>MDSZ01118910.1_pt1 | contig 23476 bp, 31 predicted proteins | sample 811201 | NCBI WGS metagenome assembly MDSZ01 (sample SAMN05326647, study PRJNA326480) | marine metagenome | isolation source: seawater | place: Indian Ocean: North | collected 2010
CATTTATTTAAAACAATAAAATCGTTGTTTTCAAATTTTATTGATCTTTTAAATTCATCTAAAATTTCTTTAGATACTTTTATATTTTTTTTATAAATTATCTTATTTTTATAGAGTGTTTCATGAAAATTTAATATTTTAAGATCATCATTAAATTTGACTAAATAGTTTGCTTTAGTAGTTGAATTATTTATTAAAATATTTTTTTTTCTAATATTTTTTTCTATAAACCCTTGTGTTAAAGAAGTGTATTTACGCTTAAGATATTTATCTAGTCTTTGGTCAAAATCATTTATAATTTTAATTTTTTTAATCAAATCACAGCTTATTTAATAGAGTTCCTAGATATGCAGACATTATACAGATAATTATAGAAATAAAAATATAGGATATAGAAGTGATATATTTTTTTGAGTTTATTAGATCTACAACTTCATATGAAAAAGCAGAGAAAGTTGTGAAAGATCCTAAAACCCCAATAATCAAAAAAAACCTAATAAAATTTTCAGAAGAATTGTTTACTACATTAGATGTAATTAAATAACCTATTAAAAAAGAACCTACTATGTTCACTGAAATAGTACCATAGATACTGGATGCAAAAAATATTTTGCTAAAATTTATTAAAAAATATCTTAACGCTGCCCCTAATGCGCCACCAGTGGCGACTAACATCAAGTTAAACAATATATTTAAGTTGTAGGTTGTTCTTCTACTTCTTCAGTAGATTTTTTTTCAACAATAGGACCACTATCTAATCCTTTTGCTTTTTCATCACGTTCTACAAATTCTACTACAGCCATAGGGGCGTTATCACCAAATCTATTTCCTAGTTTTATGATACGTGTATAGCCACCGTCTCTATTTTTATATCTATCTGCCAAAACATCAAAAACTTTTTTTGACATTTTGTTGTCTTGTAGAATTGAAACAGTTTTTCTTCTAGAAAGTAAGTTACCTTTTTTTCCTAAAGTTATAATCTTTTCTACAAATCTTTTTAATTCTTTTGCTTTTGGGAGCGTAGTTGTTATTTGCTCGTGCTTAATAAGAGAATTTGACATATTCATAAACATAGCTTTTCTATGTGAAGATGTTTTATTAAGTTTTTTATTTTTAATATTATGTTTCATTAAGTTTTATTTGTTAAATGGATCTTCATATTTCTTCGCCAACTCATCAATATTATCCGGTGGCCAATCAGGTACAGACATTCCTAAATTAAGTTCCATCTGTTGCAAAACTTCTTTTATTTCATTTAAAGATTTTCTACCAAAGTTTGGAGTTCTCAACATTTCTGATTCCGATTTTTGAACTAAGTCCCCAATATAAATTATATTATCATTTTTAAGGCAATTTGCAGATCTAACAGAGAGCTCAAGTTCTTCAACCTTCTTTAACAAGTTTGAGTTAAACGATAGTGTTTCAACGTTTGATTGATCAGGTAAAACCTCTGGTTCGTCAAAGTTAATAAATGGCTGAAGTTGATCTTGTAGTATACGAGCAGCTAAGGCAATAGCATCATCAGGTGTAATTGCTCCATTAGTTTCAACTTCAAAAATTAGTTTATCAAAATCTGTAACTTGCCCAACCCTACTATTTTCAACCTTATATGAAGCTTTTATTACTGGACTAAACATTGCATCTAACTTAATTTCACCAATTATTTTATTATCATCTTCAGCAACTTCAGCAGATACATAACCTTTACCAGTTTCGATATTTGCTTCAATCTCGATATCAGCATTTGAGTCCAAAGTCATAATAAGTTGGTTTGGATTCATAATCTCAGTTTCAGAGTCAGTTTCAAAATTACCAGCTCTTAATTCCCCTGAACCTGAAGACTTCAAATACATTTTTTTCAAACCAGGTGAATGTACTTTTACTGCAATTGATTTTAAATTTAAAAGAATGTCAGTAAGATCTTCCTTAACGCCAGGGATTGTTGAAAATTCATGCACAACTCCTTTGATCTTTACAGACGTAATTGCAGCACCTTGTAAAGAGGATAGCAATATTCTTCTTATTGAATTACCTAAAGTTAATCCAAATCCACGTTCTAATGGCTCAGCAGTTAGCTTCCCTATTCTTCCTGAGCTTTCCTCAACATTTACTTCCATTTTAGTTGGTTTAATCAGTTCACTCCAGTTTTTTTGTAACACTCAATTGCTCCTTTTTTAAACTCTTCTTCTTTTTCTTGGCCTACATCCATTATGTGGTATTGGCGTAACATCTTTAATTGATGTGATTACATACCCAATTGATTGCAGTGATCTAAGAGCAGACTCCCTTCCTGATCCAGGACCAGAAACTTCTACTTTTAGATTTTTTAACCCAAATTCTTTGGCCTTGTTACCAACATCTTCAGCTGCAATTTGTGCTGCATAAGGAGTTGATTTTCTTGAACCTTTAAAACCTTTATGACCTGATGAAGACCATGCTAAGGCGTTACCTTTTTCATCAGTGATTGTAATTATAGTATTATTAAATGAGGATACAATATGTGCTACACCTGAACTTAACTTTTTTTTAGTTTTTGATTTCTTTTTTTCAACCATATTTAACCCTTAGTAACTTTCTTTTTTCCAGCAATAGCTACCGCTTTTCCTTTTCTAGTCCTAGCATTCGTGTGTGTTCTTTGTCCCCTAACTGGTAATTTTTTTCGATGGCGAAGACCCCTATAACATCCAAGATCATTTAATCTTTTAATATCTAAAGATATTTTACGCCTTAAATCACCTTCAACTGAGTAATCTTTATCAATTAAATCTCTAATTTTATTTACTTCTTCTTCGTTAAGTTCACTTACACGTTTTGAAATATCTATGGATGCGTTATTACAAATATCTAATGCTATTTTATTTCCAATACCAAATATATAAGTAAGCGCTATATTTACCTTTTTGTTTGTGGGAATATTAACGCCTGAAATTCTAGCCATGTTGAAATCCAAAAAAAATGAATGAGGGTGAATACATGATATTTATGCAATTAGTCAAGAAAAGATGTATTGATATTTGGCTGTTTTTCATGATTTTTTTAGAATTTCTTTAATTTTTTGTGTAATTTCATGAATTTGTTGGGATCCATCTACTTCTTGAAATATTGTTGAATTTTTTTGTTTATATAAATTAGATACCTTTTCAGTAGAATTTAGATATTCATTATATCTAGTTTTTATAACATCAATATTGTCATCTTCTCTACTTTCTTCCGAAGATCTTTTTAATATTCTTTCCTGCAAAGTTTGAAAATTTATTTGAATGTTAAAAATATGATTTATTGAAATTGAATTCTTCATAAGAAAATTATCTAAAAATTTAGATTGAGCTATTGTTCTTGGATAACCATCCAAAATAAAACCATTAACTCTCTCATTTTTAAGTCTTAAAGATACTATTGAATTCAGAATTTCATCTGAAACTAAATTACCAGAAGACATAATTGATTTTAATTCCTTGGCTAAATCATCATTGTCTAAAAGTTTTTTTCTTAATATGTCTCCAGTTGATAAATGAGAAATATTTAAATACTCTGAAATAACTTTAGCCTGTGTTCCCTTTCCAGCTCCAGGTGGGCCAAAAAAAATTATGTTTTTCAACTTATCTTCTGCCTTTTAGCTTAGTTTTTTTAAGCAAGCCTTCATATTGATGTTGAAACAAATGTGATTGTACTTGGGTTATAAAGTCAATCATTACTACAACGACAATTAATAAAGCTGTGCCTCCAAGATAAAATGGTATTGATGTCCTTGATAGAAGAAATTCTGGAAGTAATGCAACAAATGTTAAATAAATCGTGCCAATAGTTGTTAATCTTATCAATACAAACTCAATATATTTAGCGGTATTTTCACCAGGTCTTATTCCAGGAATAAAACCTCCATATTTTCTTAAGTTTTCAGCTTGTTCATCTGGATTAAAAACAATCGAGGTATAGAAGAATCCAAAAAATATTATCATAGCCGCATATAAAGCAAGATAAAGAGGTTGCCCCCTACCTAAATAACTTGATATTAAAATAAATATATCACTTGTAGAGCCGGCACCAAATCCTGACATTGTGTTTGGAAGCAACAAAATAGAGGATGCAAAAATAACAGGTATAACACCAGCTGTATTAATTTTAAGTGGTAGATGTGAACTTTGACCTCCGTAAATTTTATTTCCAACTTGTCGTTTTGGATATTGAACTGGTAATCTTCTTTGTGCCTTTTCAATGTATACAATAAATATTATTAGAAGAAGTATAAGAATTAAAATACCCAAGATGAAAGCAATACTTAATTCTCCAGTTCTACCTAATTGAAGAGTGCTAACAAATGCACTTGGTAAATTTGCAATAATTCCTGCTGTTATAATTAAGGAGATACCATTTCCTACTCCTCGTGATGAAATTTGTTCACCAAGCCACATTAAAAAAATTGTACCTCCAACTAAAGTTATAACTGTAGTTAATCTGAAAAATAATCCAGGTTCAAAAACAATATTACCATAAGTTGTTTGCATGGATTCTAGTCCTATTGAGACTCCATATCCCTGAACAGCAGCTATTAAAACAGTAACATACCTTGTGACTTGAAGTAGTTGCCTTCTGCCTTTTGTTCCTTGTTCTTTTAAAGATTTTAAATAAGGAATTGCTGATTGCATTAAGGTCATAATTATAGAAGAAGAAATGTATGGCATAACACCCAATGCAAAAATACCCATTCTACCTAATGCCCCTCCAGAAAAAGTATCAAAAATTCCTAAAATGCCAGAAGATTGTTGCTCGAAAAACTGCTGGAGTGCAAGAGGATTAATCCCTGGAATTGGTAAAAAAGTACCTAAACGAAAAACGATTAGTGCCCCTAAAGTAAATAAAAGTCTTTGTCTTAATTCAGTAGCTTTACCTAAGGCACCAAAATTTAAATTGTTTGCTAATCTATCTGCTGCTGTAGCCATTATTTCTTAGTTAATATGATTTTACCACCTAATTTTTCTAAAATTTCAATAGCTTTTTTAGAAGCATAAGAAATTTCTAAATTAGTGGTGTTTTCTAGTTTTCCAACATTAAGAAGTTTGAGACTTCCTTTAGATCTCTTAAAAATTTTTTTATTAAATAATTCTTCTTCAGTAATTTTTTCTGGATTTAAATTATATTTTTTTATCATATTATTAATCGTACTAAAGTTAATATTTTGAATTTTGGTTCTAAATGGATTTTTGAATCCTCTTTTAGGTAAACGTCTGTAAAGAGGCATTTGCCCCCCTTCAAAACCATTTATTGAAACCCCAGATCTAGACTTTTGTCCTTTTACACCTCTACCTGAAGTTTTTCCTAGACCTGACCCAGACCCTCTTCCTCTTCTTTTACTTTTTTTGCTCGAAGTCAAAGTAGATTTTAATTGATTGATTTTCATTTTAATTACTTTTTATTATTTATTTCGTTTATTTTTTTTGATCTTTTTGCAGCAACAGATTTTGGCGACTCTGACATTTTAAAAGCGTTTAATGTGGCTTTTAACATATTATGCGGATTTGATGTCCCCGTAGATTTTGCTACTACATCTTTTATTCCAAGTGACTCAAAAAGAGCTCTCATAGGACCACCTGCTATTATTCCTGTACCTGGTGCGGCAGCCCTAAGAATTACTTTGCCGGCACCAAATCGACCAACGATATCGTGATGAATTGTTCTATTATCTTTCAAATGAACTCGTATCATTTTAGTTTTTGCATTTTCCGTTGCTTTTCTTACTGCCTCCGGCACCTCTTTTGCTTTACCGGTTCCAATTCCAACCCTACCTTTATTATCTCCTACTATCATTATTGCAGCAAACCCAAATCTTCTTCCACCTTTTACGACTTTAGCCACCCTGTTAATTGTAACTAAATGTTCGCTTAAATCATTTTTTTCATTTTCAAACATAAAAACCCCTAAAAATTCAGACCTTCTGATCTTGCTGAGTCAGCAAGAATTTTTATTAAACCATGATACTTGTACTTACCTCTATCAAAGGCTACTTTATCGATACCTTTTGAAATTATTTTTTTTGCAATACTTTTACCTATAAGTTGAGCTAATTCCTTTCTGGGCAACTTCTTATCTTTAATTGATTTTTCAGTAGATGATGAACTTGCTAAAGTTGTTCCTTTTTTATCATCAATCAGTTGAGCATAAATGTGATTATTAGATCTAAAAACTGTTAACCTATTTCTATTTGATACATTTTTTGTTTTATATCGAACTCTTTGTTTTCTATCTTTCATATTTATTTCTTTTTTCCTTCTTTTCTAAAAATATATTCATCAACATACTTTATACCTTTACCTTTAAAAGGTTCGGGTTTTCTAAAGGAACGTATTTTGGCTGCAGCAGCGCCAAGCTTTTCTTTGTTAATGCTAGATAATTTTATTATATTTTGCTTAGGACATTCAATTTTAACATCCTCTGGAATATTGAAATTGATGTCATGACTGTAACCAAGTTCTAATTTAAGTTTAGAACCTGATACACTTGCTCTATAACCAGTGCCATTTAGTTCCAAGGTTTTACTAAATCCATTTGTTACTCCATAAATTGTGTTAGCAACATTTGCTCTTGTAGTGCCCCAATTTGGGTCACTATTTATATTGTTGATAGGTATGACTTTAACTACTTCTTGATCAATATTAATATCGTATTTAGAATCTATGGATATTTTCATTTGACCCAATTTGCCCTTGGCATAAAAAATACCTTCTTTGAAACTACACTCAACATCTTTTGAGATTTTAATTGGATTTTTAGCAATTCTTGACACTAAAATACCTCACATAAAATTTCACCACCAACATTATTTCTCTTTGCTTGATGATCTGACATCACGCCCTTAGGTGTTGATAAAATTGATATACCTAAACCACCATATGGTTTTGTAAGTTCACTTATTTTTGAGTATTTTCTTATACCTGGTTTAGAAATTCTTTTTATTTTTTTAATAACAGGGTTGCCATTATAGTATTTTAAATCAATTTTTATAGAATCTACACCTTTACGTTCCTCTATATTTTTAAAATCTCTTATGTAGCCTTCATCTTTAAGAACACTCAATACATTCATATTCAGTTTTGATTTAAGGCATAAAGTAGATACTTTATTAGCTTGGTGAGCATTTTTTATTCTTGCCAGCATGTCTGAAAGTGGGTCGTTAAAAGCCATACTATCCTCCTACCAACTTGACTTAACAACTCCTGGTAAATCACCAGTCATTGAAAGTTCTCTTAGTTTAATTCTTGATAGACCAAATTTTCTGTAATTACCTCTTGGCCTTCCTGTAATTTCGCATCTATTTCTATATCTTATCGCTGATCCATTTCTTGGTAAATCGTTTAGTTTATTTTGTAGTGAAATCCTCTCTTCTAAAGAGAGTTTTTTATCTTTGATTTTAGACTTTAGAAATTCTCTTTTAGATTTGTATTTTTTAATTAATTTTTGTCTAAATAAATTTTTTTGAACTGAACTTAATTTTGCCATTTTACCCCTTAATTAACCTTGTTATCTTTGAAAGGCATATTAAAACTTTTTAAAAGTTCAATAGCTTCAAAATTATTTTTAGCAGATGTACAAATAGTTATATCCATTCCCCTTATTTTTTCAACTTTGTCAAAATTAATTTCAGGGAAAATTACATGTTCTTTAACACCCATTGAAAAGTTTCCATTTCCATCTAAACTTTTTGAGTTCAATCCTGTAAAATCTCTTATTCTTGGGATTGCAATATTGACTAAACGATCAAGAAATTCATACATTATTTTATTTCTTAAAGTTACCTTCACACCTAAAGGCATGCCAGCTCTAATTTTAAAACCTGAAATTGCTTTTTTAGATTTAGTCTTTACTGCCTTTTGTCCAGATATAAGAGTTAGATCTTCGAGTGCTTTGTCAACTAGTTTTGAATCGTCCTTAGCATCTCCAACTCCCATATTCAAAATTATTTTCTTTAACTTAGGAACTTCAAAAATATTTTTTAACCCAAGTCTAGATTTTAAATCATTTTTAATTTTATTATTATATTCTTCTAATAAACGAGTCATTTAAATTTCCTTACCAGATACTTTATTTATTCTTGTTTTTTTATTGTTGTTTAATTTGTAACCAACTTTGATACCTTTTTTTAACTCTGGGTCATAAAATGATAGGTTTGAAGTATGAATAGGCATTTCTTTATCAATAATACCACCTGGCTGATTGTTATCTGGTTTTTGATTTTTTTTAACACGATTTATTTCAGAAACTATTGCTTTCATTTGTTTAGGAAGCATTTTAACTATTTTACCTGTCTTACCTTTGTCTTTCCCAGTTCTAACGATTACCTCATCACCTTTTTTTAATTTTAATTTATTTTTCATCAAATTACCTCTGGAGCCAAACTTATAATTTTCATAAATTTTTTACTTCTAAGTTCTCTAGTTACAGGACCGAAGATTCTTGTTGCTATTGGTTCTTCTTGCTTATCTAATAGTACAGCAGCATTTTTATCAAACCTAATAGCAGTTCCATCTGGTCTTTTAAAGTCTTTTGATGTTCTAACAACTACAGCTTTATATACATCGCCTTTTTTCACCTTTGCTCTTGGTAATGCATCCTTAATGGAAACTACAATAATATCTCCAATTGAAGCAGATCTTCTCTTTGATCCACCTAAAACCTTTATACATTGAATTTTCCTAGCTCCAGAATTATCTGCAACAAACAAATTAGATTGCATTTGAATCATTGTTTACCTTCAGCATCAGATACCACTGTCCATTTTTTTAATTTAGATAATGGTTTAGATTCAATTATTGACACAGTGTCACCAATATTAAACTCGTTATTTTCATCATGTGCGTGATATTTTTTAGATCTTCTAATGATTTTTTTATAAAGTTTGTGTTTAATTCTTCTTGTCACATTAACAACTATAGTTTTATTCGCATTAGATGATACAACTACGCCAGATAATATTCTTTTAGGCATTTTTGTCTCCATTTGTATTTGATAATTTCATTTTTAAACGAGCAATTTGTTTTTTAGTTTTTTTTATTTCAGATGTTTTTTCAAGTTGACCAGAAAATTTTTGGAAATTTAAGTTCAAAATATTTTTCTTTAAATTTTGAATTTCTTCAATAATTTTATTATTATCAATATCTATTTTTTTATTCATTATAGGTTTCTTTCTATAAACTTACATTTTATTGGCAGCTTTGCTGCAGCCAATGTCATGGCTTTTCTTGCATCTTTAATATCTACACCATCAACTTCAAACATTATTCTACCGGGCTTAACTCTACATGCCCAATATTCTACTGAACCTTTACCTTTACCCATTCTTACTTCGGCCGGTTTTTTTGATACAGGAACATCTGGAAATATTCTAATCCACATTCTTCCTGCTCTTTTTAGATATCTTGTAATTGCTTTTCTTGCAGCTTCTATTTGTCTTGAAGTTACTCTTTCTGGTTGCATTGCTTTCAACCCATAACTTCCATAGTTAAGCGAATAATTTCCCTTTGAAGAACCATGAATTCTGCCTTTAAATTGCTTTCTATATTTTGTTTTTTTTGGAGATAGCATATTCATTATCTAACACTTCCCTGATCAATTTGTTTTTTTTCACTAGCGTATGGATCCTTAAGAAGAATTTCTCCTTTATTAATCCATACTTTAATTCCACAGATTCCGTAGGTAGTTTCAGCTTCAGCAGTAGCATAATCGATGTCACCTCTTAAAGTATGTAAAGGCACACTACCTTCATGATATTTCTCAGTTCTAGCAATTTCTGCACCACCTAATCTACCGCTACAAACAACTTTAACTCCTTTTGCACCTAATCTCATTGCAGATTGAACAGCTTTTTTCATCGCTCTTCTAAAAGATATACGTTTTTCTAATTGAGAAGCAATATTTTCAGCAACTAATTTTGCTTCTACCTCAGGTTTCCTAACTTCTTTTATATCTAGAAAAACTTCTAAGTTAGACATTTTTGAAAGGTCATTTTTTAGTGTTTCAATATCAGCACCTTTTTTTCCAATAATAATACCTGGTCTTGAACTATAAATTGAAAGTCTAAGTTTCTTTGCAGCTCTTTCAATATTAATTTTTGAGATACTTGCAGTTTTTAATTTTGTTTCAACATATTTTTTAATTTTTAAATCTTCGTGTAATAATTTTGTGTACTGATTTTTTGAAAACCATCTTGAAGACCATGTCTTATTAATACCAAGTCTGATTCCATATGGATTTACTTTTTGTCCCATTATACTTTTTCCTTTTTATTTTCTGATCTTTCTTCAACAACTATAGTAACTCTACTAAAAGGTTTTAAAATAGATGCCGCTCTTCCTTTAGCTCTAGGCCTCCATCTTTTCATTCTTAAACTTTTTCCAACAAATGCCTCTTTAATAAACAGTCTATCGATATCTAACTGCTTATTATTTTCAGCATTTGCAACGGCTGCATTTAGGACTTTTAAAACTGTTTTAGATATTCTTTTTGAAGAGAATTGTAATTGATTTACAGCCATACTAACTTTCATATTAACTATGCTGTTAACAATTATGGACAACTTGATTGGGCTTATCCTTACCATATTGTCTTTTGCAATTGCTGTAAGATTTTGGTTCATTTTTTCTCCACTTTTTTATCGGCAGCTGTATGACCTTTAAAGTTTCTTGTTGGAGAAAATTCACCAAGCTTATGTCCTACCATTTGTTCATTTACGGTAACTGGAACAAATTTTTGACCATTGTAAACACCAAAAGTCAATCCTACAAATTCTGGGAGAATAGTAGAACGTCTAGACCAAGTTTTTAATACTTCTTTTCTACCTGATTGTGATAGTTTTTGCGCTTTTTTCATTAGAGTTATGTCAACAAACGGCCCTTTCCATACTGATCTAGTCATTATTTTTTCTTCCTTTTAATTATAAAAATATTAGTTTTTTTATTATTTCTTGTTTTTTTACCTTTCGTTGAGACACCCCATGGAGTAACAGGATTTCTTCCACCTGACGTTCTGCCTTCTCCTCCACCATGAGGATGGTCTACTGGATTCATAACTACTCCTCTAACTTTAGGTCTAAAACCTAAATATCTTTTTCTACCAGCTTTACCTAATTTAACATTTTTTTGGTCAGCATTAGATACCTCGCCAATGGTTGCTTTACATCTTTTATTTATATGTCTGATCTCTCCAGAAATAAGTTTTATTTGAACATAAGGTTGTTCTTTGGATACTATTTGTGCTGAAGATCCTGCAGATCTTATCAATTGAGCACCAGCTCCTGGTTTTAATTCTATATTATGAATATTGGTACCAACTGGTATATTTATTAAAGGCAAACAATTACCATTTTTAATATCAACATTTTCTCCAGATATAATTTTTTCTCCAACCTTAATATTTTTTGGTGCAATAATGTATTGGTGCTCACCATCCTCATACTTAATTAAAGAAATAAATGCTGATCTGTTTGGATCATACTCATTCCTTATAACTTCAGCTAAAATATCGGTTTTTGATCTTTTAAAATCTATTACTCTATATTTTCTTTTTACACCTCCACCCATTCTTCTAGATGTAATTCTTCCTTGGTTATTTCTACCACCTGTTGATTTATATTTTTTTGTAAGTTTTTTATGAGGTTTTTCGCTTGATAAATCTTTTTTTGAAACCAAGACTGTACCTCTTAAACCTGGAGTAATGGGTTTAAATTTATTAAGCATTATTTAATCTCCAATGAAGGGTCAATTGTATTTCCCTCAACAAGTGTTACGATTGCTCTTTTCATATCTTTTCTAAAACCATATTGACCTTTAAAAGTTTTACCTTTTCCTCTTAAAATTGAGGTATTAACTTTGTTAACCTTAACTTTAAAAATCATTTCAACTGCACTTTTAATTTCAAATGCATTACAATTTTTTGTTACAATGAAAGAATATTGATTAAATTGCTGCAAGTTTGTTGATTTTTCTGTAGTAATAGGTTTTTTAATAATTTCGTAAGCTTTAGAAAGCGAAATTTTAGATAGTCTTTTTTTCATTGTAACCTCTTTGTTATTTCGCTAACTGATTTTTGATCTATAAATATTTTATCATAAGTAATTATATCTTTAACGTTGATACCCTTTTGGTTTAGCGTTGAAATTTTTGGAATATTTGAGGATGCTAGTTTGAAATTATTATCTAGACCATTCTCGGAATAAATAAACAAAGCAGATTTATATTCAAATTGTTTTAAATCATTAAATAAAGATTTAGTTTTAAAACTTTGAATTTCAAAAGAGTCAATAATGTAGACCTTATCTTCTTTTATCTTGATTGATAAAGCTGATTTTAAAGCTAATTTTTTTTCTTTTTTATTTAAATTAAAAGAATGATCTCTGTTTACTGGTCCCATAGCTACTGCCCCACCTCTAAAATTAGGTGGTTTGTTACTTCCTTGTCTTGCATTACCAGTACCTTTTTGTGAAAATGGTTTCTTACTGCGACCACTTACTTCTGATCTAGTTTTAGTTTTATGGGACCCTTGTCTAGATTTAGCGTTTTGATATCTAATATATTGATGAATTAAATCAGGAAGTTTTTTAATTCCAAATACGTTTTCGTCTAAAGAAATATCACCAACAGTTTTGGATTTAAGATTTAATATTGATTTTTTCACTTATGATCTCTTAACTGAATCTTTTAAAAAAATAATTGAGTTTTTTTTACCTGGGATGGAACCTTTTACGATCAAAAGATTATTGGTATTATCTATTGCAACTATTTTTAAATTTTGCTTTGTTACTTTTTTATTTCCCATTCTTCCTGCCATTTTTTTTCCTTTAAAAACTCTGCCGGGATCTTGATTTTGACCTGTAGAGCCATGAGAACGATGTGAAATGGAAACTCCGTGAGAAGCTCTTAAACCGCCAAAGTTATGTCTTTTCATTACTCCAGCAAAACCTTTGCCAATAGAAACGCTACTGACGTCAACGAATTGATCAACTTTGAAATGATCTACATTTAGTTTGGTGCCAACTTCTAAAATATTTTCGTTGTCAACTTTAAATTCTTTTAATATTTTTTTTGGGTCTATTTTAATAGATGAAAAAATTTTTCTTTGAGGTTTACTAATTTTAGAAATGTCTTTATTTGTTTCAATAGATGCAAGCTGAACTGCATTGTATCCATCCTTTTCTTTAGTTTTAACATTAGCCACAATACACTCATCAACTTTTAACAATGTTACGTGTGAGTTAGTTCCATCATCATAATAGTATGAACTATTTCCAATTTTTGTAGCTATTAATCCTGATCTCAACATATTAAATTTTGATATCCACTTCAACACCCGCTGATAAATCAAGTTTCATAAGCGCATCAACAGTCTGAGGAGTAGGGTCTATAATATCTAAAAGACGATTATGTGTACGTATCTCAAGTTGATCTCTACTTTTTTTATCAATATGAGGAGATTTGTTTACGGTAAATCTTTCAAAGCGCGTTGGTAAAGGTATAGGTCCTTTTACTTTAGCTCCAGTTCTTTTAGCAGTATTGATTATATCCTGAGTACTTGTGTCTAAAAGTGAATTATCATACCCTCTAAGTCTAATTCTGATATTTTGATTATCCATTATGCAAGCTTAGCCTTTACTTCTTCAGCAACATTTGAAGGAACTTCTTCGTAATGATCAAATTGCATAGTATAATTTGCTCTTCCTTGAGATAAAGATCTTAGGTTATTAACATAACCAAACATATTTGCTAATGGGACCATAGCATCTACAACATTTGCATTTCCTCTTGTTGACATTTCTTGAACTTGTCCTCTTCTACTATTCAAATCACCAATAACATCTCCCATATATTCTTCAGGAGTTACTACTTCAACTTTCATCATAGGTTCAAGTAATACTGGTGAAGCTTTTGCAATCCCTTCTCTAAAAGCTGCTCTTGAAGCAATCTCAAAGGCTAATACGCTGGAGTCAACATCATGGTAAGCGCCATCGTATAATGTTGCTTTGAAATCAATACATGGAAAACCCGCTATCACACCCGTTTGCTGTTGTGCAATCAAACCTTTTTCAACACCAGGAATATGTTCAGTCGGTATATTTCCACCTTTTATTTGATTAACAAATTTATAGCCACTTCCTGGCTCTCCAGGTTCGAATTTTATTTTTACTCTTGCAAACTGGCCTGCACCACCTGATTGCTTCTTATGAGTATAATCAACATCGTAAGAGTTTGATATTGTTTCTCTATATGCAACTTGAGGAGCTCCAACATTAGCTTCAACTTTAAATTCCCTTTTCATTCTATCTACTAGAATTTCTAAATGAAGTTCTCCCATACCTTTAATTATAGTTTGTCCACTCTCGTGATCAGTTGTTACTCTAAAGCTAGGATCTTCTTGAGCAAGCCTTCCAAGAGCCTGACCCATTTTTTCATGATCAACCTTTGTTTTAGGCTCAACAGCAACTTCAATTACTGGATCAGGAAAATCCATTTTTTCTAAAATTATTGGGTCATTAGATGAACATAAAGTTTCACCTGTTGTTACATCTTTTAATCCGACAAGTGCAACAATATCCCCGGCATTTGCTGTTTTTATTTCTTCCCTATTATTTGCATGCATAAGTAACATTCGACCAATATTTTCTTTTTTTCCTGAATTAGAATTTAAAACAGTGTCCTTAGTATTTATTGAACCTGAATATATTCTAGCAAATGTTAAACTTCCTACAAAAGGATCAGTCATAATTTTAAAGGCTAATGCACTAAATGGCTCACTATCTTCACATTTTCTTGTTAACTCTTTTGAGTCATCATTAATATCAACTCCTTTAACGCTAGCTACATCTGTTGGAGATGGCATATAATCAATTACAGCATCTAAAAGTGGTTGAACACCTTTGTTTTTAAACGCTGAACCAGTTAAAACTGGTACAAAGGATCCTTTAATTGTACCTTTTCTTATGCAGGATTTTAATTCTTCAACAGAAGGCTCAGTCCCATCTAGATATTTTTCCATAATAGCGTCATCTTCCTCAATAGCTTTTTCAATTAACTTTAATCTATATTCTGAGGATTGATCTTGTAAATCATCTGGAATATCAACAATATCAAATTTGGCTCCTAGACTTTCATCTTGCCATATAATCGCTTTGTTAGAGACTAAATCAACTACACCTCTCAAATTACTCTCTATTCCAATTGGTAATTGGGTTACAAGAGGGTAAGATCCCAAACGTTCTGAGATCATGTCTACACACATAAAGAAGTTTGCTCCTGTTCTGTCTAGTTTATTTACAAAACACATGCGTGGAACTTTATATTTATCAGCTTGTCTCCAAACAGTCTCTGATTGAGGTTCAACTCCAGCAACTCCATCAAAAACCGCAACCGCACCATCTAAAACTTTTAATGATCTCTCGACTTCGATTGTAAAATCTACATGACCAGGCGTATCAATTATATTGATTCTAAAATCATTCCAAAAACAAGTAGTGGCAGCCGAAGTAATTGTAATTCCTCTTTCTTGTTCTTGTTCCATCCAATCCATAGTAGCTGCACCATCGTGAACTTCACCTATTTTATGAGATTTTCCAGTATAGTATAAAATTCTTTCGGTAGTTGTTGTTTTACCAGCATCTATGTGAGCCATTATACCTATATTTCTGTATTTAGTAAGTGGATGTGATCTTGTCATTTATTTATTACCATCTAAAATGTGAGAAAGCTCTATTTGCATCAGCCATCTTATGAGTTTCTTCCCTTTTTTTTACTGCATTACCTTTGTTATTAAATGCATCAATTATTTCGTTTGCTACTCTTTCTTTCATGGTTTTTTCATTTCTTTTAGTTGCACTATCAACAATCCACTTCATTGCTAAAGTTTGAGCTCTTTTTGGCCTAACTTCCATAGGTACTTGATATGTTGCTCCTCCTACCCTTCTTGATCTAACTTCCAATGATGGCTTAACATTATTTAAAGCTTCATGAAAAAAATCAATTGGAGTTTTATCAGTTTTTTTTGATACTAGGTCAAAGGCTCCATAAACAATCCTCTCTGAAGTAGATTTTTTTCCATCAAGCATTATCCTGTTCATAAATTTTGCTAAAACTAGATCTTTGTATTTGTGGTCAGGTAGTATAGTTCTTTTTTCTGCTGCTCTTCTTCTAGACATAATTATTTTGGACGTTTAGCTCCGTAAAGAGATCTTCTTTGTTTTCTGGTTGAAACACCTTGCGTATCTAAAGTGCCTCTAAGAATATGATACCTTACTCCTGGAAGATCTTTAACACGGCCTCCTCTTATTAGTACTACAGAATGTTCTTGTAGATTATGACCTTCACCAGGAATATAAGCAGAAACTTCTTGACCATTTGTCAGTTTAACTCTTGCTACTTTTCTTAATGCCGAGTTTGGTTTTTTCGGTGTGGTTGTATATACTCTAGTACAAACTCCCCTTTTTTGAGGACTTTTTTCCAAAGCAGGAACTTTATTCCTTTTTTTGATGGCTGATCTGCCTTTTCTAACAAGTTGGTTTATTGTTGGCATTTTATCCTTTAGTTAAGTGTTTGGAAATTAATCCACGACCTTTAACAAATCGTAGGGGTCTTTATTAATTGATTGTAAAAAAGTCAAGCAGATAAGCTGAAAAAAATACTAATTTTCTATATTTTCTGACTGATTTTTCTCAATTATTTCCTTATCTCTCTCAAATGCAATATTTTCATAGTCTGTTGTCATTTTTCCAGTTCCTGCTGGAATCAACCTACCTACAATTACATTCTCCTTAAGACCACTTAGTGTATCAACTTTTCCAAGAGTAGCGGCATCTGTGAGAACCTTAGTAGTTTCTTGAAAAGAAGCTGCTGAAATGAAAGAACCGGTTTGCAGGCTTGCTTTGGTTATACCTAACAAAACAGGTTCGAATTTTACCTCTTTTTTTCCTTTATCTAATAAAAATTTATTTAGCTTAATTACATCTCTTTTTTGAATTTGTTCTCCTGAAATCAAATTAGATTCTCCAGGATCTTTAATGAGAACCTTTTGTAACATTTGTCTTGCAATAGTTTCTATATGCTTATCGTTAATGTAGACACCCTGAAGTTTATATACGGACTGGACTTCTCTTACAAGATATCTAGCTAACTCTTCCACACCTAATATTCTTAATATATCGTGAGGTACTGGAGTACCTTCAACAAGTATATCTCCTTTTTTAACAAAATCACCTTCTTGAACATTTAAATACTTTGATCTAGGTATTAGTAATTCAAAAGTTTCATTTTCATCTAAAGAAGTAATTATTACTCTTCTTTTATTTTTGTAATCTTTACCAAAAGAGATTTTTCCATCAATTTCACACATTATGGCAGGATCTTTTGGTTTTCTAGCTTCAAATAATTCAGCAACTCTTGGAAGACCACCAGTTATGTCTTTTGTTTTGGATGATTCTTTTGGAATTCTTGCAATTACTTGACCTGCTGTAACTTCTTGTCCATCTTCTACACTTAAAATTGAATCAATAGACATGGGATAATTTGAAAAATTTAAACTATCTTCGGTCTCTTCAATTTTATTTTCATTTATATTAATTGCTGGTTTAAAATTTTTACTTTTCTGGTTTTGACTCCAATCAATAACTATTTTACTTGAAATTCCTGTAGTGTCGTCGATAGATTCTCTAAAAGATACTCCTTGTTTTAAATCTATATATTTAACATAACCATTTCTTTCTGCTATTATAGGTAAAGTATATGGATCCCATTCTGCTAAGATTTGATTACTGTTAACTTTATCTCCATCATCAATTTTTAATTTAGAACCAAAAGGAATATTTGATGAGTATTTTTCAATATTTTCATCGAACAGTTTTATTTTTCCATTTCTACTTAATACAATTTTATTTTTAAATTTATCCTCAATTATTTTAATATTTTCTAATTTAATTTCACCAGCCATAGGTGCAGTAGCATTAGATTGCTCTACAGAAGAACTTGCTGCACCACCTATATGAAAGGTTCTCATTGTTAACTGAGTTCCAGGCTCACCTATTGATTGAGCTGCAATAATACCTACAGCCTCTCCAATATTAACTGGAGTTCCTCTAGCAAGATCTCTACCATAACAAACTGAACATATTCCATCCTCTGTTTCACATGTAAGAACTGATCTGATTTTCAAATTACGAATTCCTAAATTTGAAATCAAATCAAGATGTTTTTCAGAAATTATTTCTCCTGAATTTACTATAATTTGATTGTGTTCATCTAATATGTCTTCAACCGGAGTTCTACCCAATATCCTCTCTGTAAGAGGGGATGTTATGTTACCTGATTCAACTATTTCTTCAACTATTACTCCATTTTTAGTATTACAATCAAGTTCACGTATTACTGCATCTTGTGCTACATCAACTAACCTTCTTGTTAAATAACCACTGCTAGCTGTTTTAAGAGCAGTATCAGCTAGACCTTTTCTAGCGCCGTGAGTTGATGTAAAATATTCTAAAACAGATAAACCTTCTTTAAAATTAGATTTTATTGGATTTTCTATAATTTCACCTGATGGTTTAGCCATTAAACCTCTCATGCCTGATAATTGTTTTAATTGAGCAGCAGATCCTCTTGCTCCGGAATGTGCCATCATGTAAACTGAATTAATAGGTTTATCGTCAGATGGATTAGAAATTACATCTAACATTTTATCAGCAACTTTATTTGTACATTCAGACCAAGCATCAACAACTTTGTTGTATTTTTCACCTTGGGTGATCAACCCGTCTTGATATTGATCCTCATATTCTTGAACCTTCATTTGAGTAGCATTAAGTAACTCATCTTTTTCAAAAGGTATGATTAAATCATCTTTTCCAAAAGATATTCCTGCAATAGCTGCGTATTTAAAACCAATTTGCATTATGTGATCAGCAAATAAAACTGTCTCTTTTTGACCACAAAATCTATAGACTGAGTCAATAATATTACTAACTTCTTTTTTTGTTAAAACTTTGTTAATCATATCAAAATTAATATTTTTGTTGTCAGGTAATATATTCCCTAATATCATTCTTCCAGGAGTGGTTTGAACTATCGTTGAACTACCATCATTTTTTTTAATTCTTGCATTAATTTTAGAGTGAAGACTAATATCCGAATTTTCTAATGCTTTTTCAATTTCATTTAAATCCACAAAGTATCTATCTTGACCTTTCTGATTATTTCTTTCAATTGATAAGTAGTAAATACCTAAAACTATATCTTGAGAGGGAACGATAATAGGTTTTCCACTTGAAGGAGATAAAATATTATTGGTACTCATCATTAAAACCCTAGCTTCAAGTTGAGCCTCTAAGCTAAGAGGTACATGCACGGCCATTTGATCACCATCAAAATCTGCATTGAATGCAGTACAAACGAGTGGGTGCAATTGAATTGATTTACCTTCAATTAATATAGGTTCAAAGGCTTGTATACCTAATCTGTGAAGTGTTGGAGCTCTGTTTAGAAGCACTGGGTGCTCTCTAATAACTTCTTCTAAGATATCCCAAACCCTAGGATCTTCTTTTTCAACAAGTTTCTTTGCCGCTTTGATAGTATTTGCCCATCCATAAATGTCGAGCTTATGAAAAATAAAAGGTTTAAAAAGTTCAAGCGCCATCTTTTTTGGAATGCCGCATTGGTGAAGCTTCAGATTTGGTCCTACAACAATTACAGATCTACCAGAATAATCTACTCTTTTTCCTAGTAAGTTTTGTCTAAAGCGACCTTGCTTTCCCTTCAGCATATCTGAAAGAGATTTTAATGGTCTTTTATTGGTTGATGTGATGACCCTTCCTCTTCTTCCATTATCGAATAAAGCATCTACTGACTCTTGTAACATCCTTTTTTCATTTCTAATTATGATATCAGGTGCTCTTAGATCTATTAATCTTTTCAGTCTGTTGTTTCTGTTTATAACTCTTCTATACAAATCATTCAAATCACTTGTCGCAAATCTTCCTCCATCCAGTGGAACTAATGGTCTTAATTCAGGTGGAATTACTGGGAGCACTCTCAGGATCATCCATTCGGGTTTATTTTTAGATACTAAGAAGGATTCAATAAGTTTAAGTCTTTTAGTAATTTTTGTTTTTTTCAATTCAGATTTAGTTTCAGTCAGATCAATCTTTAGTTGGTTATAATCACTTTCTAGATCAATACTAAGTAACATTTGTTCGATTGCTTCAGCACCAATTGAAGCACTAAAAGAATCTTCTCCATATTCATCTTGATATTCTATGTATTGTTCTTCAGATATAATTTCGCCTTTTTTTAGATCAGTGAGTCCTGGCTCAACTACTATAAACTGTTCAAAATAAAGGACTTTTTCTAAATTTTTTATGGTCATATCTAGAAGTGTAGCAATCCTACTAGGTAATGATTTCATAAACCAAATGTGTGAAACAGGTGCAGCAAGTTCAATATGCCCCATTCTATCTCTTCTCACTTTGGATAATGTAACTTCAACTCCACATTTTTCACATATAATACCTCTGAATTTCATTCTTTTATATTTACCACAAAGGCATTCATAATCTTTGACTGGACCAAATATTCTTGAGCAAAATAAACCATCTTTTTCGGGTTTGAATGTCCTATAATTTATTGTCTCTGGTTTTTTTATTTCACCGAACGACCATGATCTTATATTGTCAGGGCTAGCAATTGAAATTTTAAGACTGTTGAAGTTTTGTACACCTAAACTTTGATTAAAAATATTTGTAAGTTCTTTATTCATTTGATCCTATTAAATTTGTTAAATTATTATCTTTTAGATTATCTTTAAAATCTAAATTTAAACCAAGAGATCTCAGCTCTTTCACCATTACGTTAAAGGATTCTGGTGTTCCTGATTCAAAATTGTTATCACCTTTCACTATAGACTCATATACTTTGGTTCTACCCGCAACGTCGTCAGATTTTATAGTTAGTATTTCTTGAAGAGTATATGCTGCTCCATACGCTTCCAGTGCCCATACCTCCATTTCACCAAATCTTTGTCCACCAAATTGAGCTTTTCCTCCTAGAGGCTGCTGCGTAACTAAACTATATGGTCCAATTGATCTAGCATGAATTTTTTCATCAACCAAGTGGTGAAGTTTTAACATGTACATATAGCCAACTGTTACTGGTCTTTCAAACTGCTGACCTGTAACTCCATCAAAAAGAATTTCTTGACCAGTGCTTGATACTCCAGACTGAGATAGTAGATTAGTTATATCTTTTTCCTTAGCGCCATCAAAAACTGGAGTTGCAAAAGGAACACCTTCTTTTAAATTATTTCCTAATTCTAAAATCTCGTCATCATTCATTGATTTAATTATTTTTTGATGATTTTCAAAATTGTATATTTCTAGAAGTTTATCTCTTAAATCATTTGTTTGACCTTGGGTTTGAATTTTTTTAATCATATCATTAACTTGTCTACCCAAGGAAGCTGAGGCCCAACCAAGATGAGTTTCTAAAATTTGGCCAATATTCATCCTGCTAGGAACTCCTAGAGGGTTTAATACTATATCAACTGGTGTTCCATCTTTAAGATAAGGCATATCTTCAACTGGACAGATTTTAGATATAACCCCTTTGTTACCATGTCTACCTGCCATTTTATCACCAGGTTGAAGTTTACGTTTGACTGAAATAAATACCTTGATAAGTTTTAGTACACCTGGAAGTAATTCATCTCCACTTTGAATTTTATCAATTTTATTTTCAAATTTCTGATTTATATTCCCAAGTTGATTTTCATAATTTTTTATTAATGATTCAATTTCTTTACTTTTCTTATCATCAGAAATATTAATTTTAAGTAGTTCACTCAATTTTAAATTTTCAATATCTTCATATTTTATTAATGAATTTTTTGTAATTTTATCGTAACCAGATACAAATTTTTGATTACTTATTAATTCTCTAAGATGGTTACCAAAGCTCTTTTCTAGTATTTTTAACTCATCTTCTCTATCTCGAGCAATTACCTCAATTTGATTATTTTCAATACTAATTGCTCTTTCATCTTTTTCAATTCCTCTTCTAGAAAATACTCTTATTTCAACAATTGTTCCTTTAACACCAGGAGGTACTCTCAAACTAGTATCTTTAACATCAGCGGCTTTTTCACCAAAAATAGCTCTTAGTAATTTTTCTTCAGGTGTCATTGGAGATTCACCTTTTGGAGTGACCTTACCTACTAAGATGTCACCAGAAGTTACTTCAGCGCCCACATATACAATTCCTGTTTCATCTAGATTTACTAACATTTCTTCACTAGCGTTTGGAATATCTCTAGTTATTTCTTCAGGACCCAATTTTGTATCTCTTGACATTACTTCAAATTCTTCAACATGAATTGATGTGAATACATCATCTTGAACTACTTTTTCTGAAATTAAAATAGAGTCCTCAAAATTGTATCCATTCCAAGGCATAAATGCTGCCAGTACATTTCTACCTAACGCAAGTTCACCTAATTCTGTGGCTGGACCGTCCGCTATAACTTGATTTTTACTAACTTTGTCTCCTACATTTACGAGTGGTCTTTGTGTTATACACGTATTTTGATTTGATCTTTGAAATTTTGCAAGATTATAAATATCAATTTTATTTAAAGTCTTATCACTTTTGTCTGTAATTCTAATTACAATTCTGTTTGCGTCTAACTGATCAACAATACCCTCTCTTTTTGCTACGATTGTTGAGCCACTATCCTTGGCGACGGTATATTCCATTCCAGTACCTACTAAAGGAGCTTTTGGTTTAATTAATGGAACTGCTTGCCTCATCATATTTGATCCCATTAGAGCTCTGTTTGCGTCATCATTTTCTAAAAAAGGAATAAGAGAAGATGCTACAGAAACTAATTGTTGAGGTGAAACATCCATTAAATCAATTGCATCAACATCTACATTAATGAATTCTCCATTTTTTCTACAACTAACAATCTGTTTTGAAAACCTACCTTTAGAATCAACTTCTGCATTTGCTTGGGCTATTACAAAATCTTCTTCATCAATTGCACTTAAATAAATTACTTTATCACTAACTTTTCCAGAATTTACTATTCTGTAAGGAGTTTCAATAAATCCATACTTATTGATTCTTGAGTAAGAAGCTAAACTATTAATTAATCCAATGTTAGCACCCTCAGGTGTCTCAATAGGACAGATTCTTCCATAGTGAGTCTGGTGTACGTCCCTAACTTCAAAACCAGCTCTTTCTCTATTAAGTCCTCCAGGACCTAAAGCTGATACTCTTCTTTTATGAGTAATTTCACTTAGTGGATTTGTCTGATCCATGAACTGGCTCAGTTGACTTAAACCAAAAAATTCTTTTATTGAAGCGACAACGGGTTTAGCATTCACAATATCTTGAGGCATAATATTATCAACTTCTAAAGAGCTTAAGCGTTCTTTTATGGCCCTATCCATTTTTAAAAGACC
>MDSZ01079755.1_pt1 | contig 23474 bp, 25 predicted proteins | sample 811201 | NCBI WGS metagenome assembly MDSZ01 (sample SAMN05326647, study PRJNA326480) | marine metagenome | isolation source: seawater | place: Indian Ocean: North | collected 2010
GTGCTTATAAATTCATTTAGACCGACACCTGATGTCATGTATGGACTGTCATACATCTCATAATATCTTCTCGGGACCCCAATAAATCCTAAGTAGTGCATTGGGAAATAAATGGAGTAAGCACCAAGAAATGTTGTCCAGAAATGCCATTTACCTAATTTTTCATCTAACATTTTTCCAGCTACTAGTGGAAACCAATGATAAATTGCTCCCATAATTACCATTAGAGGAGCTATTCCCATAACCATGTGAAAATGGGCCACTACAAAATATGTATCTGATAGAGGAACATCTACTGAAACATTACCTAAAAATATTCCAGTAATCCCACCGTTAACAAATGTTACTATAAAACCTAAACACCATAACATAACAGTATTAATTCTTATATTCCCTCTCCACAAAGTAAGTATCCAATTATAAACTTTCATAGCAGTCGGCACAGCAATAATTAATGTTGTTGATGCAAAAAAGAAACCAAACCACGGGTTCATTCCACTAACATACATATGATGAGCCCATACGAAAAAGCTTAGAGCACCAATACCAACTATTGCCCAAACCATCATTCTATAACCAAATATATTTTTTCTTGCATGAACTGAAATTAAGTCAGAAACAATACCAAATGCTGGAAGTGCAACTATATAAACTTCAGGATGTCCAAAAAACCAGAATAAGTGTTGAAACAATATCGGGCTTCCACCACCATATTCTAAGACCTCACCAGCTTTTAAAATAGTAGGCATAAAGAAACTAGTTCCTAAAAGTTTGTCTAAAGTCATCATTATAGAGCTAACTAAAAGTGCAGGAAATGCCAACATAGCTAAAACTGTTGCGGTAAATATTCCCCATACCGTCAAAGGCATTCTCATAAGTGTCATACCTCTTGTTCTGGCTTGTAGAATAGTTATCATGTAATTTAATCCTCCCATTGTAAAACCAATTACAAAAAGAGATAATGAAATTAACATTAATAAAATTCCCCAACCGTGACCTGGAGTTCCTTCTAAAATAGTTTGAGGAGGATATAATGTCCATCCTGCACCAGTCGGTCCACCTGGAACAAAAAAACTTGCCATAAGAACCGCTACAGCTACAAAGAACATCCAAAAACTTAACATGTTCACATACGGAAAAACCATATCCCTAGCACCAACCATCAATGGAATTAAATAATTTCCAAAGCCACCAAGGAATAGAGCAGTCAAAAAATAAACTACCATTATCATTCCGTGCATAGTAACGAATTGATAATAGTGCTCAGCTGTGATAAACCCTGCTAATCCAGGAAAACCTAACTGTAATCTCATTAACCAAGATAAAATTAAACCTACTACACCTGTAAATACTGCTGTTAGAAAGTATTGAACACCAATAACTTTTGCATCCTGACAAAAAACCCATTTCTCGATAAAGCTATGCGGATGATATAAATCTTGTTCTGCATTTTCAGCAGGCCTTACATAATCCATATCAGGAGTAATACCTGATCCACTTCCTGAAATAGTCTCAGATGACTGAGCTTGATAACCTGATTTATTTTCGTATTCGTCTGACATAAATTATTCCTCTTTATATATTTCTTTGTTTAAAATTAAATTATTGTTTTTTACTACTTTTTTATTTTCAAATTCTATTTCCTGCTTTGCTATTAAATCGTTGAACGTTTCTTGTTCTGACAACCATATGTTATAATCTTCTGTACTCTGTACCTCAACTCCACCTCTCATTGCGTAATGTCCAACACCACAATATTCTGCACATAAAACCTCATACTCGCCAACTTTGTTAGGCTCAAACCAATAGAAAGTAACTATCCCTGGGACTGCATCCATTTTTGATCTAAATTGTGGAACGTACCAATTGTGTAAAACGTCTACTGATCTTAATAAAATTTTGACTGGTTTGTTATTTTCTAAATTTATATAATCACTTTGAACAAGAATATCGTCTCTTCCAAAAGGATCATCGATATTTATCCCAAATGGGTTTTCATCTGAAATGTTTGTAACTTTCGTCGTTCCCAATTTTCCGTCTTCACCAGGTAATCTATATTGCCATCCCCATTGCCAAGCCATTACATCTACCTCTAGTGCATTTTTTGGAACGTTTACATATTGATTCCATATTATTAAGCCCGGGGCAAGTAATGCTGCAACTCCTAATGTAGTTGCCCATGTTAAGATTTTCTCTAATTTTTTATCCTCAGGTTTGTACTCTGCTTTTCTGCCTTCTTTGTAAGAATATCTAAAAACACAATAAACCATAAATAGACATACAGCTACAAAAACTCCACCACCAACCCAAAATGTTAAAGTTATTGTATCGTCCATTCCTTGCCAATTTGAAGCTATATCCGTCCAATACCAAGGAGTAAAAATGTGGAATAAAACTGATCCAATTATTACCAATAAAAATATTATTCCTGCATGCATGAAGATTTTTATATAAGAGAAATTTGATAAAAACCTATGACAAAATGTCTTCCAAATGATTATAATTAGCCTATATAAGGCTTTAAATGCTGGGAAAGTTTGGGATACTTATTGCTATTTTAGCACTGGTTTTGTTGTTCTATGTTGTGATCTCTTTTGGGGCAGGAGCCTTTAAAAAAGACGGGGTAAAACCCGAAACTAAAAGATATTTAAAATCTGTGAATATATTGCTTTTAGTGGTCGCTGTTGTTGGGTCTATACTGGTATTGTTTCTTTAAGCTACAAGTGTTTTACACCACTCTATAAATGCATCATTGAATATATATATCATTAGAAAAAAAGCTAGCCATACTACTAAAAGAAAAGTCCAATACATTGATAAAGCTGAAATATTTTTTTCTTCATCCAAAATCTTATCTCTTTCAACTTTCAAAACCCTTGAGGCAACCTTGCCCCAGAAAAATAGACCCCCTAATAAATGAAGTCCATGAAGTGCTGTAAATATATAAAAAGATGAAAAATAATTATTTGTTTGAACATAGTTTCCACTTTTCATTAACTGAATCCAAAATGCCACTTGCCCAAATAAAAAAAGATAGCTTAATCCACCAATCATTAAAATATTTTTTTTTATGTTTGTTGTCTCTAATCTTTTTAATTCTCTGTTAACTTTATTAAAATAAAAGGATATACAAAATAAAACCAAGGTATTTACCCAGAGTAAATTTGGTTTCAGAAGATATTTCGTGTCTTGTTCTGGGGGCACACTATAGATATAGCCAGTAAATATTAGACTAAATAAGACGGTCGCTATTCCAAAGATTATAATGACTGCAGATTTTTGAACTGATAGATCAAAAGTTTGACCACTATGAGCGTCATCTACTTGAGCTCTTTCAGCCTCCCAAGGTTTTTCTATTATTGTGCCAAAAATTTTCTTTAATAAACCTGACATAAATTTTATATAATCATTTAAAAAACTTTATCAACAATGAAATTAAAAACCTCAATAACAATAATTGCTGGATGTCTCTTTTTGTTTATATTTTTAATGCTTCCAGTCTTTTTATCCATAAAAGAAAAGAAAGATGATATGGTCGCATCTTTTAAAGGATCTGAATTTTTATTAAAAGATGTTAATAATAATAATATCACTGAAAAATCATTTGACGGACCATTAACTGCAATATTTTTTGGATTTACAAATTGCCCCGATGTATGTCCTATGACATTATATAATTTAGATTTGGTAATTAATGAGCTGGATAGTAAAAAAAAGGATAAATTTAAAGTCTTTTTTGTAAGTATTGACCCTTTAAGAGACACTCCTAAAACAATAAAAAATTATTTGGATGATTTTGAAAATGAAATATTTGGTATTACTGGTGATCCTAAAAAAGTTTTTTTATTATCTCAATCTTGGGGTGTTTTATCAGAAAAAATATTTACCGAGGATGGTAATTATTTAATAAATCATAGTTCTTCAGTTCTACTATTAAGAAATGGAAAATACTTAGATAGAATAAGTCATCACGCAAAGTACGATGATATGTTTAAAAAAATAAATAAGTTATTAAGATAATAAATTAAAACTTATTATTGATAAAATTGAAATTGCAGCTGTTTCAGTCCTTAAAATATTATTATTGATTTTTAAAGATTTTATATTTTTTAATTTTTTTATTTCATTTCTTTCTATTTCAGAAAAATCTCCTTCCGGGCCTATCAGAGCACATAAAGGTTTACTAACATCTATTTTAATATTGATACTATCAGTATTGAGATCTCCAAAAACTATATCAGTTTCTTTGTAAACTTTTATAAAATCATTAAATTTTATTATTTTTTCTAATTTTGGTAACCTTGTGCGATTGGATTGTTCTGATGCTTCAACAATAATTTTATTTATTCTTTCAATATTAATTTCTCTTACAACTGTTCTTTCGGTTAAAATTGGAATGAACTTTGTTACCCCCAACTCAGTAGCTTTTTGTATCATGAATTTTAGATAATTTAATTTTATTGGTGTAAAAGCTAACCATAACTCAAAATAATTTTCTGCATTTTTTAAATGTTTTACAATATCAAAGTTTACAATCCCTTTTTTTATTTCTTTTATTACCGCTAACCACTCCCCGCTCTCATTAAATACAGAAAAATTTTCTCCTTCTTTTATTCTCATTACTTTTGAAATATAATGTGATTGTGGTTTATCTAGATTTGCATTAAGTTTTAGGGATAAAGTCTCTTTAAAAAATAATCTAATATAACTCATTTGACTAATTTTAATTATGAAAAATATTAAAGCAATAATTTTTGATGCTTATGGAACATTATTCGATGTCAATTCAGCTGCTGAAAAATGTAAAAAAAAAATTGGCGATAAATGGGAGGCATTTTCAAGTTATTGGAGAACTACTCAGCTAGAATACACTTGGTTGAGAAGCCTAATGAAAAGACACAAAGATTTTTGGAAAGTTACTGAAGATAGTTTAGATAAATCAATGATTGTATTTAAAATAGATAGATCAATGAAAAATGAATTATTAAACTTATATAAAGTTTTATCCACTTATGAGGAAGTTCATGAAACTTTAAAAATTCTTAAACAAAAACAATACAAACTTGCTATATTATCTAATGGAACTCCTGATCTTCTGAATAATTTAGTTGTAAGTAATAAATTGGATAATTTGTTTGATGATATTTTTTCGATTGAAGAGGTTGGGATATATAAGCCAGATCCTAAAGTTTATGAAATCCCAGTTGTAAAATACAATATAAGTAAAAGTGAAATCACTTTTTTAAGTGCAAACACATGGGATGTTTCGGCTGGTGGAAATTTTGGTTACAATGCTATTTGGGTAAACAGAAATAATAACACTTTCGATAATCTTGATTTTATACCAAAAAAACAAATTAAAAGTCTAAAAGGTATACTTGATATTATTAACCAAAAAAACTAAATCTATATAATGATTAATATTGTTGATCTTATTGGAAGAGTGTTTTTATCGTTATTATTTTTATTAAACGGTTATTTTAAAATAATAAATTATGATGGCACATTAGAGTGGATGGAAAGTTACGATATTCCAGGTATATTTTTGACACCTGCAATAATATTAGAAATTGCTGCACCTATATTAATCATTATTGGTTATAAGACTAAAATAGCAGCAAGTTTATTGGCAGCTTTTTGTGTAACAACGGCTCTACTTTTTCATTCTGATTTTTCGAACCAGATGCAAATTACATCATTTTTAAAAAACATAGGATTAGCTGGTGGTTTTTTATTTATTGTAGTAAATGGTCCAAAAAAATATAGTTTAGATAATAAGGAAAAATAATTATGAAGTTGATTGAGGTTAATAAAATAGTTTTGCCCGTACTGTCATCAGATGGAGCGGGTGTAAAACTAAAAAGAAGTATTGGAGTTGAACCTAACTATTATGACCCATTTCTAATGTTAGATGAATTCGGATCAGAAGATAAAGACGATTATATAGGTGGATTTCCAGCACATCCACATAGAGGTATTGAAACTGTGACTTATATGCTTCATGGCGAGTTTGAGCATGAAGACAGTACAGGATCCAAAGGAAGGATGAAAGCTGGTGATGTGCAGTGGATGAAAACTGGAAGTGGGATTATTCATTCAGAAATGCCAGCGATGTCCGAAGGTAAACTTCAAGGATTTCAACTATGGATTAACATGCCTGCAAAACTTAAAATGTCTAAACCAAACTATATTTATATTAATTCAAATGAGATGCAAACTTATGATGATGGCGAAACTAAAGTTAAAGCAATAGCTGGAAAATTTAAAAATATCGAGGGACCTGTAAAAGGGCATAATGTTGAACCAATATATTTTGATGTAGAGTTGAATGATAAAAAGGAATTTACTTTTAAATTACCTAATACGCATAATTCTCTTATTTATTTAATAAGTGGTGAAATAAAAGTGGGCAGTAAAAATCACAATCAAATAAAAGATTCAAATTTAATTTTACTTTCTAAAGGTGATAATCTTTTAGTTAAAGCTGTAAAAAAATCTAAATTTTTGTTAATCTCAGGAAAACCGATTAATGAAAAAATTGCAAGAGGTGGTCCATTTGTAATGAATACAAAGTCAGAAATTTTAGATGCTGTAAATGACTTTCATAATGGAACTTTCGTAAAATAATGCGAGCAGCTGAGATAAAAAAAACAGGTGGCCCAGAAGTCATAGAACTTAAAGATATTGAATTATCTGAACCTAAGTCAGGAGAAGTATTAATTAAGCAGGTTGCTATAGGACTAAATTATATCGATACTTATCATAGATCTGGTCTTTATCCTGTTCCTCTTCCATCGGGTATTGGTTTGGAGGGAGCAGGTATAGTTGAAAAAGTTGGCGCAGGTACTAATGGTTTTAAAGAAGGTGATCAGGTTGCATATGCAGCTGCACCAATTGGATCATACTCATCACATAGAATTTATCCTGTAAAAAATCTTGTTAAAGTTCCGGATGGTATAGATTTAGAAATCGTCGCAGCTATAATGACTAAAGGTCTAACAACATTTTATCTTTTGCACAAAACCTACAAAGTTAAGTCAGGTGAAACTATTTTATTTCATGCTGCCGCTGGAGGAGTAGGACAAATTTTTTGTCAATGGGCAAAAAGCTTAGGATGCAAAGTAATAGGTACAGTTGGAAGTGATGAAAAAATTGAAATAGCAAAAAATTATGGTTGTTCGGAAGTAATTAATTACACAAAGCAAGATTTTCAGAAAGAAGTTATGAACATTACAAATCAAGAAGGCTTACCCGTTGTTTATGACGGCGTTGGTAAAGTTACGATGGTTAAATCTCTAATGTGTTTGAAAATGAGAGGAACATTTGTTTCATTTGGTAATGCATCAGGAAAACTTGACCCTGTGGATGTTGGAAAACTGATTTCTCCTAAAGGATTATATTTAACTAGACCAAGTATAGCTCATTACACTTCAACAAGAGAAGAGTTGGATGAGGCTTCAAAAAAATTATTTGAAATGATTAAGTCTGGTAATGTTAAAATAAACTTATATAAAAAATATAAACTTGAAGATACTATACAAGCACATAAAGACTTGGAAGGAAGAAAAATAATTGGTCCAGCAATTATTACTCCTTAAATTTAACATCCATATCAGATATATGTAACTTTAAAGCTTTTGTAGAAATTTGTATTTCTCTAATAAAAAAAATAATTGATATCATCATGGACAAACAACAGGAGGCAAAAATAATTCTAGCTAAAAAAACCTCGTCTAAATATAAAGCAAATACAGTGCCCATATTAAATAGAAAACCAAATGCAGCAAACAGGATTGAAAACCTTAGCACATTCACTCTACTGTTCAAATTAATTAATTGACTTTTCCACTCTGGTGGAGTGTGCTTTTCAAAAACATACTCATCATGAATTTTTCTTATTAAATTACTTAATGTGTGAAAACGGTTACTGTAAACTGCCATAATTAGCGGTATGGCTGGAAACATCAAGGCTGTAACAGTATAATCTATATTCATAATGATAAAGTTTGATTTAAAATCAATGCTTTGTTAGTTACAACTTAATTATGTCAGAAAAATTGCAAAGTTATATTGAATTAATAAGATTAAAAAAACCAATCGGGTTCCTATTATTATTCTGGCCATGTATTTGGGGATTAACAATTGTATATGATTTTCAAAAGGGTTTATTTGATTTTTTATATCTTACATTTTTATTTTTGACAGGATCTATTCTAATGAGATCGGCTGGGTGTATAATTAATGATATTGTCGATCGTGAGTATGACAAAAAAGTTGATAGAACCAAATTAAGACCCATTGCATCTGGTAAAATTAAAGTAATAGAAGCTTCGATATTATCAATGATTTTATGTTCAATTGCTTTTTTGGTTTTACTACAATTTAATAATCTTACAATTTTGCTAGCATTATTTTCTATGCCACTCGCTTTTACGTACCCTTATATGAAGAGATTTACATATTGGCCCCAATTATATTTGGGTGTTACATTTAATTATGGCCTTTTGCTTGGATGGACTTCTATTGCCGATAGTTTAAGTTTATTACCTATAATATTTTATATTGGAGCCATATTTTGGACATTAGGCTATGACACAATTTATGGATATCAAGATATAAATGACGACGAAATAATTGGAGTTAAATCAACATCTATAAAATTTAAAAAAAGCCCAAAAATATTTTTAATATTATGTTATTTAATTACTCTTATTTGTCTTATTTACGTAGGTTTTAGCATGAGTTTTAGTTTGATTTATTTCATTTTTTTAGCTGTACCAGCATACAACTTATTTTTTCATCAAATATATAAATTAAATATTAAAGATAGTGCAAATTGTTTAAAGTTATTTAAATCAAATAATTTTCTTGGAATGTTTGTATTTTTTAATCTTCTAATTGGTAAATTTTTTTAATTTTATGAATAATTTTGATATTTTAAAAAGGTTATATAATGAATATACAAAGCAGTTTTTGCCTAAAATAGTTTTATCTGTTTTGTTTTCCCTTCTAGTTGCGGCAAGCACTGCATCAATTGCATGGTTATTAGATCCAGCAATAAAGAAAATTTTTATTGAAAAAGATCAAACTTTAATAATCATAATACCACTTGCTATTGTCCTAGCATTTGCATTGAAGGGGATATCATTATTTTTTGCAAAAATAATATTAATTAAAGTTGGTCAAGAAATCACAAAAATTCTTCAAATGAAAATAATGAGATCTATAATTTTAGCAGATAGTGAAGCCATTGATAAAAAACATTCTGGAAAATTTATATCTCATTTAACTTTTGATGTTACAATGATAACTAAGTTAGTTAGCACAGTAATATTAAATCTTACTAAAGATACCCTCACTTTAATTGGATTAATATTTGTAATGTTTTATCAAAATTGGAGATTGGCAATTTTTGCATTAATCATGATACCGCTGGCGACTTTTGCAGCAAGATCATTGGGAAAAAGAATTGGAAAGGTTACGACTGAGGCTGCTGATAAGACGGGAGCCTTAACCTCTTATTTACTTGAGGTCTTTAAGAACCATAAAGTTATCAAAATCTTTCAAAAGGAAAATTATGAGTTTGGAAGGACAGAAAAATTTATAAATAATTTAAAAGAAAAACTAATCAAAATTGAAACTGTATTGGTGAGAGCGTCACCGATAATGGAAACTTTGACAGGAATTATGATTGCACTTCTAATTTATTTCTCTGGTAAACTTATTTTAAAAGAACAATTAGACATTAGTAATTTTTTCTCATTTTTAGCTGCAATGATGCTGGCGTATCAACCAGTGCGATCACTAGCTACACTTAACATGGGTCTTAACCAAGGTTTATCAGCCGCAAAAAGAGTTTTACCAATTATTGATTTTAAAAATAAAATAAGTGAAAAAAAAAATGCCTCCTCATTAAATATCTTGAATGGAGACATAGAATTTAAAAAAATAAATTTTAATTATGAAAGTGAAAATAGGGTATTAAAGGACGTAAACCTTTATATTGAAGGAGGTGAAATGACATCTTTAGTTGGTCACAGCGGAGCAGGAAAATCTTCGATTATAAACCTAATTCCAAGATTTTATGACCCTCAGGATGGAAATATAACTATCGATGGACAATCGATATATGATTTGAGTTTGACGTCTTTAAGAAAAAATATCTCACTAGTGACACAAGATATAACTTTATTCGATGATACAGTTAAAAATAATATTATTTATGCAAATCTAGACGCTAACGAGGAAGATATTTTTGAAGCTGCAAGACTATCATTTTGTGAAGAATTTATAAATAAATTACCAAAAAAATTCGATACATTGATTGGGGAAAACGGAGTTAGATTATCAGGAGGAGAAAAACAAAGACTGTCAATAGCAAGAGCTATTTTAAAAAAAAGTAAAATTATATTATTAGATGAAGCAACATCATCCTTAGATGCTGAAACAGAAACAAAAATACAAGAGGCTATAAGGTTATTAACTAAAAATAGAACAACTTTAGTTATTGCCCACAGGCTTTCAACTATTATGAATTCAAAGAAGATTTATGTTGTTGACAATGGTTCTATTGTGGATGAAGGATCTCACACAAGTTTAATATCAAACTCAGAGGTTTATAAAAATTTTTATAACAAACAGCTTAGACAAAGTTAATGTATTTTTTATACAGCATTCTAATAAATTTAATAATAATTTTTTCTCCTATAATTTTATTAGTAAGGATTTTACAAAGTAAAGAGGATAAATCTAGATTTTTGGAGAAATTTTCATTTCCATCAAAAAAAAGGGTTAAAGGTAAATTAGTTTGGTTTCATGGATCAAGTGTGGGCGAAATAAATAGCATTATTCCGTTAATAGAAAAATTTGAAAAAAATAAAACTATAAGTCAAATATTAATTACATCTAATACTCTAAGTTCTTCAAAAATTTTAAAAAATTATAAATTTAAGAAGGCTGAACATCAGTTTTTTCCAATTGATAAAAAATTTTTAGTCACTAAGTTTTTGAATTACTGGAGGCCAAATATATTATATTTAATTGAATCTGAGATATGGCCTAATATGATATATGAACTAAAAAGAAAGAAAATACCACTGATATTACTTAATGCAAGAATAACAAAAAAAAGTTTTGAAAGATGGTTTAAGATTAAGAGTTTTTCTGAAGGAATATTTAAGAGTTTCAATTTATGTATAAGCCAGAATAATGAGAGTACAAATTATCTTAGACGTCTTGGCGCTAAAAAAATCATAAAATTAGGAAACTTAAAATATTCAGAATTGGAAAATTTAAAATTAAATAAACTAAAACTAAAAACGCATAATTTTCTTAAAAGTCGAAAAATTTTATTTAGTTGTATAAGTACGCATAATGGCGAAGAAGATTTTTGTGCTAAATTACATTTAAAATTAAAAGATATTTATCCCAATATTTTGACTATAGTGATCCCAAGACACATTAATAGAAAAGATCAGATAATAGACTTATTTAATAATCTTAATATTAAAAGTTACTGCCATAGCTCAAAGGAAAACATAAAAAAGAATACTGAAATTTACATTGTAGACACTTTTGGAGAAACCAAGACATTTTTAAATTACTCTAAAACTGCTTTTATTGGTGGATCACTGGTTAAACATGGTGGTCAAAATCCACTAGAGGCCGCTAGAATGGGCTGTAGAATTATACATGGACCTTATGTTGATAATTTTAAAGAGATATATTCATTTTTAAGAAAGAAAAAAATATCAAAATTGATAAAATCGAAAAATGCAGCTGCTTCATATGTTTCTCAAAATTATAGAAAAATAAACATATCAGATAATAGAATAAGTTTAAAAAATATTGGTAAAAAAATTTTAATAAGGAATTATAATGCCTTAACCGAGTATCTTTAAATGCTATTAAAAAAACCTAAATTTTGGGACCAAACTTCAAATTCTTTGCTATCTTTAACACTTTTGCCAATTAGTTGGTTGGTTCTATTTTTTAATAAATTAAAAAAATTAAAAAAGAAAATAAAATTTTCAACTAAAGTGATATGTGTAGGTAATATCTATATAGGTGGAACTGGAAAAACTCCTTTGGCTATTGAGATATGTAAAATTTTACTAAAAATTAATAAAAAACCTGCATTTATTAAAAAGAATTATAAATATGTTTCAGATGAAATTAAATTACTTGGAAAAACTGCACGGGTCTTTACTGATAAAAATAGATCAATCTCTATTAAAAATTCAATAAAAGAGGGTTATAACACAGTAATATTGGATGATGGATTTCAAGATACAAAAATTTTTAAAGATTTTTCATTTGTATGTTTTAATTCAACTCAATTAATAGGCAATGGTAACATCATACCCTCTGGCCCACTTAGAGATAGTTTATCCTCCATCAAAGAAGCAGACTGTGTTTTTTTTAATGGTGAGAAAAATCAACAATTTGAGAATATTTTATTAAAATACAATTCAAAGCTAGATTTTATTTATTACAAATATAAACCAATTTTAGACGAGAGAATTACCAAAAAAAATATAATTGCATTTGCTGGCATTGGAAACCCAAAAAATTTTTTTAGCCTTTTAAAAAACGAAAATTTAAATATTAAGGAATTTGTAGAGTATCCCGATCATTATAATTTTAATAAGCAAGATTTGTTTTTTTTAAAAAATAAAGCAAAAAACGATGATTGTATCTTATTAACGACAGAAAAAGACTTTATGAGATTAGATGATAATGATAAAGAAAATATTTTTCAATTAAAAGTATTTGTTGAGTTTAATAATGAGTCTAAATTAAAAAAAATGTTAGAAAAAATTTATGAAAACCATTAAATATCTTTTTCAATATCTGCTTATTAAATTACTATTTATTATTTTTAGACTGATTGGTTATCAGCGTGCCTCTAACCTTGGTGAGTTTATTGGAAAAAAGTTCGGACCTTTTTTTAGAAAAAAACAAACAATTTTAAATAATTTAAAATTATCAAAAATAGGCACAAATGATTTAGAAAGATTTAAAATAATAGACGAAATGTGGGGAAACTATGGTCGTATTTTTGCAGAATATCCTTTTATTAAAGAATTCAGAAATTCAAATACAAGAAATTTTATAGAGGTTGAGGGTGTTAACGTTCTAGAAAAAATTAAAATTGAAAAAAAAATGTTATTTTTGTTTCTGCACATTTTAACAATTTTGAATTAATGGCAATGGAAATTGAAAAAAATGGAATTAATTTAGCTGCTATATATAGACCTTTAAATAATAAATTTTTAAACCATACTATGGAAAATATTAGAAAAAACTATATTTGTAAAAATCAAATAAAGAAAGGAATGTCTGGCTCTAGAGAAATATTAAAGTTTATAAAAAAGGGGTACTCTATAGCTTTGATGATTGATCAAAGGGTTAGTGAAGGTATTTCTTCAAATTTTTTTAGCAGAAAAGCTATGACTACAACTATACCAGCAAGTTTAGTTAAAAAATTTAATATTGATGTTGTGCCTGTATATATTGAGCGAATAAAGAAACATAGTTTTAGAATTACTTTCCATAATCCAATTAACTTTAGAAGCGAAGAAAGCGTCGAAGAAATTACTAATGAATTGAATAAAATTGTGGAAAAAATGATTATTAAAAATCCTGAACAATGGATTTGGACACATGATAGATGGAAGTAAATTTTAATTATTTATTTTTGAAGAGGCCTCTTTATATGAAAAATAAGCCTCTTGTAAATCAACATTCCAGTAACTTAGTTCATTCAAACTAATTTTTTTTCCAGAGACTGCGCAAATAACATGATCTCCATCATTTATAATTTCAAATTTATTTGGCATAAACTTTAATTTTGCTAATTTTTTAAACATTTTTAGTCTATAATTATAGCATGAATATTGGTGTGATTGGAAGTGGTGGAAGAGAGCATGCTTTGTGTTTTAAATTAAGTCAATCGGAAAGAGTAAATAAAATCTATTGTTTTCCTGGTAACGCGGGGACAAAAAATATAGCTACCAACGTTAGTATTAGTGCTGATGACTTTGGCAGTTTATATCAGTTTGTCAAAAAAGAAAGTATAGAACTAATAATTGTTGGGCCCGAGATACCTTTGGTTAATGGCATAGTCGATTTTTTTGAGTCAAAAAATATTAAAATATTTGGACCTAACAAAAAAGCAGCGCAATTAGAAGGTTCAAAAATTTTTATGAAAAACTTATGTAGCAAATTTAATATTCCTACAGCTAATTTTTCTGAGGTAAAAAATTTAAAAGAAATTGAAAGTTTTTTAAATAATAGTAATTTTCCAGTTGTTGTAAAATCTGATGGATTGGCATCTGGCAAAGGAGTAACTATTTGTTCAAGTAGAGAAGAAGTAAAAAGAGATGTTGAAAAAATATTTAAAGGTAAATTTAAAAGTTCAAAAAAAGTGATACTTGAGGAATTTCTTGACGGTGAAGAAGCAAGTTACTTTGTGTTAACTGATGGCATGGAATATTTGCCAATTGGTACTGCCCAGGATCACAAAAAAATTGGTGAGGGAGATACAGGACCAAATACTGGAGGAATGGGTGCATATTCTCCGTCAAATTTAATTACTACTGAAATAGAAAAAAAAATTTGTAAAAATATAATTGAACCAACGCTAAAAGGTATGAGAGAAATTGGTTGTCCTTTTAAAGGAGTTTTATATGCGGGCCTTATGATTAAAAATAATAATCCTAAATTGATTGAATACAATATAAGATTTGGTGATCCTGAGTGTCAGGTATTAATGATGAGATTGAAAGATGATTTATTAGAATTAATACTAGCATGTTTTAATAATTCTATAAAAAATTTAAAAATAAATTGGAGTAACAAAAAATCAATAACTATCGTAGGTGCTAGCAAAGGATATCCCGAGAAATACAAAAAAAAAGTTTTAATTAAAAATTTAGAAGTAATTAATAATAATAATCGTCAATATATATTTCATGCAGGTACAATTAACGACGAGAAAGGAAGAATTATAACTAATGGTGGAAGAGTATTAAACTCAACAGCACTATCAGCAAATTTAAAAGACGCAAGGGACATTGCTCTTAGAAATCTCGATAATCTTGATTGGGAAAATAAATATTATAGACGTGACATAGGCTTCAGGGCTATAGATGAATGAGAATAATTTCAGGGAAATTTAAAGGTAAAAAATTATTATTACCAAATAATAAAATAACTCGTCCATTAAAAGATATGACAAAGGAATCTATTTTTAATTTATTACAACATACAAAAAATATAAAAGTAAATTTAATTAATCTGAAGGTATTAGATATTTTTGCAGGCGTTGGGTCATTTGGTCTAGAATGCTTATCAAGAGGTGCGAAAAAAGTAATTTTTATTGAAAGTTATGAACCTGTAATAAAAATTTTAGAAGATAATATAAAAAACATAGCCAAAGATAAAGACTGCAAAATTTTAAAAATAGATTTTTTCAATTTTATTAAGAATAATAGTTTTAAAGAAGACATTGATCTAATATTTTTAGATCCTCCATTTAAGAATGAAAACATTTTAGAAATGTTTGAGGCAATATATAAAAAAAATATTCTTAAAAAAAACGGACTTATTATTATTCATAGACATAAAAAATCAAAAGAAATTATTTCAGAAAAATTCCAAGAAATTGAAAATAGAACCTACGGTATCTCAAACATTAAATTTTTTAAATTACGTTAAAATTTTTTTTGTTTCTACTTTTATTAGTTCGACTGAAGGTTGGTCAAAAGGATTGATTTCTAAAGCCTTGCCTAACAAAATGGTTTCTAGAACAAAAAAGCAAAATAATTCCCCTATAGACTCTTCGGACCTTTTTAAAACAGTGAATGATCTAAAGGGTAATTTTTTTATTAGGAAAATTCTTTCTGTGGCAATTCTTTGTGCATCAATTATTTGCGAAAGGTTTTTATTTTTTAAATACATTTTAGATCTCTGCGATATTTTGTTGGAAACTATTTCAGTTTTATCATTTTTAACATTAAAAAAAGTGAAAAAATTTACTCGAGGTCCATCTAAATAGAGTTGAAGTAAACTATGATTATCCTTTGGCATAGTTGAGATTAGGGGTACAATTCCTTTGGATTTTTTTCCTAATGATTCTGCAATTAATTGTTGATACCATCTAAAAAAATTGTCTGAATTTTCGTCATAATTTAAAATGATTGAATTAAATTTTTTTTTTTTTATTAAGCCTATAGTTGATTTAACATTTGAAATTAAGTTATTTATAAATATTTTATTTTTTATTAAATAATTAAGTTGTTTAAATTTTTTTTCATTTAACCCCATTAGTTCGGCCGGTAACATTCCAACTTCAGATAGAACTGAGTATCTTCCACCTATATAATTTTTATGTTCAAATACATCATCCTTCAATTGATGGGCAAGAATGTTAATATAATTATTACTCTTTTCAGTAATAAATACATTTTTTTGATTTTTTTTTCTTTTATGAAGAATATGAAAATTTGAAATTGTTTCAAGGGTTTCTCCTGATTTAGAAATTACAATATTTAAAGCTTTTTTTTTATTCTTGATATACGGCCTTAAGTTATTTAGAAAAAATAAATTTTTTTTTACTTTATGTTTCAAAAACTGATGAATAGCCTCGATACCCAAAATTGATCCACCCATACCTATAATTCTTATATTTTTGTACTTTTTAAACTTTTTTAAGTCGTTTTTTTTGTAGCTATAATTATAATCTTTAAAAAAACTCTTCAATAGGGGATAGTTTTGTATCAATTTATTTTTATCAAAAAATGTTTTTTTAACAAATATACTTTTTTTTATTTTAACCCCACTAAAATTTTTAAAACTAATATTTTTCGTTATCATCACTAATTATTAATTTTTTCGATAATGCTTTTATCTAAAGATTTATTAGTGTTAGAAGTTGTAATATTTTCTGTTTTTTGATTTATATTAAGTTTATCCTTTAAATTGTCCGTTTCTTCTGACGTTAAATTATCATTACTTGAATTTGGCTCAGGCAATTTATTAAAATCAGGCGGCATTGATAGTGGATTTTTTTTTTCAACTAGAAACTCATCACTTCCATCAGATCTAGTTTTACCTTGTAAGGCATCTTTTGCTCCTTGGCACGAGGTAATAAAAATTAACAAAATAAACAAATATATGACACTATTTTTCATTGGCAGGTTGTTTATATTTAAATATTTCCATAAAAATAAGGCAAATTATACCAAAAGATATAAAAATATCAGCAACATTGAAGACAAACCAGTGAAAACCTTTATAATTTAGATCAATAAAATCCGGGACCGCAGAGTAATAAAATCTATCAAATAGATTTCCGAAAGAGCCTCCCAAAATAATTAGGTAGGAGTATGACCTTAATCTATCAGAATTAAAAACAAGATAAATTAAAATTAAGTTTATTAATATTATTATAATTGAAATTATTAAATAAATTGTTTTATCATCAAAAGATAGAAGACCAAAACCAATCCCTGTATTCCAAATTAAAAATATATTTATAAATTCATTGATATAAATATCGACTTGACCCTTTTCACTTAATATATTCAAGACATACAATTTACTAATTCTATCCAGCGAAAAAATTGCAATCAAAACTATAAGATAATAAATTGATTTTTTAATATCTAATTTTTTCATCAACACAAATCACCATGGCGTTCACAGTGGTTTTTTCTAATTTTCCAACAGACAGGGCACTTTTTCCCTTTAGCTTTTTGAGTTACTACATCAATCTTTTCTGTTATATTATTATCATTAATTACTTCAACAGATGAGGTTATTAATACTTCTTCAAAATCAAAATTTTGAAATTTTTTATATAAATCGTTATTTAATTTTAAAGTTATGCTAGCTTCTAAACTTGAACCAATCACTTTTTCTGTTCTTTTGTTTTCTATACTGATATTACAAATATCTCTAATTTTTAATAATTCTAACCACTTATCTTCTAGTAACTTATTTTTCCATTTCTCAGGAATATTTGGGAAATTTTCAAGGTGAATACTTTTTCCATTTTTATTTATTATTTTGTAAATTTCTTCTGTGGTAAATGTAAGTATAGGTGCAAACCATTTTAGCAAACAGGTCACAATTACATTTAATACTTTAATGCAATCTTTTCTTTTTTTTGAATCTTTTGAGTCACAATAAAGAGTATCTTTGCGTATATCAAAGTAAAAAGAAGATAAGTCTACGGTACAAAAGTTTAATAATTCTTTATATAAACTGTGAAAATTATAAATATTAAAATTTTTGTGAAAAGTAGCGTTTAAAACTTGAATTTTATTTAGCATAATTTGTTCAAGTTCTGGAAGCTCATTAATATTGATTTTTTCAAAGTCATAATTAATTACTTCATCTTTTAGATTTCCTAAAAGATATCTAAATGTATTTCTTATTTTCCTATATGCTTCAGCATGTTGCTCTAATATAGAAAAATCAATTCTTAGATCCTCTGCATAATTTGATGCTGCAACCCAAATTCTCAAGATATCTGCTCCATATTTTTTTAAGATTTCTTCAGGCGATATTGTATTTCCAGCGGATTTAGACATTTTATGACCTTTACCATCAACTACGAAACCATGAGACAAAATACTTTCAAACGGTGCTTTGCCTCTTGTTCCGCATGACTGAAGTAAGGATGAGTGAAACCATCCTCTATGTTGATCGGATCCCTCCAAATACATTGATGCAGGCCATTTAAGATCATCTCGTTTTTCTAAAACAAATGAATGTGTTGAGCCACTATCAAACCATACCTCAACAATATCATTCAGTTTTTCGAAGTCTTCAGCTTTGTACTTATCTCCTAAAAATTTTTGTGAATTATCTGAAAACCAGCAATCAGATCCCTCTTTTTCATAAATACTTGCAATATTATTAAACACAAAGTCATCAACTAGCACTTCATTAGTTTTCTTTGATATGAATATAGGCAAAGGTACACCCCATACTCTTTGTCTAGATACACACCAGTCAGGTCTAGTTTCTATCATTGATTTTATTCTCTCCTTTCCTTTACTTGGATAGAATATTGTCTCATCTAATGCTTTTAATGCTTTTTTTCTCAACCCGTGACTTTCCATTGAAATGAACCACTGTTGCGTAGCCCTGTGAACCAAAGGAGCTTTTGATCGCCAAGAATGAGGATAAGAATGATTAAGTTTTCCATTAGCAAGTAGTTTTTTTTCAGTTTTAAGTTTTTGTATAATTATTGGATTTATTTTGAAAATATGTTGACCTTCAAATAATGGGATATGCTTTGTATATTTGCCATCATCATCAACTGTTTCTAATGCTTTGATGTCATGTTTTAAACAAAGATTAAAATCGTCTGGACCATGACTTGGTGCGCAATGAACTATTCCAGTTCCTTGTTCGATTGTGACGAAACGTGCCTCTAACATAGGAACATCATAATTAAATCCTAAATTTGAAAATGGATGTGCACAAATAGTTCCTCTGAAACTTTCACCCTTTATTTCATTTATAATTTTGTAATTTTTTATATCACAGTCATTAATTACATTTTTTAAAAGTTCTTTAGCAACAACAATTTTTCTATTTTTGAATTCGTTTTCATCATTTAATTCAATAATTTGATAATCCAAACTCTCATTATATGCCAATGCCTTATTTGCTGGAATTGTCCATGGTGTTGTTGTCCAGATAACAACTTCCGAATTTTCTAATGCTTTTAAATTTGTTTGTTTTACTTTAAATGAAACATAGATTGTATCAGAAGTATGATCCATATATTCAACCTCTGCATCTGATAGCGCAGTTTTTTCTACTGTTGACCAAAGAACAGGTTTATAGCCCTTATAAAGGCTTCCTTCTTTCAAAAATTTGCCTAACTCTCTCACAATTTGAGCCTCTGCCTCAAAACTCATTGTAGAATAATAATTTTCCCAATCACCTACAACTCCCAATCTTTTAAATTGATCTTTATGAGTTTTTATCCATTTATTTGCAAAATCTCTGCACTCTTTTCTAAACTCAACAATGGGGATGTCATTCTTATTTTTTTTATTTTTTTTATACTGCTCCTCTATTTTCCACTCAATAGGAAGACCATGACAATCCCAACCTGGCACATAAACAGAGTCCTTTCCATTCATTTGATGAAATTTCGTTATTATATCTTTTAAAATTTTATTTAAAGCAGTCCCCATATGTATGTTGCCATTAGCATAAGGAGGTCCATCATGTAGTATGAATTTCTCTTTACCTTTTGTGCTTTTGCGTAGGCTTTCGTATAGCTTAATTTCATCCCAATATTTAATTAACTCTGGTTCTTTATTCGGCAAATTAGCCTTCATAGAGAAAGTAGTTTTTGGCAAATTAATGTGTTCTTTACTCATATATTTATTTTAACTCTTTTTTACTTACTAAAATATCTTTGTCGATTTGTTTTTTAAGCTGATCAATATTTTTAAATTTTTTTTCACCTCTAATAAAGCTAATAAACTCTACTTTCAATTTTTTATTGTAAATATTTTTTGAAAAATTAAATATATTTACCTCTAACAATAATTTTTTTTGATTAAATGTGGGTCTATAACCCAAATTAGCAATTCCATGAAATTTTTTACTATTTTTGTGTATTTTAACTTTGACTGCATATACACCTGGTTTTGCAATAACATAATCTCCTATATCTAAATTACACGTGGGGAATCCAATTCTTCTTCCAAGCTTTCTTCCAACTTTTACTGTGCCCTCTATAGACCAGTTTCTTTTTAAATATTTGTTTGCAACTTTTATTTTGCCTTTAGCTAAATATTTTCTTATTAAAGTTGATGATACAATTTTTAAATTTTTTTTTAAAGGAGAAGGATTGATTACTTGATAATTATATTTTTTTTCAAATTTTTTTAAAGAGTTTACACTTCCCTCTCTTCTATTTCCAAACCTAAAATTGTTACTTACAAAAATATACTCTGGCTTTATTTTGTCATATAAAACGTTTTTGATAAAATTTGTATATTTGGTTTTAGAAAATTTTTTATCAAACTTTTTATTTACAACAAAATCAATGTTATAAGATTGTAAAATTTCTAATTTTTGTTCAAAATTAGAAATTCTATAATTTTTAAATTTTGGATTAAAAAACATTTTAGGTATTGGATCAAATGTTATTACTCCTATTTTTAGTTTTCTTTTAAATTTATACCTTTTCGCAACATTAAATAGTTTTTGGTGTCCAATATGGAGTCCATCAAAATTACCTATTAATATTATGGATTTATGAAATTTTTTTGAAATATTAAAATTCTTATAAACTTTTAATTTTTTCACCATTTTAAAAATGACTGCAAATAGTCAACCCTTACATTATGATTTTGAAAAGCTAATTTTAAATTAATTTCCTTTTTGTGGATTCCGCTCGAGATAAAAAGTGAACTAAAATTTTGTAAATTTGCACCTTTAATATCTGTATCGAGATTGTCTCCAATACACAAAATTTTTTTATTTTTTAGATCTGCGGATAATTTATATACTAATGGGTAAGGTTTTCCAAAATATTCTACTACACCACCCTCTTCCTCAAATATTTTTGCTATTGTTCCAGCACAATATTCTTTTTGATTACCTCTATCAACTACCAAATCAGGATTGGTGCATATCATTTTTAATTTTTTTTTGTTTTTTAATAAATCTTTATAATAGTTAAGATCGTCAAAATACTCATCAAATAAACCTGTGCAGAGTAAAAATTGACTATCATCGATGTTTTCTACTTTATTCTCTTTAAAGGAAAAAAATAAATCGAAATCTCTAGGTGGGCCAATATGATAAAATTTTAAATTTTTATTGTTTTTTTTAAAAAAATTTAAAGCGGCTTCGCCTGAAGTATAAACTTTTTCGCAATGTATATTTGCTAATCCCATTTTTTTTAAAAATTTTATAACTGTTGAGTTTGGCCTAGGCGCATTTGTTAAAAGTACATAATCTTTATTTAAACTATTTAATCTCTCTAATACATTAATAGCCGTTGGATATAAATTAATGCCATTATGTACTACTCCCCATATATCTATGAAGAAAAGGTCAAATTGATTTGCAACAGAACTAAGGCCTTTTTGCTCTAAATTTACAGTCATAACTATGATATAACGCAAAAAATCCAATTTTTCTTGATTTTTTGATGTTTAATATTTCTCAAGATATCTTGAAATAATAGCCGTCTGTATCTATATGAGTTCAATATTTAAAGGAGTTTTTATGAAGTTTAAACCTTTGCACGATAGAGTGCTCATTGAAGTATTAGACAGTAGCGAAAAAACTGCTGGAGGAATTATCATACCTGACACAGCTCAAGAAAAACCACAAGAAGGAAAAGTTGTTGCTGTTGGCGGTGGGGCAAAAACTGAAGATGGAAAAATTATCCCAATGGACGTCAAAGTAGGTGATAAAGTTTTGTTCGGTAAATGGTCAGGAACAGAAGTTAAAATTGATGGTAAAGAATACAACATAATGAAAGAGTCAGACATTATGGGTATATCATCAGGTAAATAATTTAAGATAAGGAGTAAGTTAAATGGCAAAAATAGTTAAATTTGATTCTGAAGCAAGATCAGCTATGCTTAAAGGTGTAGATATACTTGCTAATACAGTAAAAACAACTTTGGGTCCGAAAGGAAGAAACGTTGTTATTGATAAATCATATGGTGCACCCCGAACGACGAAAGACGGAGTAACTGTAGCGAAAGAAATAGATTTAGATGACAAGTTTGAGAACATGGGTGCTCAGATGGTTAAAGAAGTTGCTAGTAAAACTAATGATGAAGCAGGTGATGGTACAACTACAGCTACAATATTGGCTCAAGCTATAGTCAAAGAAGGTTGCAAGTATGTTACAGCAGGAATGAATCCAATGGACGTTAAAAGAGGAATAGATGCTGCAGTAGAACAAGTAAAAGAGAAACTTATTTCTTCAGCAAAAAAAGTAAAAGATAGCGATGAGATAGCTCAAGTTGGAACGATATCCGCAAATGGCGATAAAGAAATAGGAAATATGATTGCTAAAGCAATGCAAAAGGTTGGTAACGAAGGTGTAATAACAGTTGAAGAGGCTAAAGGTATAGAAACCGAATTAGATGTTGTTGAGGGAATGCAATTTGACAGAGGATATTTATCTCCATATTTTATTACAAATGGTGATAAAATGACTACAGAACTTGAAAACCCTTTAATATTGCTACACGAAAAAAAATTAACCAATCTTCAACCAATGGTTCCACTGTTAGAAGCAGTTGTCCAGGCTGGAAGACCATTAATGATTATTTCTGAAGATGTTGAAGGAGAAGCATTAGCTACATTAGTTGTAAATAAATTAAGAGGTGGTTTAAAAGTTGTTGCAGTAAAAGCTCCAGGTTTTGGAGATAGAAGAAAAGCAATGCTAGAGGATATTGCTATACTAA
>MDSZ01210242.1_pt1 | contig 23471 bp, 22 predicted proteins | sample 811201 | NCBI WGS metagenome assembly MDSZ01 (sample SAMN05326647, study PRJNA326480) | marine metagenome | isolation source: seawater | place: Indian Ocean: North | collected 2010
CATTTTCAGTTGGTCTTGCTTCTCTTTTAAAATATCCACCGGGAATTTTTCCTGCTGCATAATATTTTTCCTGGTAATTAACGGATAATGGAAAATAATCCATGTCTGGATTAACTTTTTTCGCTCCAACAACAGTCGCTAAAACTACTGTTTCTCCACATGTTGCGATGATTGCTCCATCTGCCTGTCTTGCTACTTTACCTGTTTCTAAACTTATCTTCTTACCTGCTACTTCTACTTCTTTCCTATATACTTTAAACATTTCATTTCCATTTCGTTTCGTTCTTTTCGTTCCATTCTGCTCTACCTATCTTTATTCCTATTTTCTCAAATTCAATTTTGAAAGGACATTTTTGTAAGAGTCTACCTTATTTCTTTTAAGATAATCTAACAATTTTTTTCTTCTATTGACTGCTCTCAATAACCCAACAGACGAATGTTTGTCTTTTTTGAATTGTTTTATATGATTTGAAAGCGCTTCAATTTTTTCAGTTAACAATGCAATTTGTATTTCTGATGAACCAGTATCTTTATCATGCATAGCTAATTCTTTAATATTTTTATTCATACTTATTTTTTCCTATTTGTTTGTTTGCTTTATTAAGTTTTCTATTTTTTCTGCATACTCGAAAGACTCGTCTTTTCTAAAAAGTATTTTTGGCAAAAATTTCATAACTACTTTTTGCGATAAAATTTTTCTTATCAAAAAGGAGTATTCTTTTAATATGCTTATGGCCTCTTCTGCATTTTTCCCTCCAAGAGGAAGTACGTATGCTTTAGCTATTTTTAAATCTGGGCTCATTCTTACTTCAGTTACTGTTATTGTATTCGTTTCTAAATTTGGAACTTTAGCTTCATTTCTAATAAAAATCATGCTTAAAGACTGCTTAATCATTTCTCCTACTCTAAGCTGTCTTTGAGATAAAGGCTTTCCTATTTTATCCGCCATTATATTGTCCTTTCCTTTGAGGTAATACTATAAGCTTCTATAGTGTCGTTCTTTTGAAAGTCGACATAATCTTTAACTGTAATACCACATTCTTGGCCATTACTTACTTGTTTTACCTGGTTTTTTTCTCTAAATAAAGACCCTACTTTTCCAGTGTGAATTATTGTTCCATCTCTTATGATCCTCACATCAGAGGTACTTGTAATTTCTCCTTCTGTAACTTTAGACCCCGCGACTTTACCAGCACCTGAAACTTTAAATATTTCTAAGATTTTAGCCATTCCAACAGTTGTCTCTTTAACATCTGGAGTCAATAAGCCTGACATTCTTTGTTTGATATAATCAAGTACTTCATAAATTATATTATAAGATGAGATTTTAATTTTTTCATTTTCAGCTAATTTTTTTGCCTCTTTGCTTGGTTTTACATTAAACGCAATTAAAACTGCATTTGAAGCTTTTGCTAAAGTTACATCTGTTTCTGTTACCATACCAATATCTGACAGAATAATTTTTGGTTTTACTTCTTCATGTTTGATTTGACTAATGGCACTTTTGATTGCTTCAGATGATCCATGAACATCAGATTTAATTATTAAATTTAATTCTTCAACAGACTTATTTGAAAAAGCTGAATCTTGAGTGGCAAAAGTTAATGGATTTTTCCCATCTTTTCTTTCTTGAGCTCTATTCTCACTTAAAGTTTTTGCCTCTTTTTCATTATCTAACACAATAAAATCATCTCCTGCTTTGGCAGGACCATTTATTCCCAAAATTTCAACTGGTGTTGATGGTAAAGCTTCATTAATATTTTGTCCTTTATCATCAATAATCGCTCTTATTTTTCCCCACTTTAAACCACTTACAAAAAAATCTCCTTTTCTAAGTGTTCCTGTAGTTACAATTATTGTTGCTACTGGTCCTCTTCCTACATCAATTTTAGACTCCAATACTATTCCAGTAGCTTTTGATTCAAAATCTGTTTTTAGATCAAGAATTTCAGCTTGAAGAATAATAGATTCTATTAACTTGTCTAAATTTTTTTTTGTTTTTGCAGAAATTTCAACCATTAATGTATCACCAGATAAATCTTCAGAAATTAATTCATGTTCTAATAATTGATTTTTTACTTTTTGAGGGTCGGCCTCAGGCAAATCACATTTATTAATAGCAACAACTATTGGAACATTTGCAGCTTTAGCGTGCTTTATAGACTCTATAGTTTGAGGTTTAACACCATCATCAGCTGCAACTACTAATACTACTACATCTGTAAGTTTTGATCCTCTTGCTCTCATTTCAGTAAACGCTGCATGACCAGGTGTATCAATAAATGTAAGTTTACCTGATTGACCTTCTATTTGATAAGCACCTATATGTTGAGTGATACCTCCAAATTCTCCAGAGACTACATTAGTACTTCTCAAAACATCAAGAACAGATGTTTTTCCATGATCCACATGTCCCATTACGGTAACGATTGGTGGCCTATTTTTTAAATTTTCTACTCTAGTGGCTTTAATTTTTTTAATAATTTCCTCTGCTTTTTCTTCACGTATTGGATTATGACCAAATTCTTTAACTAAGTATTCAGCAGTATCAGCTGCTAATGTTTGATTTATAGTAACAGTTACTCCCATACCAAAAAGATATTTAATTACATTACTTGATTGTTCAGCCATTCTGTTCGCCAATTCTCTTACGGTTATAGCTTCAGGAATATTTATGTCTCTCTTAATAGGTTTTAAACTTTCCTTATTTTCATTTTTATTTAAGTTTTTTTGTTCTTTTTCTCTAGCTCTTCTTACAGATGCTAAACTTCTCTCTCTTGCTTCTATTTCATCACTTAAAGCTCTAGAAACTGTTAATTTAAGTTCTCTTTTTTTTGTTCCTGATTTTAGTTTTTTTCCCTCATTATCATCTTTTAATCTTTTTGTGGCTCTTTGTTCAGCAAGTTTTCTTTTTTCAAAATCATTTGTTTGATTTGGAAATTTCTGACCAAATGGCATTTTTGGAGACCCACGATTAAACGAGGAAAAAGATTTTGGTTTATTTCCTATATTTCCTGTAAATTTACTAGTGCTTGATTTTTTAACAAAATTCTTTTTAGATTTTCCAATTAAAACTGAATTCTTTCCTTGAGATTTTGCTATCTCAATATTTTTGATCGACTTTTTTGCAGTGCCAGAAATAGTTAGTTTTGTTTTTTTGTATTCCATAACTCATCACTCAATCTTTATAAACTATATTTCTCGCAGACATTATTAATTCATCTGCCTCTTCTTTAGATAAAGCGAAATCCTCCAAATATCCTTGGATTTTTACTCGTTCACCTTTGACAACATCATAACCTCCAGTTAATTCGTCTGAAGCTAAATCAGCAAAATCCTCTAATTTTAAAATTTTTTGCTCACCTAGTGTAACTAACATCCCTGGAGTTAATCCTTTTAAATTTATCAAAGATTCTTCTAGACCAAGATCTTTTATTCTCTGAGAAATATCCTCTTGATCTTTTTCATAAAATTCTTTTGCTCTTTCAATTAATGCTTTTGCAGTTTCTTCCTCAATTCCTTCTATTTTTAATAAATTTTCTGCTGAACTATCTTTAATATCATCAATTGTTGAAAATCCCTCAGCTACTAATAGTTGCCCCAAAGTTTCATCTAATTCTAGATTTTTAACAAAGTTTTCAGTTTTTTCTTTAAACTCTTGCTGTCTTCTTTCTGAGTCTTCCTGGTCAGTCATAATATTAATTTCATAATTAAGAAGTTTCGTAGCCAATCTTACATTTTGACCTCTTCTACCGATCGCTTTACTCAAATTCTCCTCTGTTAGTATGACATCAAGCTTTTTTCTTTCTAAATCTACATTAACTCTTTGAACTTCAGCAGGAGACAATGCGTTAGATACTAAAATTGCCGGATCCTCAGACCAATTCACTATATCAATTTTTTCACCCTGTAATTCATTCACAACAGCTTGTACTCTAGAGCCTCTCATTCCAACACATGCTCCTACAGGATCTAGGGAAGTATCAACAGCCTTAACACATATTTTTGCTCTACTACCAGGGTCTCTAGAAGAAGATTTAATCTCAATCAAACCATCATAAATTTCTGGAACTTCTTGAACAAATAGTTTTTCCATAAATTTAGGATGAGCTCTGGACAGAAATATTTGCTGACCTCGTGGTTCTCTTCTTACATCATAACAGTATGCCTTAATCCTATCACCAGCTTTTATATTTTCTCGGGGTATCATTTCATTTTTTTGAATAATTGCTTCTGTTCTACCTAAATCGGTAATAACATTTCCAAATTCAAGTCTTTTAACTATACCGCTTAAAATAGTATCTTTTTTATCAATAAAATCGTTAAATTGTCTTTCTCTCTCAGCCTCTCTTACATTGGAGCTAATTACTTGCTTTGCCGTTTGAGCTGCTATTCTTCCAAAGTCAAAGGATGGCAAAGGTTGTAATATTTCATCGCCATTCTTTTTATCTTTATTTACTTCATCAAGAATGATTGCATCTTCAAGTTTAATTTCTGTGTTAGAATTTTCTGGATTATCAACAATAACTAGCTTTCTAAAAAGTTCTATGTCACCATTTTCTCTGTTTATTAAGACTTTTATTTCATTATCTTGGCCAAACTTTGATTTAGCAGCTTTAGCAATACCTGTTTCCATTGAACTTATGATTAATTCTTTATCAATAGATTTTTCTAATGCTACAGCTTCTGCAATCCTTAGTAATTCTAATTTGTCTGCTCTTTTATTTAACATTTTTAAGTTTGCTCCAAAAAAAAATGGGCTAAGGCCCATTTTGTAAATCCAATAATGTTACTGCAATATATTAAAGTTTTTTTTTAATTCAATAGAAACTATTCTAAAAAAACGTTTATTTTATCAGTTTTTTCCCATGAAAATGCTCCATTACTTTCTGGTGTTCTGCCGAAATGTCCATAAGCAGCTGTTTTTTCATAAATAGGCTTATTAAGATTTAATAATTCTCTAATACCCCTTGGGCTTAAATCGAAATTTTCTTTTATTTTTTCTTCAACAAATTTGTTTTTATTTAAATCTTTATCAAACAAATCAACATAAATTGACAGTGGTTTAGAGACACCAATTGCATAGGCAAGTTGAATAAGACATTTATTTGAAATTTTAGAAGCTACAATATTTTTTGCAATATATCTTGCGGCATAAGCTGCAGATCTATCAACTTTTGTGGGATCCTTGCCTGAAAAAGCACCTCCTCCATGTGGAGCGGCTCCACCATAAGTATCAACGATAATTTTTCTTCCTGTTAAACCGCAATCACCATCTGGACCACCTATCACAAAATTACCAGTTGGATTAACGTAAAATTCTTCTTCATTAAATCCTTCTAAAAAAGTATTTGGGATAGCATTGATCATATAAGGTCTTAATAAATCTCTTACTTCAGATTGATTAACATCTGAAGAATGTTGAGAAGATATTACTACAGATTTAACTTTTTTTGGCTTCCCATCTTCATATTCGAAAGTAACTTGACTCTTTGAATCTGGTTCAATGTTTTTTAATTTTCCTGATTTGCGATCTTCAGCCATCAATCTTAAAATTTTATGAGAATAATAAATTGGGGCCGGCATCAACTTCTCTGTTTCATCACAAGCATAGCCAAACATAATTCCCTGATCGCCAGCACCTTCATCTTTATTTCCAGAAGAGTCTACACCCATTGCAATATCTGCTGATTGAGAATGTAAATGACTCTCAATTTTAGTCGCTTCTCTCCATGTAAAACCTTTTTGATCATATCCAATATCTTTTATGCAATCACGAACCTTTTGGATCAACTCATCTTCTTTTATTTCAGGTCCTCTTACTTCACCTGCTAATACAACTTTGTTCGTAGTAGTTAAGGTCTCACAAGCTACGCGAGAATATGGATCATTAGACAAATAGCTATCAACTACCATATCTGAAATTCTATCAGAAACTTTGTCGGGATGACCTTCTGAAACTGATTCACTGGTAAAAAGATAATTTTTTAAATTACTCATTATGATTTTCTATTAAATGAAAATACCAAAAAAATATATAGTAAAATTGTTAATAAAAACATTTTATTACCATACCTTGAAAAAAAGTTTGAATTTATTTTTCTTTTTTCTGTAAAATCAATATGCCCTGAGTTTCCTAATGAAATTTTTTTTTCTATAATACCAACAGGATTTATAATGGCTGTTATGCCATTGTTTGAAGATCTAATAATATATTTTCCACTTTCAACAGCTCTAAAAATACTATGCGAAAAATGTTGAACTGGACCAATTGAATTTCCAAACCAGCCATCCTCTGAAATATTAATAATAAAATCAAATTGGGGATTATTATATAATTTTCCAGAGTAAATTATTTCATAACAAATTAACGGAAGTATTTTAAATTCAAGATTATCCCACTGTAATTTAATAATTTCTCTTGTTATTCCAGATGTATAAGAATTGTAATTATTTGTTAAAGATTTAAATCCAATATTTTTTAAAATATCTTCATAAGGTAAAAACTCACCAAAAGGTACTAACTTTACTTTCTGATAAGAACTAATTAAATTAATCTTATTATCATAAATTGAAAATGAGTTGTAAAAAATGTTATTACTATTAAGTTTTTTAAAACTATTAATCCCCATTCCTAAAAAATGATTTTCGTTAAAATTGTTTTCAAATAAAGTTTTGTAATTAATCAATTCTTTTTGATTTGTATTTGGAATAATTCCTTCTGGCCATAAAAATAATATCTTTAAATTAGGATTTGGTGCGCTTAATTCTATCAGTTCATTTATCACTGATGTAGTATCTACATTCCTGTAAAATCTGTCTAAACTAATATTAGATCCAATTGCTCTAATGGTAAAATCATTTTGAACTAAATCTGTTGACTGAAAGTTTTTTATCTTCGATGATCCAACTAGATATAAAACAAATGGTAATAGTAAAAATAAAAAAGGAATAATTATATCTTTTTGTTTTTCTTTTAGAAAAAAAATTGCTGGACTTGTGAAAAGTGAAACACAAATTAAATTAAAAGAATAAGTTCCAATTAAGGATAACGACTGCAATATCTCAAGATTTTTAGTAAAACTATAGGCAATTAAGTTCCAAGGAAATCCAGTGAAAATTGTACCTCTTATAAACTCTATTAATCCAAAAAAAAGTGAGAATAAAAAGAAAATACTTAAAACTCCTTTTAAATTAAATAAAGTTAAAAACAAAGTTATCAAGCCATAAAATATTGCAAGAAAAGACGGAATTAAAATTAACGCGAATGGAATTAAATATTTTAAATCACTTTCATACGTTAAAGAAATTGTTATCCAATACATGTTCGACAAAAAATATCCAAATCCAAAAGACCAACCATAAAAAAAACTGGTATATTTATTTTTAATAAATATTTTTTTTTTAAAAATAAAAATAAAAAAAGCACTAAAAGTAAAAAAATTTATAAATAAAAAATTATATGGTGGTAAACTTAAAGAAGTTAAAGCTCCCAAAATAACTAAATAAAAAAATTCAATATATAAATTCTTTTTCAATTTAATTTAATTTATTAATTATAGATAAGTAAATTTTTTTTTCTTCTTTAGACATTTTTGTGTAGTCCTTTTTCTTAATATGATCAAAATTTAATAAATGCAAAAACCCATGTATAAATGTTTTAATAACTTTGTCTTTGAATAACTTTAACGATTGATTTTTTGGTTTATTCATAAAATTATAACTTATTATGATATCCCCTAAATAAAACCTATCTTTAATTTTAATTTTGTTATGAAAAGGAAAAGATAGAATATCAGTAGCTTTATCTTTATTTCTAAAACGTTTATTTAGTTTTCTTATTTTTTCATTATTTGATAAAAGCAAAGTTAAGTAAACTTTTTTATTCTTATACTGATATTCTTTAGGAAAAAATTTACAAATATTTCTAAAGAAAATTTTTTTCTTTTTTAACTTTTTCGACCACTTAATATCATCTGAGAAAACATCCACATTAATCATTATTACGGCTGTATGCTTTTACAATCTTAGATACTAATGGGTGTCTAACAACATCGGAATGATCAAAGTCAACAACCGAAATTTCATTTAAGTGAGATAACAATTTTTTTGATCTTTCTAAGCCTGAGATGTTTTTGTTAGGAAGGTCAATTTGAGAAGGGTCTCCATTTACAACAATTTTAGAATTATCTCCGATTCTTGTTAAAAACATCTTGATTTGAGTGTCTGTTGCATTTTGAGCCTCATCTAAAATAGCAAAAGAGTTTTTTAGTGTTCTCCCGCGCATAAAAGCTAAAGGAGCGATTTCAATATCTCCTATTTCAATCATTCTTTGGATTTTTTCAAAATGAAATAGATCGTATAAAGAATCATATAATGGTCTTAGATATGGATCTACTTTCTCTTTCATATCACCAGGTAAAAATCCCAGTCTTTCACCTGCTTCTACTGCGGGCCTTGATAAGATTATTCTATCAATTTTTTTTTCAAGTAACATAGTTAAACCAACAGCAACAGCTAAAAATGTTTTACCAGTACCTGCTGGTCCTGCTGAAATAATTATATCACTTTGTCTTAAAGCTCTTACATACTCTTTTTGTTTTTCTGATCTTGGTATGATTGATTTTTTAGGGGTTTTAATTACATCTGTTATATTTTGGTTTTTAACTTTTTCATCAATCATAAATTTGTCTATTGATGATAATATGTCTTTATTTTCAATATTTCCATTATTAATAAATTGATCTACTAAAAATTTTATTGCATTTTTTACAATTTCATTTTTTTCTGGAGAAGATTTGATCATAATCGAATTTCCTCTTGAATATAAATTAGATTGTGTGATTTTTTCTAGTTCCTTAAGATTTTTATTAAATTCACCAAGAACTCCCATTAACAAAGCATTATCATGAAAAATAACGCTTAATGTATTATTACCCGAGTAAACAAATTTTAGATTTGTATCAAATTTTTTTTTAGTATTAAAACTCAAATCTCAAGCTACCTTTTGTCTCGATTGTCTAACAGCTTCACCAAATAAAGTGTTTTGATTACTTGATAAAATTTTAACTTTTACGATTTTTCCTATTAAATCATCATTTCCATAAAATAAAACTGAAGTCATGTAGTCAGTTCTACCAAAAAGATTTTTCTGATCGTCAGTACGATTTTCAACTAATACATCTACTGTCGTATTTTCTAATGTTTTATTCATTTTTATTTGATTGTTAAATAATTTTTTTTGAATAGTTTCCAATCTTTTAAGTGAAATATTTTTATCTATCATTTTTAGATTTGAGGCAACTGTTCCTGGTCTTGAACTAAAAATAAATGAGAACGAATTTATAAAATCTATTTCGTCTATAAGTTTAATTGTATCATAAAAATCATTTTCATTTTCGCTTGGATAGGCAACTATAAAATCACTCGAAAATTTAATTTTGGGATTAATAGCCTTAAGTTTGTTGAAGATATCTAGATATGTTTCAATTGTATGTTTTCTATTCATCAAATTTAAAATTTTGTTTGATCCACTTTGCACAGGTAAGTGAACTAATGGCATTAATTTTTTTGATCTTTTATAAACGTCTATCAAATCATCAGTCATATCTCTTGGGTGAGAAGTGGTATATCTAATACGTTTTAGTTTAGTCAATTTTTCAAGCTCTAAAATTAAGTTTGACAATTTAAGTCCTTCAAAATTATAGGCATTCACGTTTTGTCCTAAAAGAATTATTTCTTTTGTGCCATTATCAACAAGAGTTTTAGCTTCTTCTATAATTTCATCGAATGGTCTTGAAAACTCGGGTCCTCTCGTAAAAGGAACAACACAAAAGTGACAAAATTTATCGCATCCTTCCTGTATGGTTAAAAAAGATGAAATTTTTTTTGACTGATTTTTTAATTTACTAAAAAATTTAAATTTTGAAGTTGCATCGAATTCTGTCTCTTCAATTTTTTTTTTTGTTTTTTGGTAATCTAATATTTTTTCATTTATTTTATGGTAAGCTTGTGGGCCTATTATTAAATCAATATAAGGTTCTCTTTTTAACATTTCCTCATTTTCAGCTTGAGCCACACAACCCGCAACAATTATTAACGGTTTTTTTTTGAATTTAAAAAATTTTTTTACCCTTCCAATTTCATGATAAACTTTTTCTTTAGCTTTATCTCTTATGTGACATGTGTTCAACAGATAACAATCTGCTTCCTCAGATTGCATTGTTTTAGAATAACCTATTTTTTTTACAGTATCAAAAATTCTATTTGAGTCATATTCATTCATCTGACAGCCAAAGGTTTTAATAAAGATTTTTTGTTTCATTAAAATTTATTTTTTATTTTGATCTTTTTTAACCCCATAAAGCTCTAATTTGTGATCTACTAAAGTGTAACCATATTTTTCAGCAACCTTTTTTTGTAAATTTTCAATTTCTTCGTCAACAAACTCAATTATTTCTCCAGATTTTACATCAATTAAATGATCATGATGACCCTCATTTAATTCCTCATATCTAGCTTTACCACCTTTAAATTCATGTTTAGTAAGTATTCCCGACTCCTCAAATAACTTAACTGTTCTATAAACTGTAGCTATACTAATTTTTGGATCAATTTCTGAGACTCTTTTATACAAATCATCAACATCTGGATGATCAGTTGACTCTGACATTACTTTCGCAATTATCCTTCTTTGATCTGTTAATTTTACTCCCTTTGATAAACATTTTTGTTCTATAGTTTCCGACATAATTAATTTTAACTTAAATAAATAGGTTTTATCAAATTTTTTTTAATCTTTAATTTATCGCATAGATTGGGAATATTTTCATATTTATAATTATTGTCCCCATTGAAATCTTTGAAACTAAAGCAATAATAATCAATTTTTTTAGCTAAATTTATAGCCTTAACTACAGCTAATGAATTTCTAATGCCAGCAAATCGTCCTGGCCCCCTATTTACATATATTTTTGAAATTTCATCAAGTTTTGTGTGATTTGAGACTAAAAATTCATCAATTAGTTTAATCAATTTTTCATAATTAGTTTTACTATTTTCATAACTAACACTATAAATATTTTTATTTTTAATGACCATTAGAAATATATTATCATTTGTTGCATCTACAATAAGCTTATTCATTTTAATTTTTTTAATTTATGAGAACTCTAATGCAGAAGAGAATAATTTCAAACAATATTCAAAAGATGAGGGGGTATTATCTATCATGTATCATAGATTTGATGAAAACAAATATCCTTCAACAAATATAAAAATGGATGTTTTTTTAAAACATATAGAATTAGTGAAAACTTCAAATTATGAATTTATACATCCAATAAAATTCCAAAATAATTTTGATATACCAAAGAAAACAAAAAAAATCCTTCTTACCGTTGATGACGGTTTTACGTCTTTTTATGAAGTAGCTTGGCCATATCTTAAAAAAAATAAAATTCCCTTTATTTTATTTGTTTCAACTGAACCTGTGGGAAACAATGGATATATGAACTGGGATCAAATTAGAGAGATTGAGAAAGAAGATTTTGCGATAATTGGACATCATTCTCACTCTCACGAATATTTAGTAGACTCATCTGACAATGAATTTATTTTAGATATTGAAAAAGCAAATTCAATTTTTAAGAAAGAAATCGGATATATTCCAACCCTTTTTTCTTATCCTTTCGGAGAATATACAGAATTTATGAGAAATTATATTTCTAATAATTTTAAATTAGCTTTTGGACAACATTCTGGTGTCATTGATATAAACAAAGAAAAATTTCAACTACCAAGATTTCCAATAAATGAAAATTATGGAAAATTAGATCGATTTAAATCGATTATTAAAACATATCCTTTACAATATAAAAAATTAGTTCCAAAAGAAAAGGATATTAATAAAACAAATAATCCTCCAAATTTTAGAGTTGAATTTTTCGAAAATCAAAAAAATATTAAGAATATAAGTTGTTATTCCAATGAAGGAGATAAATGGGATAAATCCAAGATCAATTTTAACAATAATACTTTATCTATAAAGTTTAGAGAGCCCTTCAAGCCTAGAAGAGGAAGAGTTAATTGCTCGTTAAATGATAATGGAAAATGGAGATGGTTTGGAGCTCAATTTATTATTAAAGAATTTTAAATTAAACTTTCAAGTTCAATGCTAGAAGGTAACAATTTAGCCTCATCAAAGTCTTTTAGATTATTTTGTTTAATTATTTTTTGTAAAACTTCTACATATTTTTCCCCTGTTTCAGCATATTCATCTAAATACTCTGACAAAATCAAACTGTCTAAAGGTTTGCCACTGTCTCTTAATTGAGCTCTAGCTAATCTAAATTCTTTATAACTAGAATGTGTATTAATATTTCTTTGATATGCTCTAACAGATGCTTGAAGAACATTAAATTTCATTACTTTATGACCTTTATCTTTATCGGCTTCTTTTGGTTTTAACCCTTCACCCGACCAAGTCCATTGCCCAAAAAGTGCGTTTCCATCTTGAGCAAATCTTGATGTTCCCCAGCCGGTTTCTTTAGCAGCTTGTGCTAAAGCTAATGATACAGGAATCTCATCCATTCTTACTTTTAAAATAGATAAATCTTTTGATGGAATTCCATATTGTTTATACTTTTTTAGTAACCATTTTTTTTCTAAGTTAGTATTTTTGTTTTTATTTATTATGCCAAACAATCTTTTTCTATCTAAGCGGATATTGTTATTTTCTTGAAGTATTAAGGGCAAAATAATTTGAATGAACAATTCTTTTCTTTTTTTTGTATCTTCAATCTTAATTATTTCTCTTGGAAGAAGAGTTAATGCAACTGGTTTAACTAATTTGTTTTTTCTAATGTCATCTAATTTGTAATTTGTATCTTCATATAATTGTTTGATTGTTGAAGCATCTAACCTAACAGTGTCAGTAATTTGGTCATTCAAACTATAAATATCAACTAATAAATCATTCTCATCATAATTATCAAAATCTCTGGAATTACCATTTTTTTGTTTATCTAATGTATAGGCTAAAATAGTTTTTGAGTTATTAACATACTCTTTAGTGTTTAATATTTTGTCATTAGTAATGTTTATAATTATTGGAGCAGAGAAAAAAAAGAAAATTAAAATTAAACTACATAAAAATATTCTTGCTATCGATCCTAAATTATTTTCATCGATTAATTTCAATACTTTTAAACTTTTTTTTCTCATAAATCTTATACTTAAATTGCGATCACCTCTTTTACTTCAGGTAAATAATGACGTAATAAATTTTCTACACCTCGCTTCAGTGTCATAGTCGAACTCGGACACCCAGAACAGCTTCCTTGAAGCTGAACCATAACAACTCCATCTTTAAATTCCTTGAACTTAATGTCACCTCCGTCTTTAGCCACAGCTGGTCGAATTTTTTGATTTAAAATTTCTACAATTTTTTTTTCTAAATCTCCTAAGTCCTCATTTTCCTCATCTAAATTTTTATCAATTACAAAATTTTTACCGCTTGCATAAAATTCATTAATAAAAGAAATAACAATGTGTTTAATATCTTCCCATGAGAAGTTGTCGTATTTGTTTACTGAAATAAAATCTTTACTTAAAAAAATACCCTCTACACCATTAATGGACATTATATTCCTTATAAGTTCATTTTTAATATTATCCTTTTGAGTAATTTCAAATGAACCAGAGTTACAAACCTGACGACCAGGTAAAAACTTTAAGGAATTAGGATTAGGTGTTAATTCTGTTTGAACGAACATAGATTATATATAGTAGATTATAAGAAAATTTAAACTTGTTAAAATCCTATTATTTCATGCATTTTTTTTATTTTTTTTAACGCAATATTATTGGCTTTTTTTTGCCCTTCAAAAAGTATCTTATCTAAAAATTCTCTATCATATGTTAATTTTTTTATTTCTTTAGTGATCGGAAAAATTTTTTCAACTAGAACTTGCGAAAGTTTTTCTTTAAATTCTGAAAAATTTTTGCCGGCAAAGGTTTTTAAAGATTTTTCAATATCGGAATCTACTAAACATGAATAAATTCCCAGAAGATTTTTCGCTTCAGGTCGTTGATTCAATTCTTCAAGGTTAGATGGTAATGGCAATGGATCCGTTTTTGCCTTTTTAATTTTATTTATAATCAAATCTTTATCATCAGTAAGATTTATTCTACTTAGATCAGATAAATCAGACTTACTCATTTTTTTTGTTCCGTCTTTTAAACTCATTATTCTGGCAAAATCTTTTTGAATTAAAGGTTGTGGAATTTTTAAAAAATCTTTAATTTCAAAATCATTATTAAATCTTTGAGCAATATCACGACATAACTCTAAATGCTGTTTTTGGTCTTCTCCTACCGGAACATGGCTAGCATCATACAATAAAATGTCTGCTGCCATAAGTATGGGGTATGAGAAAAGACCTATGCTAGCTTTTTCTTTATCTTTCCCTGCTTTTTCTTTAAATTGAGTCATACGATTCAGCCAACCCATTCTTGCAACACAACTTAATAGCCATGCGGCCTCAGAATGAGCAGGTACAGCAGACTGATTAAAAATAATACTTTTTTTCGGATCAATTCCACAAGCAAGAAAAGTAGCAACTGTTTCTCTAATATTATTTCTAAGCTCTTTAGGATCTTGTTTAACAGTAACCGCATGTAAATCAACAACACAAAAAATACATTCATTATTTATATCATTATTTAATTTTACAAAATTTTTAATTGCCCCAAGATAATTTCCTAAGTGTAAATTTCCTGTTGGTTGTACTCCTGAAAATATTTTTTTTTTCATAAGTTAATACTTTAATTTAATATCCTCCAATTTAAAAGCTTTGATCAAATAAGAAATGACAATATAAAAACATAAACCTAAAAGAACAGATAAAACTAAATAAATAGATTTAAATTTATTTTCAAAAGATATTTGTTCATCAAAAAATACTATTAGTTGATTAAAAAATAATCCCATTAAAATTGATGAAAAAATTATTTTAAAAAAACGACTTATAAAAATATCATTAAAAGTGAATAGTTTTCTATTTTTTAAAACAATAAACATCACAATCAAATTAAACCAAGAAGAAATCGTTGTAGCTATTGGGATAATTATAAATCCAACACTTTTGAAAAAATATACACTTATCAAAATATTAAGTATTACTGAAACTAAAGATATATAAAAAGGAACTTTTGTATCCTGATTAGCAAAGAAAAAATTTGAAAAAACTTTAATCATTGCAAAGGCAGGTAAACCAAAACTAAAATAAAAAAGTGCTTTTGCGGAATTTACTACTGAGTCTTTATCAAATTGACCGTATCCAAAAAGAGCCGAGATAATTTCTTCTGGTGCTATTATTAAAGCAAATGAAGCTGGTAAACTTAAAAACAAGCTTAACTCTAAAGACTTGTTTTGAATTAAATCGATTTTTTTTTGATTTTTATTACTTATATGTTTTGATAATTGAGGAAGAATAACAACTCCTATAGCAATACCTGCTATTGCAAGATTAATTTGATAAATTCTGTCTGCATAATAGAGATAAGAAACTGCACTAGCTTGAAAAGATGCAATAATAGTTCCTACTAAAATGTTTATTTGTGCTACTCCAGAAGAAAAAATGCTTGGAAGTAATTTTTGAAAAAAAACTTTTACTTTTTTATTTTTATAAATTTTAAATTCAATTTTTAACCTAAAATATTTTTTAACAAAAAAATATAGAAAAAACAATTGAATTAGACCAGCAATTGTCACTCCATAGGATAAAATATAAACTAGTTGATCATTAATGGATCTACTAAAAACCAGTATCAAAATAAGAATAATATTTAAAATAATTGGAGCCGCGGCAGACTCAGCAAACCTATTATTTGAATTTAATATAGCTGAAAAAAAAGATGCAATAGAAACAAGCATCACAAATGGAAATGTTATTCTGGTAAGGTCTGTTGCAAGATTGATTTTATAAATATCACTTACAAACCCAGGTGCAATTAATGATACAAAAAAAGGCATAAATAATTGCACAATCAGTACTAATGCCAATAAGCTTAAAAAAAGTAAATTAAATACACTATTTGCAAAACTATTAGATTTAATTTTTCCTTTAGTCATTTCCGAAGAGTAAATTGGAACAAAAGCTGCATTGAATGTTCCTTCGGAAAATAATCTTCTAAATGTATTTGGAATTCTAAAAGCTACAAAAAAAACATCAGCAAATTGACTTGTACCAAGAAAAACTGCAACCAGCATATCTCTCAGATAACCAAGTAATCTGCTAATAATGGTAAAAAAACCAAAAGTCCCTGTTGACTTAATTAAGTTCATAAATCATATTAGTCTTAATTTTACCCCATTTGTACACCTAATTAACAGAAATGAAAAAAACAAAAGTTGATCATTATACTGACAAAGAAGCGTTAGAATTTCATAGTCATAAAAAACCAGGTAAGATTGAAATTTCATCTTCAAAAAATATGACTACAAAAAGAGATCTAGCATTAGCTTACTCACCTGGAGTAGCTGCTCCAGTGAGAGCTATCAGTGAAAATCCTGAAGCTGCGTTCGATTATACAAGTAAAGGAAATTTAGTAGCTGTAATAAGTAACGGATCAGCGATACTTGGTATGGGAAATTTAGGGGCCCTAGCCTCTAAACCCGTCATGGAGGGTAAGGCTGTACTATTCAAAAGATTTGCTGATATAGACTCCATCGATTTAGAAATTGAGTCAGAAGATCCAAGTGAAATAGTTAATAGTATTAAAAATTTTGCACCAAGTTTTGGAGGGATAAATTTAGAGGATATTGCTGCTCCAGATTGTTTTATAATTGAGGAAAAACTCAAAGAAGTTTTAGATATTCCCGTTTTTCACGATGATCAACATGGTACAGCAATTATCACAACAGCGGCATTAATTAACGCGCTTGATATATGCAATAAAAAAATTGATAAAGTCAAAATAGTAGTTAACGGAGCAGGTGCATCTGCAATGGCGTGCACTAATTTATTTAAAAAAAGCGGTGTTCCTCAAAAGAATATAACAATGGTAGATCGAAAAGGAGTTATTTTTAGGGGGAGAGAAAATTTAAATCAATGGAAATCAAGTCATGCAATTGAAACTAAAAATAGAACACTGGATGATGCCATAAAAAATGCAGATGTATTTTTAGGTTTATCTGCAAAAGGAGCTTTAACAAAAGATATGGTAAAAAAAATGGCTAAGAATCCTATAATATTTGCATGTGCAAATCCTGATCCAGAAATCACTCCTGAAGAAGTAGAAGAAGTAAGAGGTGACGCAATTATAGCAACCGGCAGATCAGACTATCCAAATCAAGTAAATAATTTAATTGGATTTCCCTATATTTTCAGAGGTGCTTTAGATGTACGTTCGAAAACAATTAATGAAGAAATGAAAATTGCTGCAGCACATGCCATAGCAGATTTAGCAAAAGAAGATGTTCCAGATGAAGTTGTGGCAGCGATGGGAGGTGAAAGACCTCATTATGGAAAAGAATACATAATTCCTTCAACTTTTGATCCAAGATTGATTAGTGTAATTCCATCAGCTGTAGCTAAAGCAGCGATAGAAACAGGTGTTGCTAGAAAAAAAATTGAAAATTTTGATAATTATAAAGAACAACTAAAACAAAGATTAGATCCAACTGTTACTATAATGCAGGGTGTAAATAATTATATAAAAAAGAAACAAAAAAAAGTTGTTTTTGCTGATGGAGAAGATGAAAACACACTAAAAGCAGCAATTGCATTCAAAAATTCAGGATTAGGAACTCCAATATTAGTTGGAAAAGAGGATTTAATTAAAAGGCAAATAAAAAAAATTGGTTATGATGAAAATTTTGATATTGAAATTGTAAACTCTAAAGACACACCTAAAAGAGAAAAATACGTTGAATATTTATTTAAGAAACTTCAAAGAGAAAAAGGAATGTTAGAATGGGATTGTGATAGACTAATTAGAAATGACAGAGTAGTTTGGGCATCGTGTATGGTTGCATGTGGAGATGCAGATGCCATGGTAACAGGAAACACTAGAAGATATTCATCATCTCTCGAGAAGATAATTAAAGTTGTTGATCCCAGAAAAGGTGAAATAATGTTTGGATTAAACTTAGTTGTTAATAGGGGAAAAACAATATTTATTTGTGATACCTCAGTTATTGAATACCCAGACGCAAAACAATTAGCAGAAATGGCAAAGTCAGCAGCTAGAGTTGTAAGACTTTTCGGATTTGATCCTAAGATTGCTTTCTTATCACACTCGACTTTTGGTGAACCTGCTACAGATCGAACTAAAAGACTTAGCGATGCAGTTAAAATTTTAAAAGAAAGCAAAGTCGATTTTAAGTTTGATGGAGAAATGCAGCCAGACGTTGCTCTAGAAGAAATGTATAAAGAACTTTATCCATTCTCTGAAATAGTAGGTAATTCAAATGTATTAATAATGCCAAGTCAACATAGTGCGGCTATCTCATATAAAATGATTAAATCTATGAGTCGAGCAAAAGTTATTGGACCATTGTTAATCGGCTTGGGATTGCCAATAGAAATAGCACCACTAAGATCATCAACATCTGAAATTATTAATTTAGCTTCTATTGCAGCATACTCAGCAGATGTAATTGATTATACTAAGGATTAGTTCTTTTGTATTCGTAAATCTTCAACTAATAATATACTAGCTATAACATCTTCTACATCTAATATTGCCTTTGCTTCTTTTAAAACCTCCTCTTTTTCCTCAGAAGTTAAAGCTATTCCATAAATGTAAATTTTCTTTTTATAAGTATCTATTTGATAGTTTCTTGATTTAATTTTTTTGCTCAAAAGTAAAGCTGTTTTTAATTGTGAGGTAATCAGAATATCTTTTGCTGACTGCTGAAAATTAAATTCCTCTTTTATTTTAATATCATTTCTAACTGACCTTACACCGTCAATTTCCCAAGCAAGTTTTGTAATTTGAAGTTTTTCCTCTGGATTTTCTACCTTACCTGTTAAAAAAATTCTACCATCTAAAACTTTTGATTTGATTGATAACAAATATTTCTTGTTAGATAAAACAATTCTAGTAGACAAGTTTTTTTGCATTATGGAATCGTCAATTTGTGTTCCTACAGATCGAGGATCAAATGCTACACTCACACCAGTTCCGAATATTCCTTTTGAAGCAACTCCTGCACACCCAGTTAACATTAATGATATAAGAGCTATTAATAAATATTTACTTTTCATTTTTTAATTTAATACAATATTCGTAAATCTGTTTTTTTTTTAAATTTGTATTTAAACTCATCAATTTTGTTATTTCTTTAGTACTAAATTTGTTTATCATCTCCTTAATAGTTCTTTTATCTGATTCACTTAGGATCTGTGAAGAGTTTTTAGCTTTTTCTTTTTCAGATATTACAATAGTAAGTTCACCTTTTGGTTGGTTTTCAAATAATTTTAAATCTATAATTGAGCATCTTATAAACTCCTCATAAATTTTTGATATTTCTCTACAAATTAAAATTTTTCTGTCTTTGAAAAAATCTTTTAAATAAGGAATAATTTTATTAATTTTTTTTGGAGATACAAAGAAGATCGTACTTAATCCTAATTCAGATAATTTAGATAGATCTTCTTGTATTATTTTTTTTTTTTCTGGAAAAAAACCATAAAAAATATATTTTTCTGAAAATCCACTAATTGAAAATGCTGTTGTTACAGCTGAGGCCCCAGGCAAAGGAATAATATTAATTTTTTGTTTTATGCATTCATTAACTATCACTGCTCCTGGGTCTGAAATTCCTGGAGTACCAGCATCTGTCACTAGCGAAATAATTTTTTTTTCTTTCAATAAATTTATAATCTTTTTAATGTTTTTGGCTTCATTAAACTTATGATTAGAAATTAATTTTGTTTTTATCTCAAATTTATCAAATAATTTTTTAGAAACTCTTGTATCTTCACAAAGTATAAAATCTGATCTTTTTAAAATTTCTATGGCTCTAAAAGTAATATCACCTAAATTTCCAATTGGTGTAGGAACTAAATATAAACCCTTTTTAATTATATTATTTTGAGTTGATTTTACCATAATTTAAACAGGATTAATGTTATATTAACATTAAATGAGTAAATTTTTTAGAATTCTTTTAATAATTCATATTATTTTTTTTTCACTCTTAAAACAAAGTTTTGCTGACAACGAAAAAATTAAAATTGGTTTGTTAGTCCCTTTGTCAGGAGATAATGAAGAAATTGGGAAACAAATTCTTAAAGCTACCAAAATGGCATTAAAAGATATTAATTCTCAAAAAATAGAAATATATCCTAAGGATACTGAGTCAGACCCAAATAAAACATTAAGCGCTGCAATTGAGTTGGGTTATATGGGAATTAATTTAGTAATCGGCCCTGTCTTCTACGATAATCTTAGTTATTTAAATGAGATAACCAATATCACTTTTTTATCACTTACAAATAAAACATTAGACTTACCAAAAAATGTCATAAGTACAGGTATTAATTCGACATCACAACTAAACACAATAAAAAAATTTTTAGAAATTAATAAAATAAAGAAATCAATATTTTTAATTCCAAGTTTAAATTATGATTTGGAAATTAAAAAAGGAATTAAAAATTCAAAAATCAAAATTTTTAAACAACATTATTATGATAATGAACCAACTAAACTTACAAAACAAATTGAAGAAATTACTAATTACGAAACTAGAAAACAAAATTTATTTGATGAAATCACAAGACTTGAAAAATCTGAAGATCCAAATAAAGAATTAAAGATAGAAAACTTAAAAAAAAGGTACACTTTAGGAGGTTTAAACTTTAATTCAGTTATAATTGCTGACTTTGATGAAAGTCTTAAAAGTGTAATAACATCTTTATTATACACAGATGTGTCCCCTAAAGATAAATATTTTATAACGTTTAATCAGTGGTTTGATGAAAGTTTAATTGTAGAAACGAATACTCAACCGCTATACTATCCTTCTATAAACAAGGAAAATCTGAGGGAATTTGAGGAAAAATTCTATAAATCTTTCGGACAAATTCCTAACCATTTGTCTCTATTAAGTTATGATTTGGTTGGCTTAATATATTATCTTTCTTTAAAAGATGATCTTTCAGAAATAAAAAAAGTTTTTAAATCAAAAAATTCCTTTAAAGGAAAAATTGGAATATTTGATATAGAAAATAACAAAATCAATCACAGATTAAATTTTTATAAAGTTGAAAATGGAAATCTCATAGAAATTTTCTAATCTTTTTAAATGCTTTAAATCTGTGATCTAATTTATATTTATTTGAAGGCTTCATTTCACCAAAGGTTATTTTTTTATAGTTTGGAATAAAAATTGGATCATATCCAAAACCATTTTTTCCTCTTGGTTCTGTCGATATGGTTCCCTCTATTTTTCCTTGAACACATGTAATTTTTTTATTTAAAAAACTGAGTGATAATGCACATATAAATCTTGCTTTATTTTTTTTATTTTTCCAATTTTTATCTTTTTTATTTAACTCTTTGTAAACTTTATTTATAGCTTTTTTAAAATCTCCATGCTTACCTCCCCATCGAGCAGAAAATATTCCTGGTTTTTTATCTAATAAATCAATCTCCAAACCAGAATCATCAGCCAGACATATTAATCCTGTTTTTTTTGAAAAATATTTAGATTTTATTAAAGAGTTTTCTTTAAATGTTTTGCCTTTTTCAATCGGGCTTTTAAGATTAAACTCAGATGTGGAGCGAATTTTAATGTTTTTTGGTAATAAACTCTTAATTTCGCGCAATTTACCTTTGTTATTGGTTCCAATTAATAACTCATCAATTTTTTGTTTATACATCTAGAAATAATTAAAATCCTTACCATATAAAGGATTATGGAAAAAGAGGAAAACCAAAATAAATCAAATATAAATGAAAATCAGAAGCAAGAGAAAGAGAATATTAAAATTGATGAAAATTTAAATGTTAAAAATAAACAGGAGACGGACCAAGAGACACCAGAAACTACGAACCAAGAGACACTAGAACCTAAAGAAGTTTCGCCAGAGGAAAAAATTATCGAACTAGAGGATAAATTGGCAAGAGCTTTTGCTGAAATGGAAAACCAGAGAAGAAGATTCGAAAAAGAAAAAGAGGATGCGTTTGATTATGGTGGTTTCAGTTTTTCTAAAGAAGCTTTAAATTTAATAGATAACTTAGATCGTTCTAAACATGTTTTACAAAATGATGACGAGCTTAAAGAAACCGAGGCATTAAAAAAGACACTCGAGCATATAGATATAATAAAAAAAGATCTAATTTCTATATTTGAAAAGAATAATATCAAACCTATTGAATGCATTAACAAAAAATTGGATCCAAACTTTCATCAAGCTATGATGGAGATAGAAGATGATACAAAAGAGCCAGGCACGATAATTCAGGAAATTCAAAAAGGCTTTACTATCAAAGATAGGCTACTTAGACCATCTTTGGTTGGGGTGTCAAAAAAAATTGAAAAAACTGAGAAAAATCAAGAGAAATCAAAAGATAAATAATCATGAGTCCAGCTTGTAGTTTCACATTTAAACCCTATATGACGAAGGAGAGATATTGTTATGAGTAAAATAATTGGAATTGACCTAGGTACAACAAATTCATGTGTTGCCATTATGGAGGGGACACAGGCTAAAGTTTTAGAAAATACAGAGGGGGCAAGAACAACTCCTTCCGTAGTTGCATTTAATGACGAAAAAGAAAAATTAATTGGACAACCAGCAAAGAGACAAGCAGTCACAAATCCCGAAAATACAATATTTGCAGTCAAAAGATTAATTGGAAGAAATTTTGATGACCCAACTGTAAAAAAAGATATTGAAGCTGCTCCTTTTAAGATAGTTAACTCCGAAAAAGGTGACGCTTGGATCGAAACTAAAGGTGAAAAATATTCGCCTTCACAAATATCAGCATTCATTCTGCAAAAAATGAAAGAAACAGCAGAAAAATATTTAGGTCAGGCTGTTACAAAGGCTGTTATTACAGTACCGGCGTACTTTAATGACGCTCAAAGACAAGCAACAAAAGACGCAGGAAAAATTGCTGGGCTAGAAGTATTAAGAATTATAAACGAACCAACTGCAGCATCTCTTGCTTATGGTTTAGATAAAAAGCAAAATAAAAAAATTGCTGTATATGACTTAGGTGGAGGAACATTCGATGTTTCTATACTAGAACTCGGAGACGGTGTTTTTGAAGTAAAATCGACCAATGGTGATACTTTTTTAGGAGGTGAAGATTTTGATAACGCTGTTGTTGACTATTTAATTTCTGAGTTTAAGAAAGATAATGGTATCGATCTTAAATCAGATAAACTTGCTTTACAAAGATTAAAAGAAGCTGCTGAAAAAGCAAAAATAGAATTATCCTCTGCTGAA
>MDSZ01250813.1_pt1 | contig 23469 bp, 10 predicted proteins | sample 811201 | NCBI WGS metagenome assembly MDSZ01 (sample SAMN05326647, study PRJNA326480) | marine metagenome | isolation source: seawater | place: Indian Ocean: North | collected 2010
AGAGTTCAGTTCTTGTACCAATCACTGTGCTTGCTAAAAAATGTGTCTACTTATGTCTTCTCGGTGTTAGTTCTTCTTCTTCTTTGTCGTCGTCGTCGTCGTAGTAGTAGTATTTCCCATCGGTGCCTTGGCATCATCGTTAACAGTAGAACTCTTTGAATCTTCCGGATCCTTCCCGGTAACTAAGTATTTCACCGCGTTCATCACAATCATTCGCGCCCAATAGACGTTTAACATGCTCGGAATCGGCAGCGTGGTAAACGCAACAATTTTCTCCCCGAGGCTCAAGGCATTCCACGAGCCAAAAATGAATGCCTGCAACATCGAAGGAATCACCAACACTCGGACGACAAGAAACAACGGAATCCACGCTAACCCGTTCAACACGTAAAACGTGCTGCTTTCCAACTTGCATTTCAACAAAAACCACCGAGTGGCCATGTTTGAATTTGTCAATTCGCTCACCAAGAAGAAATTGACGAAATAGACGCACCGTCCGGCGAGAACGGCGTACGGCCAAATGCAAATAGAAAACGCGTGATGGAGGATGAATAAATAATAAGCTTTCTTCCCACCGTACGCAGACTGTTGCCCTTTCGGATCTTCCAACAACACCGCTAAATCCCACACCATGTACCCCAAACTCAAACCGCACGCCCGAACCGTATCCAATGACGCTCGGTGCACAAACTTAGTCCCATCGCCGCCATCATAAGTCAATATCGCCGGTAATGCGAACAATGGCACAAAAAGCGCCGGAAAATACGTATCCATGTTCGTGTGCCAAATCCTCCTATCCAATTTAGAGACGTTTGGCCAATACTTTTTGAAAATCTTCGGCGAGAGCAAAACGCTCAAAATCGTCATGCACAAGCAAAAGCAAATCGCGAAAAACACGTACGCGAAAAACGTAGACGTGCTCTCTAAACTCGCACGATAATTTCTCCAGCTCAACATCGGGACGACCGTCGTCAAAACTTTCGCGATTTTCTCTCGAAACTTCGCTTCCACGAACGTTTGCACCGGGAGTTTCACCAGGTCGATTTTGGACAGCAACATTTCTTTCGCGCTCATTTTTGAGAGCTGGTTTTGCTCTTACAGTGCGCCGCGCGTTTGTTGTGCATAAAAAACAACACGCGAGATATCTCACGTCGTGATTCCAATCGTTGATCCACGTTCTCTGCCACGCACTTTTCCTCTCCGTGTGCCTCTTTCGAACGCTCGAGCGCTTTCTCTTGTGAAGACGTTTTCTTCTAAATTGCTTTTTAAAATATTCCCCCCCCAAAAAAAAAGTGCAACATCATTCATTCATTTCCACTTCAACGTCGTCAACGCGAAGAAGAAATACCACCGATCCAACGCGAAAGGTTTGGCAACGAAAGGCACAAAAACGATTTTACGAGTGCGATAAGTATAGATGTTATATTTTCTTCATTAAATTTTTCTAAAGGATTCCTTCTCCTTTTTCTTCGTCTACGTGCTACTAAAATCCCTCTTCTAAATAACGGCGTTTTATCTCACTGTTCGTTGTCTCGAACGCTCGAGACTAACTTCAATTTCGCCGCCGCCATCGCATTGTGTTCGTCCAACTGTTTCGCGTACTGATTGACCTGATTAAAAATCAAATACGTCTCTAATCTGCTGGGTTCGCTCATCTTTCTCGTGTCTGGATTTTCTTCGCTCAATGGCGCCAACCCGCTCTTTTCCCTCTGCGCGTTCTCCGCTTTCCTCTTTTGTAACCACGCGTTCTTTTGTTGTTGCAACCGATGGTTCGCTCGATGATAATACGCCACTTTTTGTCGCTCGTTCTCTAAATCGTCCATGGATTCGCCCAAAAACTCCAAACTTTTCGTCGAAAACGTGTTTGCGTTTAAGTGTAATCGATTCAGATCCTCCTGGGTTAATTTGTTCTCGTCTCTTTCAATCTTTCCATCCGCGTTCGCGTCCAACTGCTTCATCATCGCGCTGACCAACACTGAATTACTCACCACAATTGGCACTTCCTCGATTACGTCGCTCCACTTCAATCCTCGATCTTTAATCTTGCTCGTTTCAAATTTCCCGTTCACTTCCTTGTGCGTCTTTAAAAACGCATCCGTCAAGCGAATAGCTTTCAATCCAAACTGCCCATCCGAGTCATTCACAGTCGGGTCGTAAATTATACAAACACACCTCTCAATACTCTCAGCGTAATCAATAAACGTTTCGATCAACTCCTCGGTAAAATATGACCCCATAATCGTCGATTGGTACCACCCGACCGTGTTATTGTCCACGTTCACCTCTCGCAACATTCGCATCATCTCCAACTGATAATGCGCCCCTTCTTCTTCTTGAATGTCTTCCTTGTTGTTCGCATTCTCCGACGACGATTGCGACGGAAACGGGAACGACGAAGTCACCTCTAACGTAGACCCGACATCTAACCCGAGCAATTGTCCAGTCACTAACGACGGTTGCGAATCTCTCGCGTGCTTTGCGATTTGCAGAATCACCGAGCCGTCGATCTGCACCGAATGGAGAGGCGGCGTTTCCGGAACCTCCGCTTTTTCTTTCTCCGCCGCCGGTTTCGACGCTAACGCCGCGAACGAAGACATTATGGTATCGGTAATTCTCGTCGTCGCGTGTGTTGCGAACACAAAAATAGGCTCTCGTCTCGGAGACCCAGAGGAAGAACTGGTGCGCAGAAAATGTGAGGGAAAAAAGCCCTGATTTTAAAGAGGATTTTGGGGCGAGAAAAATGTCAGAAAAAATCCAGCATTGGGAGCACACCATAAAACTATGGTACTCCCATATGTTTGCGTTTGACAAACGCGCCAAACACTTTTTACGAGCGGATCTTCGAGCGGCGCGTTTGTTTCTCACTCGACTGAGATGAGCGTTCAAAAAGATATCTCGCGCGTGCGTAAAGTCGCGTCGTATTTCTCTTCCTCGTGTTTCGGTATTTCTTCTATATGTCGTCGTCGTCCTTCTTTTTTTTCAACTACTAATACTACTAGTGTATTTTACATTATTTTTTTAATTCTTCAGCTCGTCGGCGACGCGATCGATGAATTCTTCGGTCGTCGCACCGGACGGACCGGATAGATCCCTCGTCCCTTTACCTTCGCGGAAAAGTTTGTGCATGATTTCTCGAATGCTCGTGGTGAAATCGACCATTTTTTGGTGGTTTTCTTTGGTATCGTGGGTGAAACTGGCGTGGTTCATGGCGCCGATGAGACCTTCAACCATGCCGAGTGGATTTAAGCTCGTTTCTTCGCCTCGGAGGCGCGCTTCGTTCATGTCCGTGACCGTGCCGTGAGAAGCTTCGAATTCTTTGATGTAAGATCCGTCTGGAGCGACGCCGACGAGATTGGAGGTTATGAAACCGGGGGATTTGTGCATTTGCGCCAACTCGTCGGTTAACACGTCGCCGTCGTAGTTGTGAGCAGCCATGCCAAAGTTCCCTTGAGTCCATTGGACCAGTTTCATCGTCGCGGCGTCGGAAAGGAGGTGGATTAACTCGGCGTCTTTCTCGGAGACGATTTTTTTATCGATGAATTTTGCTTTGAAGTCTCTGTCGTAGACGTCTTTCATGATTTGCCAAAACGGTTCTTGCCATTTGAAGACGGTTTTTTTTGTGACCACGTATGGTTTCACGCCAGCGTCTAAGCACCTCTCGAAGAAAAACTTGGCTAAATTGTGGACGTTGTCGTACGCGTTATCGTACGTCACCACCGCAGAAACTGCGTCTTTACACTCTCTCTCGTCCACCACAATCTCCTTCCCGGCGTCCGGACCGTCCTTCGGTACGAACGTTGTCTTCAACGTCCCTCTCCCAACATTTTTCCATCCAGCAGCGTACTCCCCGCCCACTGCGTGCCTCTCAAACAACACCTGACCTTTATAGCCCAACTCGATGCCATCGATGTGGATCGTATCTCTCGAAATTGTAATCCCATTCCACCCTCTTCGCATCGCGCCGTTCGGCGACCCCCACGTCTTCCTTAACCCGAGTCGTTTCACTTGATCCGCCGTCGGTGTAATCGTCGGCTCTTTAAATATCGCTTTCAATTTAAAACCAGCAGAGACGACGTCTTTCAACACTCGATCGTTCGTGTCGTCTCTATTTTTCGCGCTCATATCGAAATGTTCCCACTTGGACGTATCCACGTTCGGCGCGATCCATTTTTCCTTGACCAAGTCCATGACGTACTTCGTCATCTCTTCCCCGGCGACGTACACCATCGGCGCGGCGACGAGCTTCTCGTCGCCGCCAGAGGTACCCCGCGCGTACGATCGCGTCGCGACGGCAATCATCATCCCGTGGTGGTGGTGACTTTTTTGCGAGGACCACCGCCACCGTCGTTTCCCCGTCGTCGTCGTCGTCGTGACGGCGCTTCGATCGGGCATCGCGCGCCCAAAGCTTTTTTGAGCATGAGTCCACAGTCGTCGGTCGTTTCCGCGTCGTCGCGTCAAAGACGAATTCGAGCTGGAACGATGATCCGCTTTATTAAAGAGCACCGTTTCGGTGGTGGTGGTGGTGTTCCTCCACCACGTCGTGCCGCCGCTGCCGTTTTTTGTCGCCTTGTGCATCGTCGTCGTCATCATCGTCTCTCTCGCGACGACCAACAAAGACGATACTAGCGTCCTTCTTCGGGATGCCATCGTCTCTCTCGTCTTCCTCCTCCTCCTCCGACACTTTTCAACAAAAGCTCTCTCTCGAGAAAGAGAAATATTGCCCCCCGATTCTTTGAGACACACGCGCGCCTTTATATATATATATATATGTGTTGTGATAAATAAAAAGAGAGAGAGGATCGATGATACAAACGAACGGGAGTTTTCGCGCCTTATTCTTTTTTTGCGACGACGACGACACGCGCTTTTCGGGCTTTTCGGTGGTGGTGGTGGTCTTTCAAAAAGCGCGCTTTCGTTTCACGACAAAACACACTTTTGCGACGACGACTTTTAGAAAATGAAGCCTCTTTTTTCTCTCTCTTTTGTGTGACATCTCCCCCCGTGTTTAGGGTTTGAACACTTTTTCCACACCCTAAATACACCACTGAGTTTGGGGTTTTAAAAGTGGAGAGACCGGGGGAGATTTTTTCGAGGTCCAAAATTTAATCCGATGTGGAATATTTTTTCTGTCTCTTTTGACAGATACGGAAACAATTTTCATCATCATCATCATCATCAATCGGGATATCCCACATATCGTCGACGCGCTTTGCGACACGCTTTAAAACGGCTACTCGAGACGACGACAAAAAACAACGATTACATTGACGATGGCTTTCGCGCGAGTTGTATTACCGAGCACCGTAACGACGACGAGAAACAACCTTCTCGTCGGAAGAAGAACGCGTTCCAAAAATGATGGGAGACGACACCACCGAGCTTTTTCCGCCTCCCTCAAAAGCGATGAAAATGATGAGCCCATCATCACCACCATCGCGGGGAAAGCGGTCGCGGCGGTCGTCGCGACGGCGGTGGCGCTGAGCGCGCCGACGCGAGCATCCGCGGAGGAAATGGTGCGTTTTTGACTTTACTGCGCGGTTTTTTGGTTTTGTTCGCGCGCGCGCGCACGCGCGAGCTTTTTCCGGTTTTTCTGGAGAGGAGAGAGCTCGGAGAGGAGAGTATCTCTTTCTCTCTCTGTGCGCGCGCGCGCGACCGCGATCGCGCCCTCTGTACCACACGGCGCGAGTGACGCGAGAAAGACTGACCGTTCGTACTCGCACATTTTTATCTGTCTCAGATGACAAGAGGAGCGACTGAAATCACGCAAGTTTCGGCGACGACGACGACGACGACAAATAATGCCGCTTTTAAGGTTGAGAAGAAAGCGCAACAAGCCAAGGCAGAAGCGGCAAGGAGAGTAGCGGCCCGCAAGGCTAAGGCTGCTTCGGTGAGAAGAAAAGCCGAATACAGAACCAATATGAAAGCGGACATGAAAAAACAAAGAGAAGCGACAATGAAACAAACGCAAGCCTTGGAGAAGCGACAAAGAGATAGGCTTGCGAAACAGAGAGGTAACGCCAACGCCAAGAAAATCGCGGTTAGAAAGGCGGCGGCGCGCCGTGCGGCGGATAAGGTTGTATCCGACGCGCAGAAGCGATCTGAGGCGGCGGAGAGAGCCTTGGAGGTGAAGAAACAGAATTCACTGAAGATGTCGCTGGAGATGAAAGGAGTCGCCCAAGCGAATCTCGAGGCAGGCGAGGCGGCAAAGGCAAAGAGAGACGTATCGCGCAAGGATAGAGCGGATGAGACGAGAAGAGAAGCAGCCACAAGAGCCAATGCGAATGCGAACTTGAAGAAGCAAAGAGATGCGGCAGTGGCACAAGCGCAAGCCATGGAGAAACAGCAAAGAGATGCGGTTATGATGCAGAAAGCTAACGCCAACGCCAAGAAAGCCGCGGCTCAAAAGGCGGAGGCGATAAACATGGCGAACAAGGTCGTATCCGACGCAGAGAAGCACACCGAGGCGGTGAAGAGTGCCAAGGAGGCGAAGAAGTCGGCGGAGATGAAGGCAATCGCACAAGCGAACGTTAACGCTGCCAAGGCGAAGAGAAACGAACAAGCCGCCGCCGCCGCTAAGGCTGAAAGAGATCGATCGAGTACGTTCGCAAAGAACATGCAAGACGTGCAGAAACGACGGGGTTAAAGACAACGAAGAATAAGATGATGATATGTAGTGACCGATGAAGCATACGCGCACTGGCGCGACCGGTAAAGCTTCCTTTTTTACTCCAAAGGATACAAGCATTTTTTGTAATTTAAGGTTTTATTATTTATTGAACGGACCCAAAAAGGAAATAAATAACCAACACACACCAACAGAAAGGAAGCACGCGCGCACCGCCACAACTCCCATCGCACGAAAACACGCCAGAGCGCGAGCGCGGAAAACCTCTCTTTCTCTTTCTCTTTCTTTCTTTCTTTTTTCCTCTCTTCGTGTGCGTGCACGCGTGGCACGAGAAAGCTCGACAAATCTCGAGGCACACACACACACGAGAGACAGAGAGAGAGAGAGAGAGAGAGACGGGGAAACATGGTGAAAGTGGCGAAGACGGCGCGGACGTTTGACGCGGTGCGTGAATTTGTCGTGGGTTTTCTTTCGTTTTATTCTCTCTCTCTCTCTCTCTCTCTAGACATGTCGCGTCTCGACGGTCTCGGTCTCGCGTGTCGGTCTGCGGAGCGCTCACCGTCTCTCTCTCTCTCTCTCTCTTTCTCGTTTCGTTTCGAATGCGAAAACTGTATAGTCTCCGCGAATGTCGGCGTTGATTGAAAAAATATTATCGTATTCGACGAACACCTCTAAGGCGGGAAAGAGCAATGCCGGTAGCTCGACGCGCGACGAAGATGTGGATATTTCGGACGCAATCGCGGAAGATCTGTGCCCGCAATTCGTTTGGCACTTAGGGAAAGGCGAATTTTTACACTGGGTGGACGTGTTTAATATGTTCGACTCGTATTTGTCCATTATCACGAGGAACGGTACCACAAAAGATTCTTCCTCCTGCCTCTCGATTTCGACGGAAAAGGAAACGTATTTTTCGGCGACGAGGATAGCGCACGAATCTGCGCCGAATTTTATCTCGAAGAAAGACATGTGCGCTTTTTTGATCTCGTGTGGAGAAGTAGTGAGAGGCGACGATAACGAAAGCAAAGACGACGACGATAAAAATAGAAGAGAAAAAAGAAGAGATTACATGAAAAGGAAGAAAACTCTGCTGTGGATTTTACGGTGCACTCGCGCGATCTTAGACGAATGCTGGAATAAGCACATGTATAACTCTTTGGAACAATTGACGAAACTTTTACATCATGAAGACTTTGAAGTTGCATATGAAGCGCTATTGACGATTCACTCGGTGGCAAAAAAAACGCCCGGCACGAGTGTGAACAGGTTTGTGCCGTGCGATGGGCTGACGATGCGGTTATTGATGCTGGTAAGAATGAACAATTGCGATGAGAATGAGAACAAGAAGAACGAAGGAGCAGCAGTGAAAAAATTATTTCAAGACTTGGAACTTACTTTCCTATTTGACAAAAACAAAGAAGAAGAAGACGGCGGCGAGGGAGATAGCACTCAATCTTCATTCAATATATTGGATGAATGTAATGTGTCGCGCATGCGTGAAATAGTCGAGCGCATCGAGATGTGCAGTGAAGTAGATAGTAATGAACCCGCATGTGCCGTTGAAGCGGTCATAGATAGCCGGCTCAGAGTCCAAGAAGAAGGGTTCAATAGACGCACTAAACATCAAGAAGAATTGTTCAAGAAGCTCTGGACTCTTCGATGGTCGTCATTTGCGGCAAGAGATTCGCAATCAAACGCAAATTTCGTGAAAGATGCGCGTGAGAACGTCTCAAACCTCGCGCTGGCAACTTTGCTCCAATTTGGTGATTCGACAGAAGATGTTTCGTATGATCGTAACTACACTCTCACAAAAACGCCAATTCCATCACACGAAATGAGGCGACTAATTTTTCAGACGTCAACGATGCAAGAAAAGGCTTCGGAACTCGTTCAACAACTCGACGATCGAATAACTAACATTCAAAAAGTTAAGGATAATAGCAATAGTGAGCCATCAACATTGTCAGAGAGAGAAGGAGAAAGAGACCTCGTGAGTGATTTTAGCACCGACGCGTCAGTAGCTGCTTGGGCACTTTCAGCTCTCGTAAACGAACGAGATACATCTTCAGCAGTCTCGAAAGTTTTGCGCACGCATAAATCTGCAACGACCATGGAGAGTTTGTTCACTATTTCGGTGGAAAAACTGATGAATGCGCCGAACCTTTCGAAGAGATATTTCGATACAGCTACAGATGCTACAGAAGAGAGAGAAAGCGGAAGAGGAAAGAAAACGAAGAAGAAGAACACACCAATGGAAAGTTATCGGTATTTTGACATTTCAAATAGGAAAAGCATAGAAGCATCTGTCCTTGCTGAATCAGCTTTCGCACTTCTCGCGAATCTTAGCACGATTCCGATAGGATGCAACGTATTATGCGATGCGAATGCACTCGAACCACTGTTAAAGTTATTCAAGCACGAACGCAGTGACCATATACCTTTCTTAGCTATATTTGCGCATTCGCTTGAAATGATGCTAGATTATAACGTGGATTCGAATAGAATCTTTTGCGAGAGTGGTGGTGTTGAGTTGCTGTGCTCGAGACTACGCCAAGAAATTGAAACGTCCCTGAGGGAATACGAAAAGATGTGTGAATCGCTCAAAAACGCGCACGCTTCGATTATGAATGTAGAGAATGAGAACGATGGGAAGTTGTTGACAGATACTTCATCTAAAGTACGAGGTTCTGGCTCAAAACGCAAGAAGTCAGAGCAAACGTCCATAAATGATAACGAAGAAGGCACTCCACCACAAAGACAAAAACGCAGCGATGGCACCAGCTCTGAAATTGTTGAGAAAGCCACAAAAGGAGATGTAGAAACGAATGATGTCGTTCTACCTAGCTACGTTGCATACAGCCGCCGTGTGTTAATAAAAGCTTTGACAAGATCTTTGGCGTTTGCAATATTCGGTCCATCGGTTCCTCATGATGCTTATGCAGTGGGTCTTGATGGTCCCAACGGGCTTAATGAAGCTATGCGTCTGGTTTTCGATAATGCTCAGAAATTTGGTGGAAGTGGTGTTACAACATTCGCTTCTTTAGTGACTGATTACCTCAACCACGACCCCACGTGTTATGTTAAGCTCGAAAGCGCGGGGGTTTTCGATGCTTTATTCTGCGCGTTAGAGAATGAATCCATCGCGAATAACTCAAAAGTTTTATGCGTTGCGCCTCAAGTCATATCAGCCACATGTCTGCACAAAGATGGAAAAAAGAAAGTAATTGACCGAGGCATATTGTCAAAGGTCATGTACCCAGCTTTTACGAAGCAAATTTATCAGAAAGCTTTAAGTGCTCCGGATGTAGCCTCTGCGATTGGAACGAACGTAGATGAATTGTTAAGACATGTGCCTGAGCTTCGTCAGCATGGTGTGGAAATGCTCTATAAAATTTTTGACCAGATCCGGAAAACGTGCGAAAAGCGCTGCGAATACTGCAAAAAGTCACCACTCGCATCGAAATCATATGTGAACGCGTGGCGAACGTGCCTTGTTATTCCAAAAGATGCTATCGAAGGTGAAACTGCGCCGAGCAGGGTTATTGATCTTTGCTCAGAATGTGAGATTCGAAAAAAGCCCAATGAAATGGCTGAACGCGAGTGGCACATACTGCCACCGTTGAAGCAATCAGAATTAGATTCAGATGATAAACTTAATACGAAAGTAGGAGAAAATCCTTCATTGGGAAGAGCTCGTAGCAAACGCGAGAAAGCAATTGCGACGCGTGGGAAATTTCATCACGACCTCATTCTGCACGCAACACGTCTCTTAGAAGGTATCGTGCAGACGAATGAGCTCGTCCATCGTTTTCTAGCGCACAGAACAGATTCGAACTCACGAGATTCTGAAGAAGAAGCGTGTTTCAATGCTGTCGAGCCGATACTTTTACGCGGGGAAAACCTGAGCGGAGTTGAAGTGCTGACCAGAATTTTTGTCGCGAATAATCTGCCGAATATGTTTCCAACATCGGCAGCGGGAAGTGACTTTTCGCGTTTGCTGCGTAAATTGGCATCTAAAGACCCACACGAATTCTCGTCTGCCTTTCATGCAGCTTTGTATACTGTTTTGATGGATTTCGAAGCGAGAAATGAAAATTTCAATCAGTCCGGACTGAATGACATAAAATATCACTCAAAAGAAGTGGACAGCGAGTGTACAATTGATCGAGTGCAAGAAATGAATTCAATCTGCAAACGTTTGGAAAATGCCACAAAATTTTTTGCCACTCTATTTCGGATGTCTCCAGTAGCTCTCAGTTCCTTTTATAAAAGGTTCCATCACAGGTTCCTCGATCTTTTTAGCGCTCACGGAGGTGCACTTTCCTCGATCGATTTTTTGAGGAACATAATTCTAAAGGGAGGGGATGTTGCGATGTCTCAGAACGCAAAATGGACGCTGGAATCATACAAGCGACTGAAAGAGACCATTGTTAGTACCTTTGTAACCATCTCAAGGCCACCTTCCGCGACTTGGCCGCAAATATATCTAAATGACAGAGATAAAATTAAAGAATATGAAAGGAAGCAGTGGGCCTCCGTGGCGGCGATTTTGTTGCAATTAGAAAATAAAATGTTTCAGAGTTACGAAAAAATCTCGAAAGTTAAAAGAGATGTTCGAGAGTATATCGATTGGCGACAAAAGATGGCGTTTGAGGGTAGTAAACCTGAACACGAAATTGAATACGTTCTGTGGACTCCCTTGTTCATACTAAATGAAATCGAGGAATATGTAAACATGGTGGCCTCTGTTCTCGGATACTCAACAGACCGCCGAGATAAGAGTCATCGAGCATTTGCTCCGGCAATCATTCTCGCTCGGAAATACGGCATCATCGATCTTATTTCGCGCGCTATTCTACCTGAAATTATAGAACTCAAAGTTGAACTCGCGCATGTCTCTCGTCTCTTAGGAGAAATTGCGCGTTCCTTGCCTCTTGGCAGAAATTTAAACCAGGAGATTGTGAGAGCGAGTCTGAGTAGCGCAGATACCTGCATCTGTACTGCAATTTCTTTCTTCGAGAAGTTATCTAACCTAGAAGCATTTCCAACAATGCTCAGTAGAGGAAGGTGGACTTTGGCAAATATCCACTTTGCAGATTGGGATCTGCTGCTCAAATTACTTGGGGGGCTCGGCAATGAAAGAGATGGCGCCAAGAACAAACCGAAAAAAGCGGAAAAGGAAAAAGGTGACAAGAATGATTTTGAAAATGCAAACGACGACGATTATTGCGTGCAAGAGCTCGAGAACCACATGATGCAAAAAGGTTGGAATGTTCTTAGCCGCTCTTTCCGAACTGGATATACAGCGGAAGAAGTCTCTAAGCGATTGGGAAAATGTAAGATGCCACAAGATTTGGGCATTTCTTTACACGAAGAGTGCGCTCACGTCGCATTTACAATTGATCGGGCAATATCTCGCGAATATCTCTTAAGCGAAGGCGAGAAGAAATTCCTTGATGTCGATCTTCCGTTTTATTCGAAAGATGTGCTCGTTAGAGTGTTCAGAATACTCTCACGTTGCTTTCGAGGAACCCAGCAGGGAGGAGCGGGATTTTTTGCGCGGGGATTGTGTGGTGACGATAAAGATTTGGGTTTTGCTAAATTGTCGAAAGAAATGGAAGAAAGAGAAAAGTCATCCATCCGCACCAAAGCTAATAGTGATGTGAGTATTTCGCCGGAAACGTTACAGCTCATCGTAGAGATGGGTTTCTCGGAACGGGCTGCTCAAACTGCTGTGACGCAACTATGCCAAACTCGTCACGCCGAACAAATAAATGTGGAAACGATCGCTGAATATCTGCTTGCACACCCCGAAACTGAGGAAGAAGCAAATAAAGCGCAACAATGTAGCGATAAAGTAACTGATACATCCGGTGGTAAAAATACAAAAGCCACAAAATCAGAGAAAACGATAGCTTTGTCGAAGGTGAAGAAACACCCTTTGGGTGGCGATGATTCGCTCTCGATATCTTTAGAGGAGCGTCTGAGAGAGCGAGTTCCAGAACTCACCGAATCTCTTTGGAAAATTCTTTGCCTTGATGCATATAAGGCGACAACTAAAGTCGAATACTCGTATATATTAGAAAATAAAGCAAAGGATGAACAAAAATGGGACAACGACTCTGCGTTGCTCTTGGAATTTGTTGAAGTGGTATGCGACGCGTTTATCCTCGATGTCAACGACACGAAAGTGAACGACCTCCGTCGCAAGTCTGTTGCTGAAATTATCATGAAGTCACCAGTCGAAGGGTTTCCAGATGCAAACTTTACGAACGAGGTGCTCGTTCAGTATATGGAAAACTCTGGGCCATGTCAAAGATCAGATGTGAGGCATTTTCATTCGTTTGACGCTGTTGTTGGGATCCGACAACAGGCCATGTTACTGCTTTGCTTGCGGGATTCAAAGTTCCGTGAAGTTTTCCAGCACATGGACGGATTGAAAGTTGAAGACTATGTGCAAAGAATCGAGATATTTGCAAAATATTCGCAAATTTCGCTTTCAACTCGTGAAGATGAAACTAATGTCATTGCCGCATCACCTCTGTGTCGATTTCGGAAGATTGTTCAAACGACCATATTAGTTCTACACATGTACGCTCAGTGGCTACCAGTGGAGAGTGGTTTATCATCTTTTCCACTTAATGACTCATTTCTTGATACTAGCCCATCTGGTAGCAACGTTAGCGCATTTGCCAAAGAGATTGATATCATCGCGGGTAGGCCGTTTGGTTCTGTCGACAAAGACAACCAAAAGCGCATTATCGAATCGCTGGATGCAATACTTCGGTTTTACGCGTGGGCACAATTGCCGGCCGTATACGAGAAACAAATGTATTCACCGCCAGATATTAATTCTTGTCTTTTTAAAGATTTCATCGATAGCAATGCTGCGATTGAAGCGACAAGGTGTCCTCTTACAAGGAAAAAGTTGCACGAAATTCGTCAACCCGTGCGCTTAAAAGATAAGACGTACGAAAAGAGCGCGTTACTTCATAAATATAATCTGTGGTGTGCGATGTCGGGGAGTTCGAAGCTCGCTAGCTACGATCACGTGCGTCTTCTCGGTAAGGATATCTCAAAGGATGAGAAGAGTCCTTTTAAGACGCCAGATGGAGAAACGCACGACGAGATTGAAGTAGAAAAAGCACTTATGGGTTACGATATCAAAGCTGCAAACTTCAAGGCAAAATTTTACGGGAAGGAGCTTAAAGGCAATAATCCGGGATCGCACGCTCCTCAGATTCAAGCCGCGTTGACACTTTTGGAACATTTTACGAAATCCTATGAAAATGTGACAACTTGGCTTAATAACAACAAGCGCAAAGAAGCGTCAAATTTGCTTCTACCAAAGTTATGGGGGTGTGAGGTGTTGATGGCACTAAGAAGTCTTCCTCAACACTCGTTTATTGCGTTCACGAACTTGCTTGCGTCGATCTTTCGCCATGTCGCTGAGGACCCAAACACGCTGCGTCACGCCATGGAGTGCGAAATCAAAAAATCGCTCGAGGCTGCATTCCATTCAAGCGATGACGGTATGGTATCGGCATCTGTGTTTTTGACCGTAATGTCCCCGGTAATGGCTCGTGATGTGCACACTTTCTTCACTGCTTTAGAAAAATGTGCATTTTGTGTACCAGTGCCGAACCCGAAAGAGAACAAAAAGGGTGATTTGCTCATTCTTCCGCGTTATGAAATGAAGAAAATTCTGAAAGAGGAGGAGATGGGCATTCCAAAAAACAAGAAGGCAGAAAAAGACGACAAAGTAGAAGCAGATAGAATTACACCGCCGTCAAAATCGTTTGTTCAGCTCATCCGTATACTTCTCAAGGTCGTCAAAGGACATAGTGTGGCTGATTTAAAGCTAGCTTTTGCAGATGGCCCAGTCCCTGCACCGGAAACTCTCTCCTTGCAAGATTCCTCAAACCCGATCCCATTGTTCCACACCCACGATCGTTACGAGGAACCATATGGTCGATCGACGGATATCCATGCCATTGCAAAGGTTAAATTTGCTTTGCGGCTTTTGTCCGAGTTCATAGAAGTGCACACTGCTGCTGGAGCAGTACTCGTAGAGCTCGATAAAAGTGATGCATCCGTGGGTGGCGTTTTGAAGCACACGTTTTGCAGATTGATGTCAAAGGAGACTACTTCTTGGAATGAGAAATTAACTGCACTGGAGATACACGAGGCGCCAACATGTCCAGAGCAGGTTCCTTCTGGTACACGTGGTTATAAAAACAATAGTTTCCCATCTTGGCAAGGAGTGGAACGTGCAGCGCATTTTTTAGCGACATGCACGATTCGCGTTCCGGGCTGTCGAGATTTCTTCTTCTCCATGGTTGCTCAATTGCTTCAGAATGATTTTACTGTGATTGCCAGTTCGTATAAGTCAAAGTACAATAATGCGCGATATCAAGGGCATCTTCGCGCTGCTTTGGATATTCTTCTTACGATTGTATCGCACTGCATGCCTTCGCGATCAGAATCTATCAGGGATATATCGAATAAGGTCTCTTCTGCCAATGTTCAAAATGGCGAAACGCTTGCTGCACTGCACCGGCATAAAATTCTCCGGTTGCTTTTAAAATCTGTAGAGAACTACTGTATTGATGAATTGCAAAGCAGTAATCGCCCTGAGCATAGTATTTTAGACGCAACACTTAAGGTCATAGATAAGTTAACGAATGCATACGAAAAAATGTCGAAGGAGATCTCCTCTTCCGAAGATCAAGATAAAGACCGGGATGGTCAACATCGCCTAGACCATAGTCTTGCCGCTGTGATAGATGCAGTATTGCGAGAAGATGATGAAGCTATGATGGAAAACATACGCGCAATGGAAGACGAAGAGGTAGAAGAAGCACTTTATGTGGAGGAGGAGGAGGAGGAGGAAGATGCTATGCTCGCAGATGAAGAAGCTATGATGGAAGACATACGCGCAATGGAAGACGAAGAGGTAGAGGAAGCAGTTTATGAGGACATGACGACGAGTGATGATGACAACAACGCTGAAGACGAAGAGACAGGTTTCGAAGTTGGATCTGAATCGGACGATGACTTAATCATCGATGGACATGACTCTGACGACGATGATGGCGATGAAGATGACGACAGCGAAAATCATTTTGACGATTTCAGCGATGATGAACTGGATCCCGAGGACGAGAGAGAGATGGAAAGGCTTGTAGAGCGTGGTATGATTGATGAATTTGCCCGAGATGATAGACAAGGTATTGGTAATCGAATTAGACAAAGGAGTAATCAAATTGTACCAGTCGACAGTGATGGTGGTTATAGTGATGAAGAAGGAGAGGAAGATGACGATATGACGGAAGAGGATGAAGAAGGAGACTTTGAAAATCCGAACAGTTTTGTCGATGAAGAGAATGTCAACCACTGCCTGAATGGCGAAGAAATGATGAGCCGCGATGAAAATGCGAACATTTCGCGTCGAGGTGGTTCTATGCGAGATATTAACCGCGATAGGGGTGTTTCTTTTCACGATGATGCGTGGGCTGCACGCTTCCGCAGGACTCCTGAGCAATTTTTGGGTGATAGCCAAGGTCCTTTCATGACAGCAGATGGACGGGCATTTCAACACGGGGCCGATGTAAGCGGAAGGAGAGATATAGAAGATGTAATAGATGAGGAGGAGGAGGAGGAGGAGGAGGAGGAGCTACTAGACAATAGGGAGGAAGATGAAGAAATATTCATTGGGAACGATGAAAGCGAACTGTCTGATGAATATGATGATGCAGCATTCACATTGTCGGACATTTTCGACAGAAGATTTTCAAACATGGATAACTTGACTCGCAACATGCCAAGAAGAGAACGAGAAGGTGATGGTAGTAATAGACAATCGCAATTACCGAGATCTCTGGAATCCCCCATTGAGCCGATGAATGTATTCGAACTATCGGTTGAAGATCTTCGTCGCCTTGCAAGTGGGGAGTATACTCGGCGAGAGCAAGATTCTGTTTCGCTCACTGCTCGTCAAGACACCGGGTCAGCGTACCTTTTGAACACGCGGGATGGACAAAGTATTCGAGATAGACACGGTCCTAGCAATTACCGGTACACATGCGAATCCGAAGGTGGAATTGGGGTTATGAGGCGACACCTACCATCGCGGAGAACATTCCCTGACGCACATCCTCTCTTAATAAGAGATGATTTTCCCACTGTTACCACGTATGCTATTGAGATGAGATGCGCAGCGGATGGTGCCACGACCAGTGTTCCACCCAATGTCCAGCCAGCAACAGTGAGTACTGAAAATGCCACATATGAGGATACTTACACTTCCCGGTGTGCTCAAATGATTCGTCAACAAAATCCAACTTTGGGTCCAGATGGTCGACGGTATTATCAGCAAATGCATTTACGTGTCAATACTGGACACGTGACTGCGTTCGCGCATCGATTAGCAGGTCTGCCAACACCTATAGCGGATGCACCTCCGGAGGTTGTGCATAGAATGCGAGATGAATTGCGAAGAATGTCGTCTGATTTAGCGAGGCTTGCTCAATCATCAGGAAATCCCATGCTTCATAATCTTGATTCACTCTCGTTTGATCCTTACGACTATGTTGACATTAATGGCTATTCGGCGACATCGGCGACGTCTCTGATGAGGAATCAAATACTGTCTCCCGCGGCTGGTGGCGCGACTACAGGTGAAAGGCACCAAATGGACATGAGTAGAATCAATGTCGATTTTGACGGTACTGGAAACGATCTTTTATCAATGAGTGGTGTGTTGATATATTGTGGAAGTATTGTTCTGAACGGCGAAGTCGATCAAGACGCTCTCGGAGAAATGGCGATATCTCCCGAACCTGCGTGGGACTTGAGCGGTTTACGTGCAAGACGACACGCATGGACTGATTCAGCGAGGTCGATTCTAGGAAATGGGTCAACTGCGCTAGCACCAAATGCCCCGTTGACTAATAACGAGAGAAACATAGTTTCAGCATCGATTTCAGCGGTTTTAAGAGGGCTTACGAATGAAGGTTTTCGCACGAGTGAACAACAAAGGAGGAGAAGTGTAGACCAAGACAAAAATATTGAAAAGAAGGAAATCATTGAGAAAACGAGCAGCGAGACGCCGAGGAAGAAGAGTACCAAACCTTTAACTGTCAGCAGTAATGTGAAGGAGAATGAAAAACTTGAAAAAGACCATGATGGTGATGATGATGATGATGATGAGTGTGATATGGTAGATCTCACCCTTTTCAAAGATGACGCATCTTGGATACCGGAAGCGATGGAAAAGCTCTCCCGCGAATCACCGGATCAAACATCCCTGAACGCTTTACCAGAGACTATAAGGACAGATCTCTTGCGTTATAACGTAATTGTCAAACGTTTGAATGATTCGCCTCCAAAAGAATTGCATCAAACGCGGAATTTTGATGAAGTGGACGCGACGTTTTTAGCAGCCTTGCCACCTGACATTCAAAAAGATGCACTCTCCCAGGCAAAATCCATACTTGAATCTGCGAGATCGTCGATGTGGTTGAATCGAACGAAGCGTATTGCAAGGAAAAAAGTGGCATTACAACGCGCAGAAGATCAAAAGAAAGAAGAGCTTATAAAAGAAAAAAATGAGAAAAAATGGGCTCAATCAAAAGAAGCCTTGGACACGGCGAAGAAGAACTTGAAAATCATACCCTATCGGATTGACATGCCCAATTTGAGCAAAGAAGATGGGCAATCCCTGTTAATCTGTGAAAACCTGTGCAGAAGGTTTCACAAAGAGTCATATCAACGCGCGTTGTTGAGTCTGTCGACATTTGCTTTGTGCAGGGATACTTTTATCACCGAACTATGGTCAATGATTGATCCTGTTTTATGCCGATCAGATGCATCCTCATCGGAACATCAACAAATAGATTTGACAAAGGATCGATATGGATTTATTCACAGCGAAGCTCGCGCACGACGGGCTCTTGCTACGATGTATTGGCTCACGCAACACCAAAGAAAGTTTGGTAGTCGATTGCCTTCGATTTCTGCAACGATGATGGATGGTTCACCCACGGGTATTACTGTGTTTGAACGTCTTTTGGAATCTCTCAGTAGTCCTGTGTCTCTCAAACACCCGGGATCTATGCTCGCAAATCAGCTCTTGATTTTGAACGAATCTTTTCGCGCGACAAAGATATCGAAGATCAAAGATCGAGCTACTGAAAAGCAGCCCGATGAAAACGTAAACCAAGCCAGGTTGACGTTTGACAAATTGAAAGCACATCAACTCGAACCGCTGACGAAACTTTTGGATGCGCTCTCCGTCATTGACCAAGGTCGTTTTGGTAATGCCATTCTCTCTCATGTCTCATCGCTAATGCGACACTTTGCAACGGCTTCCCAAAAGCAAGCAAGCGTATTGACTGTTGCTCTACTCAAACAAGCAAAGATATCGAGAGACTTCGCGAAAACACAATTAAACTTGTGCTCGAGTGGTAACACGGATACGCATATGTTACACGCCGGGTGTGAATCAGTCCTTAGAGTAGTGCGAGAGCTCGCGCAATTGACGAAGCAGCGCTCGCAAGGCACGGAGTCGGATAAGAGTAATTCTGAGCGAAGAGTAGTGCCGGATACTTTTGCTGGAGTCTCCCCCATTTCCAAAAAGCCCCCTTCGTCGACAATAGATAGCAAATCAAAGGATCAAGAAGTGCCAGGTGAAAATGCACTTTTAGAGCTTTCTGAGGCTATGAAACCGGCATGGCAAGCGCTTTCTGCTGCAGCACAAAATGTTGATGTACTGGTTACGCCACATAAACCCGGTGCCGCTCCTCCTCCTGCTCCACTTGCTATAACGGCGATGCTTCCGGCCGTGGAGGCATATTTTGCCCTCGCGGATGCATTAGCACCAGATCAGCTCGAAGAAGTCTCTAAAAAGATGGCAGAGAAGCAACAAGAAAGAAAAGAACCTGCATCTACGGGAAATGGCCAAGAACTTATTATACCTGGCACTGTAGCCCCCAATACAAGTGCAAATAATACGCCGATTAAAATGTCCCAACCCTCGCGAGCGTCAACTCCTGGTTTACTTCGCGCGTCCAGCGTCAAGTTCACTTCTAAGCTTGGATTAGATGCTTTACTCGAAAACACTACCGTAGCAGACGAGCTGAAATCGAGACTATCCACGGAAGCCTGGAAGTTTGCAGAGAGGCATCGTAGCGTCATAAACGCGTTACTTCGACGGAATCCGCAATTGTTGACGACGTCTTTAAAGACTTTACTCCGAACGCCCGCGTTGGTGGATTTTGACGTCAAACGAGCGCACATTCAACTAAAACTCAAGAAGGAGAAGGAAAAATACGTTTCCCGGGGCACATCAAAACTCAAAATTCGCAGATCACACCTTCTAGAAGATTCATACAATCAACTGCGAGCGCGAACAGACGAAGAGGTAAAAGGTCGCATGCAAATCGTATTTGCAGGCGAAGAAGGGGTCGATGCAGGCGGTTTGACGAGAGAATGGTATCAAATCCTCGCTCGAGAGATCTTCAATCCCAATTGGGGTCTGTTCCAACTCGCTCCGAGTGGTGAAGCTTGCTACGAACCAAATAAGCACTCTTCGATTAACCCTGAACATTTAACCTATTTTCGTTTCGTCGGTCGATTGATTGGCAAAGCCTTATATGACGGTGTATTACTTGACGCGTATTTCACGCGACCGATATATAAGCATCTACTTGGCCAACCGTTGACTTTTGAAGATATGGAAGGCGTCGATCCAGACTATTATAAAAATCTTAAATGGATGCTGGAAAACGATATCGAAGGTATTTTGGAGTTGAACTTCAGTGACACGCAGAATTTTTTCGGGGAAACGAAGACGGTGGACTTGATTAAAAATGGGCGAAACGTTTCGGTGACGAATGTTAACAAACTCGATTACGTCAACTTAATTACGGCGTTCCGAATGACGGATGCGGTTAAAGATCAACTCGAGGCATTCATCGAAGGATTCACAAAAGTAGTGGACCGCGATATCATCGGTGTTTTAAACGCCAGTGAACTGGAACTTCTCATTTCTGGTACACCAGATATCGACTTGGACGATTTGAAGGCGAACACAGAATACCACGGCGGGTATACGCCTACGAGTCCACAAATTCGCTGGTTCTGGGAAATCGTGCGCGAGATGAATCTTGAAGATCGCGCGCGCTTATTAATGTTTTGTACAGGTACTTCTAAAGTCCCACTTGAAGGCTTCGAGAAGTTACGTGGTATGAGCGGTTTACAAAAGTTTCAAATACACAAAGCGCAGGCAAACGACGTGAATCAGTTGTGCACGGCGCACACATGTTTCAACCAATTGGATTTGATTGCCTACGACACGAAGGAAGAACTAAAAGAGAAATTGCTATATTCTATACGCGAAGGGAGTCAAGGATTTGGTTTTGCCTGAATTCTTTCACGTGTGATAACAAAAAGTGTGATCTGACTTACTGGTACTTTTACACACAATTCTAGCTTTACAATGCGAGTTTTCGCTTAATTCCTAAATCTTGAACTTTCTCTGCTGCATTTTTCGCAAAGGCACCAAAAGGTGCTCGTTTCGCTCGACCGGCTGAATTAAGAATGGTGCTAGTCTCGTCCTCGGTAGGACGCGCTTTCTTTTTTGCCGAGTACGAAAGATATCCTTTATCTACGTTTAATTTCCACTCTTTTTTATCTCCAGCTGACAAACTTACGACAAATTCAAACTCGTTGAATTCCTTATTGTTCCTATTCTTTTTATTGTTTTCCTCTAAAAGCGTCGACGATGTAGCGATCACAGCGCAGTTGGCATCTCGAAGCAACTCGTACGCTTCCGCTCGCAACGCGCTCGAATCCATTTGACTCAAATTATCTCTCACAATTACCAACGTCGCTTCCCTTGCCACCGCTCTTGCCACCGCAACTGCCACGCGTTCACTTGTGGTGAGCACATTGCTCCAACCCGTCACTCGCCGTTCTTGGATTGCAGCAGATGAACAAAATCGCCCGAGCCCAAGTCGCTCAAGAATTGGAAACACAAACAATTCGTCGTCTGGAGTGTTGACAGAAATGTCGTTACCGAGCAGCGTTTCGCCGTTCCTCGGGTAATTTGGGTATTTTGGCACCACTGCAATACTTTGTCTTCTTTTCGCGAGTAGCGACAACAAGGTATCGTCTCCATTACTATTCACCATAGCACCAGTGATATTATCATCCATTTGTTCTTTTTCCGTATCAATCTCAACGTATTCCATGCTAGGATTACCTTCACGATCGTACGAAAAGTCATCTGTAAACAGTCTGCTAGAGGAAATACCTGTATTAACTCGAGAGATGATGGAACCAGTGCCAGCGGAATGCAAGCCACACAAAGCGCGCAATAAAGTAGTTTTGCCGCAACCCGGTGGTCCAGATACGCAACACAAATCTCCCGCGTTTAGTTCAAAATCTAAAGATTCCACCAGTGGCTCCATCCGTGATTTTACATTCGTGGTTTGATACGAAGCGTTTTCGTACAACGTCAACTTTTTACATTCCAAAATTGGTCTTTGCGCCCAGTTGATTTCGCCATCGTCCTCACGTCGGTGCACGATGTCGCCGCGATTGAATTTGTGCACATCTCGCGCTTCAGCAACCGACTGAAGCTTTAACACGTTCGCACAGTGCGTCTCCATGGCGTCTAAAACGACCGATCCAAATCTTCCTTCGCCGTCCGTACTCGAGAAGAAAAGTTCTTCGAGTTTCACGAACGCATTGTGGGTGGATGTAATTGCAGCAACGCAAGCTTGCCCAGTACCAAACGGTTTCTTACATTTAGCCGTTAATATCACACTCGCGATAATGGTCCAATTGTTAATGAATGCACCGAGTGCGATAGCTTTCGATCCGGAAAAATACGAATCCACGCAGCGTCGCTTGACGAGCTCAAGTGCATTTTGGACGTTTGAGAAGAGCGCAAGGGACGTTGCATTCATTCTCACCGATGATGATGATGATAATGGCGACGATGCAGATGATGTCAAAAGAAATCTATCATCGTGACCGTCTTCTTCTAACGCGTACGGTGCACTCAATGCCCTCGCATCCCTCAACGCTACCGCAACAGTTTCTCTCGCCTTCTTCGTCGCAAATTCCCCTCCTTCGCTCCTTTTCCCTCGCATCTTCTCGCTCCTCTTCTTCACTTTTGCCGTGACAAACGCGAACCCTAACGCGATCAGACATCTCTCTCTACCAAAATGCATATTCAAAACTCTCCCGTGATACGCCAACGCTACCATCGATTCAATCAAACCAAAACCAGCGTAACATGCGCGTTCGCACGCCATCGGTATCCCAAAAGCTACGATATCTTCCGCTTCCATCAACACTCTCAAAAACATCAAAGTCACATCGCCCTCATTGGTCCTTTTCATTTTCCCGCACTCATCGTCGTCCTCGTCCAAAACCGACTCCAAATCTAACAACCTCCTCCTTTCGAACAGCCTCTTTGCCGTCGCCTCTGTCGCGCGCTCCACCAACCATCGCTCTATGTTCATTTTCACGTACCCGGCTGAAGTTGCCAACGGTCTTGATAACATACCAAAATATAACAGATGTTCTAGAATAGGTCGAATTGCATCCGCGTGTTTCCCAGTCGCGATCGACGTCCACGCTTGACTGGATTTCTTGAATGTTTCTGTGCTCGATTTTTGCGTCAAAATCTCCAAGAGGATGAACAGGGACAGTTGCGTGGACAATTTTGGTGTTGACTTTTTGTTCTTCTTTTTGTTCTTCTTCTGTTGTTGTTGTTGTTGTTGTTGTTGTTGTTGTTGTTGTTGTTGTTGTTCTCTCAAACACAAACCGATCAA
>MDSZ01164672.1_pt1 | contig 23468 bp, 22 predicted proteins | sample 811201 | NCBI WGS metagenome assembly MDSZ01 (sample SAMN05326647, study PRJNA326480) | marine metagenome | isolation source: seawater | place: Indian Ocean: North | collected 2010
CTTGACGAAGGCGCCATCACCGACCGCATCGATCCGGCCAAGGACGTCGACGGCTTCCATCCGGTCAACCTTGGCCGGCTCGTGCAGGGCCGGACCGACGGCCTGCTGCCGTGCACGCCCTCCGGCGTCATGGAGATGCTGCGCTGGGCGGAGGTCCCGCTTCAAGGAAAGCGCGCGGTCGTCTTAGGACGAAGCCGGATCGTCGGGATGCCGATGGCCCTGTTGCTGGCTGCACGCGGGGCGGACGCGACCGTGACGGTGGTCCACTCGCGCACTGAAGACGTCGCAGAACGCTGCCGGGAAGCCGACATCATCGTCGCCGCGGTCGGCCGGCCGGACATGGTCCAAGCCGACTGGGTGAAGCCTGGCGCGGCCGTGGTGGACGTGGGCATCAACCGCGTTGACGATGACAGCCGTGAACGCGGATGGCGCTTGGCCGGGGACGTTCATCCCGATGTGGTAAGCGTCGCAGGGTGGCTTTCTCCCGTCCCCGGAGGCGTTGGCCCCATGACCATCGCGACCCTCATGGCCAACACCGTACGCGCGGCTGAAGGCCTCGAATGAGCCGCCAACGGGTTCTTGACCCAAGAGGACCGACGCACGTTCGATGGAAGCACGACGTCCCGTCCTTGCCCGCGTGTCGGGCATCGCTGCGGTGCTGCTCGGTGCCCTGATGATCATCAACGCCTTTGCCGGGCGTTGGCCCGGACATCCGGGCATGAAATTCCGAATCCAACCCTTCGTGCTCGCTCAGCTGGACCGATTCGACGGCACGTGGTGGGCACCCACCGGATGGTACCATCAGGAAACCGTGGTGGGCGTCGTGATCGTCGCCCTCTTCGTTGTCCAACGTCAAGCCTCCAAACCTCGTCCCGTCCCGACGATTCAGCAGCGGAGCATCTCCGACCAATTGGAAGACTTCGAAGCAGGCGGGATCACGGTTCGGTCTGCACCACAAACCGGCGGTGCCTCGGCGGCCACGCAGGCCATCGTCCAGAGCATCCTCGGCGGGGAGGCCGAAGCCGAAGGCGACGTGACGGCGGCCATCGCTCACCTTGATGCGGATGAAACCGGCCAAGAAGCCGCCCGCGTGGTGGCCGCCGCAACGATGCCCCCACGGGCCATCGTCCGGGAGGCCAAGCCGCTGGAAGCACCTCCAGCCAACGAAGTGGACCTCCCCTCACAGGAGCCGGAAAGCGTGCCCGAACCGGCCCCCTCGTTGGACCTCCCGCTCCCGGCTCCTGCTGAAGCAACCTCCACGTCTGTGCCGACCGCGTCCGTCGCGGCCATTCCTCTGCCCGCGATGCCGGACCTCACTGAAGCCGACACGGCCTCAGGTGACCTCGGTGCTGATCTCGAAGGCCTGCTCGATGGGCTGGACAATTTGTTTGATGCACCCGCTGAAGACGCACCAAGCGGCGCCACGGACAACGGCATGGGCGATTTGCTGGACAGCCTGGATGACCTGTTCTGAGGTGAGCGCATGTGGTGCTCGGACGTCGACCTTCACTCTCATTCGACGCACAGCGACGGGACCCTGGACGTGGCCACCCTCGCTGCGAGCATGGCCCAAGAAGGCGTTCGCGTGTGGAGCCTCACCGATCACGACACCACCTCTGGCTGGGAGGAAGCGGCTGAGCAGGCCGAGCATCATGGGATGGCGTTCTTGCCCGGCGTGGAACTCACGTGCATCCCTGCGCTCTCACCTTCGTCGGACGCGGCGAGGGAAGGGTCGTGGCACCTGTTGGCGTACTTCCCGGGGGCCACGGATGCACCGGAAATGCGCGACGTTCGGGCCTGGATCTCAGGCCTCACCAAGGCGCGAGGCCCGCGCATGTCCCAGATGATTGAGCGGCTGGCTTCCTTTGGCATCCACGTGGACGAGGCCAAAGTGCTCGCCCGAGCCGACGGAGCGGTTGGCCGTCCTCACCTCGCGGCCGAACTGCTCGACATGGGCGTGGTGGACACCTTCCAGCAGGCCTTCGACGACTGGATTGGCGACGGTGCGCCGGCCAACGTGGAACGCCCTCGTCCGACCTTGGCGGAAGCCAGTGCCCGTGTGCATGCGGCGGGAGGCTTCTGCTCACTGGCTCATCCCGTGTACTATGGTGTGCCCACCGGCGACGTGCTTGACCTGCTGTGCGACATGAACATCGAGGCGGTGGAAGCCTTCCATGGCGGCCACACCGACGCCTACCGTGACGAAGTGTGGCGCGCTGCGGTGGAACGCGGATTGAGGGTCACGGCGGGCTCGGACCATCACGGACCTGAGCATCATCCTCGACCGGGGCATCGACCGGTTCCGCTTGCTGACGTGCCCGAGGCCGTCAAGCGGTTGCGGCAGCAGGCCCAAACAACCGGTCGATGAACAGGCCCACCTCAAACAAGAGCACGACCGGCAAGGCCACCAAGAACAACGACAAGGGGTCCGGTGGCGAAACAAAGGCTCCCATGATGACGCAGCCAAACCACACGTGACGGCGGTGAGCCACGAGCGTCGAGCGATCAACAAGACCACCACGCAACACGGCCAAGGTCACCAGCGGGGCCTGGAAACCGACGGCCGATGCAAGATGCAAACGCACAAGGAACCCCACGTACGCAATCAGCCGCCAATCCGTGCTCAAACCCACGGATTGCGCATCCTTGGTCAGGTAATCGAGCAACAGGGGCACCAAACCTGTCGAAGCATACAACAGCCCTGCAGCGGCCAAACCAAGGGCGCTAAGCACGAGCAAGAGAAAAGCCCCGAGGTTGATCTTCCCCCGCACGGCAACGACGGCTTCCTTCATGGCCGGCGTGCTGCCGCGCGCAGCGGCACGAAACAGGTCGAACGCCAACAGGAGGAGGATGAGGCCCAGAGCAACGTCTGCGGCCAAGCGAACCTGCAGCAACAGAAATTCCACCGGGGTCGTCACAATGATTTGGACCCCTTCCGGAAGGCGCTCTTCGGCGATCAACCACTGCACCGCATCGGAGGTGAACGGAAACGCGGCCACGAAGCCAAGCACGCCCAGGCCGAGCAAGACGGGCAAGCGGCCTCGCACGTGATCTCGGGCCTTTCCGAGGGTTTGACCCATCGGGCTTTGGCCCCATTCGTCGAGGAGCTGGACGAGGTCCGAGGCGCCCGACATGAATCGAGGGGGCGGCCCTCCGTCAAGAAGCGCGCGGCCGCGTTAGGCTTCTTCCCAGCGGTGCGACGGGATGGATTCCAACCAATGCCGACCGGAGGAGCGTGCGCGTGCAATCCGATGCAGCACGAAACCTGTCATCCACAAGGACGGCAACGACAGCAGGATGGCCTCCCACATTGGAACATAGCCGTAATCGTTGATCACGCGAAGCTCCACGACCTCACTCGTGGCGTCCTCATCGACATGGAACACCAGAATCCACCAGACCTTCGGTTGATCGACGGTCAGGTTGATCGTGGCCCCGGGCTCGAGGGTGATGACCTCACCCGAACCGGCCTCAGCCAGGGTGTCCCAATTGAGGTAGCCTCGCTCCATGGCCGGTTCCGATGATTCGGCAATGCGCAAGGCCATGTGCACGGGCGTCTCGTCGTCGAGGTTCGTGACGGTCACGATGACCTCTTCTCCGTAGCCGAAGCGTTGGATGATTTCATGGGTGGAATCGCCCGGACCAAGCCGGTACGACACGCGCTCATCGGCGGTGTCGGCTTGGTGCATGATGACGCCCGCGAAAGCGGCCGCCATGAGCAGGACCACGGTGCCCTCGACGATGACGTGACGCATGACCTTCTGCCGATCAACACCTCGGAACCAGCCGCCGTGGTCGTTCCGCAAGCGGGGTTGGAGGTAGTGGATGAACAGTGCACCCATGCCACCGATGATCATCCCAAGCGGGATGTCGATGATCCAGTGGATGCCGAGGTACAAGATGGTGAAGGCGAAGATGATCGTGTTGTAGACGACGAAGCGGTGGTAGCCTCGGTGGACCCAATCCTTCATCCGGATGCCTTGGTCACGGACGTGGAGGATGTTCAGCAGAATGATGCCGAAGGGAATGGCAATGTGCAACGAAGGTACAGCGTTGTCCAACGGATCGTTGTTGATGTAAAAGGTCGAGTAGAGGCCGTCGTGGTAGAGCAAGGGCTCCATGCCGGGAATCCATGACGACGTCACTTCGACGTTGAAGAAGAGGTAATACGGCACCGCCAAGGCATAGATGAGCAGGTAATTCAGCGTGACTTTGTCCGTCAGGTCGCGCTCACCGACGTAGCCGTAGAACACGGTCGTCACGTAAATCAAAAACAGGTAGATGAAGAGGTAGTGGAAGTTCAACACCGCCGTCAAGGTCGGTGAAGCGAAGGCATCCTGAATCCAGAGGACAACGTTGCCCTCGAGGCCATGGACCAATCCAGTCCAGTGTCCGGTCACGACCTTGATCGGCTCGTTCAGATCGTCCGTGAAGCCTTTCCACCGGATGATGATCAAATAGCCGAGGGCATGGAGGTAGTACCGTTGCTCATGGATGAGCTGCCCGATTTTGTTGAGTTTGGTGCGTGTTTCTGGCGCATGAAGGGTGAAGGCCCAACAGATGACCGGAGTGAGCAGCAAGACCAGACCCATCATGATGGTCCAAGGGCTCATGCACCGGCCTCCAAAGTTTCAGCCTTGAGCATTCCCACGATATTCCGGTGAAAGAACGGCATCTGCGCGCTATGCTGACGCCCCTTGATGAAGGAGGGACGAGACGCACACACATGGGGAGAGGCTTGCCCGAGAACTCCCTCGCGGCCCTCCGTGAAAGCATGACGCAGGCCGATGGCATCGAATTTGACCTGCGCATGACCCTTGATGGCCACCTCGTGCTTCACCATGACCGCACCCCGATGATTCCCAAGGACGAGAAGCAAGGACGGCCCCGTTATGTGGAGGCATGGACCTTGGACGAACTCCGTGAGTTTGGCGCTGAGACCTTCGATGACCTCCTCGCCGATTCCGTCATCGCCGGAGCGTGGCGTGAGCAGGCCAAAGTCGGCGTCATCGAGATCAAACGTCCTCACCCGAGGCACATCGGCCGAGGGTGGTGGAACGATGACCAACGCGACCTTGACCACATGTCTGCCTTGACCCAAAAGGTGGCCGTGGCCCTCGATGAGGCCGCGATTCCCGTCCAGAACACGGTGCTCTATGCCTTCCACCCGCGCATGCCAGAACTCGTCAGGCGAGCGGCGTGGTCGCGACCGTGGTCCCGCTTGACACCAAACCTGCCACCGTACGCCAGTGGAGCCGTGCAGCGCGCCATTGCCGCACCGTCTTTTGTTCGAAATTCCTTCGCCCGTTTGGTGCGCAAACACCGGGCTGCTGGCTCACCGATGATGCCGTGCGCCCTGGACTATGTGCAGGGCATGCGACGCCACCTCCCGTTGGGAAGGAGCGTGGGCCTGACCGGTGGTGCGCTCCATCGGCTCAAGTCCACCTTGGAAGGATTCCCAGTGTACGTTTGGCCTGCCCCGTACCGGATGGAAGCCGCGCTCATCGACGCAGGGCTGAGCACGGTCTCCGACAGCGTCGCTGATCCGCGCGTGCGTCACGTCGACGGCCGCCTGCGCTGGAAGCGAATGGCGACCGCTCCGTTGGACGATGGGATGCCGTACGTCGAATCTGACGACGAAGCAGCACGCCTGCTCAAGCGACTTGATGCCGAGGTTGCCCCATGGCATGAACTGGGTGCGGAGGATCACCGTCGCCACCTCAAGGCTTGGCGGAAACGTTGGGGATGGAGGCGCGACTTGGATGAGCTCATGGCCGATGTTGGCGAAGCCGGCAGCACGATGCCGTGGGAAGCCGTGAGGATGGTGGGTCATCGAGGGGCAGGAAAGACGCCACGTCCTGTCCTGCAGCGCGTCGCGTCTCAGACGTGACGAAGCGATTGTTCCTCTGCGATGTACTTTGGACGGTAGATCGGGACGCCCTTACCGCCGCGCATCACGGTGCGCTCATCGACGATTTGCGCGCCGATGCCGGCAACACGGGCCCAACCGAAGAAGGTCGTGTAGTACTCTGGCTTGCGCAAGCCAACGTGGTGGAGGAGGGTGCCGCTGGCGATGTCAACGTTGGCGTTGGGGTTGGAAATCTTCGGGTTCTCCGCCAGCACGCGGGGCGCCACCTCACGCAAGGTGCGGATGATGGCGAAGTTCTCGTCGTCGGGACAGAGCCGCTCGCCCAACGCGAATTGGTAGGTCGCGCGCGGATCCTCTGCGCGGAGCACCGCGTGGCCGAAACCAAACACGGGACGCTTGGCCTCAAGTTCGCCGCGGATGAAGGACTCCACCTCCACTGGGTCGGAGGTGCCGATGCCGAGAACGAATTCCAAACACGACTGGTTGGCGCGTCCGTGGAGCGGGCCGGAGAGGCTGTTCATGGCGCTGGCCATCGAGGCGTACAGGGTGGCTTTCCCACTGGCCGTCGCCTTGCCGGTGAAGGTGGACAGGTTGCCCCCGCCGTGGTCCAAGTGGAGGACCAAGTAGGCGTTCAGAACTTCACGCATCACCGAGCGGTCGACCCCTTCAGGGTCGAGGGTGGCGATGAAGCGGTCCACGAGACCAAGGGAGAGGTCATCCTCTGGAATGCCTTCCGAACGCCCTTCGCGGTAGCGGAAGAGCAAGCCCATCACACGTGGCATGCGTGCCACGAGGTTGAGGGCATCCTCCAGCCAATCCCCGGTGGTGTCGGCCATTCCGAGGGTGTGCATCCCAACGCTCAGCCAGTCCATCGGGTGGCCTTCACGGGGCAGAGCCGCGTAGACGGAAGCGACCCCGTCGGGCACTGCACCGCGGGCCGACAAATCTGCGCGGAACGCAGAGGATTGTTCTGCCGTCGGGAGCTCCTTGTTGAAGAGAAGGTAGATGACGTCCTCCACGTCCATGGCGGCCAATTCAGCGATGGGGTAGCCGCAGTAATGGACCCCTTCGGTGGGGGTCACAAAGGACGTGCGGCAGGTCCCCACAGGAATTCCGCGGAGCCCCGTGTTGAGGTGAGCGGAGGTGACCGACAGCAGTGTTTCGTCGTTGCTCATCGCTGCACCGGCCCCTGCGTCTGCGGCCCTCCGTATAAATCCGGCTCTGGAGCAATCACCGCTCAACAGGCGGCAAAGGAAGACGAACGCCTCGACCGGATTCAAGATCCCGCTCCACATGCAAACGAATGCTGTCGCCGTCAACGTGCAGGGCATCGGGTGCATCGATACCCGGGCAGGTTCGCTTCACCTGGCGCCAAGCGCGCATGGAGCGGAGGTTCTCCGACCACCACGGGAAGGCCGCACATTGCTGTGGGCGGTCGGTGTACACCGAACAGCGTTTGTCCCCTTGCAGGTAAATGCAGATGCCGTCCGAAGAACGGCTCCGAAGGACCAACCGACCGTTGAGGGAGGTGGTGCAATCTCGACGGATCCACTCGAGTTCATCCAGCCCTGCTCGTGCTGCCAAGCGTTGAATGTCGGTACGGGACAGGAACACGACGCCACCGGGTTGATCGCAGCACGCACCACAATCCGGCTGACAGGCGAAGTTGACGCCGCCGTTCCACCACGGCGTGCGGCTCACGCCTCCTCCTCCGCGGCCCGCACAGGGCGCAACCGTGCCAGACGGGCCGGCCCACGCGCCGCATGAGAAATCCGTTCAAGCTCCGCGTCGATGGCCTGAAGTTCATCGGTGATGGCCAGCAAGGCCTCGACGTCGGCCTGCCGTGCTTGCTCGGCCAACGCGTCCATCCTCGCCTTCAGGGCCTCAAGCCGAAGGCTCTGATCCTCGGCGTGATGGCGACGACGTGCGATGGCGGTCTCGGCTTCAAGATCGATCTCCGCCAAGGCATCGGCCGCACGAACGGCGTCCGTGACCCCAAGATGTTCGACCTCACGGACCAGGTACTGATCCCGCTCGTTGGGCCGCAACAACTGGTCCACACGTGGGTCACGCACCACCTCGAGCACGGCACGCGCCGGTTCATCGGAGCGAGGAGCGCTCTCGAGCAACGCTTCCGCTGCGGGGACCTCTGGGGACCAGTCATCGGAGAGTTCAGGCACGGGCGACATCAATTCGATGCCGCCAATGACACCTCCTGCGTCCACCGCATCAAGGGCGCGTTCGATGACAGCCGTCGCGGTCTGGACGTGCCCTGTGACCTCCGAAGCCACCTCCGGGACAGCGTCCGAGGGTGCATGCAGATGGGCGCGAAGGCCGTTTTCCAAGGCCCGCCATGTCGGGTATGCCTCAGCAAGCGAATGCAAGTCGGCCGCCTCCACCACCAAAGCGTCACGGGTGACCAGTGAGCGCAGGGCCGACAAACGGTCGATGGGGCCCGGAGAGGCCACCGCCGTGGCCACGCCCTCCTGCATCAGGCGTGCGAGTGGGCTCGAAGGCCAGGAGGCAGGCGGTCGCTCACACACGACGACCACTTGCACACCGAGGTTCATGGCCAAATCAATGACGTGGTGCAGGCGACGAGAACGTTCTGCGTCGTCCACCACGTGGTCCACATCGTCCACAAGAAGACCGCTGGACGTCGAAAGACGGGCGTCGAGGTCTGGAAGTTGCGCATCCATCTCCTCAAGCGTCATCGATGCAGGATGGCGCATCAGAACAACCCCGCCTTCCTGCCGCCGGAGCATCGCCTGACCGATGGCGTGGAGGAGGTGACTGCGACCTGAACCGGGTGCCCCGTGCACCACGAGTGGATTCACGTCACCGGGTTGCGCCACCACACGGTCGGCCCAACCGGTGGCTTCCCGGTTGCTCTCCAGCACGACCCATTGGCGGAAGGTCTGCTGCTCCGACCAACGCAACCCCCATGCCCAGGCATCGGGGAGGCCAGAAGGAGGTCTGCGTCGTCGTGATTCATGCCCGAGCACGCTCTGCCAGAGCGGATGACCGTCCTTGCTTTCGCCGAGCGGTTCTCGCATGCTCGCATCGTCCACCACCGAATCGGGATGGAAGGAGGACACGTGACCTTCCACACGCCGGGACAGACGACGGGCCAATTCACCCTCGAGGCCGTGTGCCTCAGACGCCGGGAGACCTTGAGGTTCCTCGGATGGACGCCAGGCTGAGATGGAACGCGGGCGGCTCACGTCGGGTCGGTCCACCCGCTTGGACAGGCCCTCAAGGACCGGCTTGGACGAGGACGAGGGGGGCGGATCCTCGGCATGACCCAAGCCACGACGCGCGCGAAGCGCTGCGGCCCGAAGGGGTGAATCACGCATCGTCATCACCACCAAGCCGCCGGGTTTTGCGGTTCTTCCGACGCCGCCGACGCGGCGGATCCTTCACGGGGGCCTCGCTGGGCAGATCGTCCTGCGGGGTGAAGAGGCGGGCATGGGCTCCCTCAACGTCGTAGGCCTGCTGGCTTCGCGCAGCGGCCTCACGCAGGCCTTTGGATTCGGGAACCTCGACCGAAGTGACCTCGGGCGCGTACCGTCGTGCAAGGCGGAGAGAATCCCATGCTTGACGGCGCTTCATGGCGTCTGTGGACGGCGCCTCGGGCCAGGCGTCAGGTCGAGCAAGGGGGGGCTTGTTGACCACCGGAGGGAGGCTCGGGAGGTCGCGCACTTCCGCCAAACCGAGGCCCTTGACGGCACGTGAAGCCGGCAACGTCGCTTCCGATTCTCGGGCGTTGCGCACCAGGTCTGAGGTGCTGCCCGAGCCATGCCGCGCCTCCCGAGATGGCCACGCGACCTCACGCGCATCGCCTCGTGGGAGGTCGAATTTCGCGACCCGGGCCGCACGCCGTGGAGCGGGGCGGCGCGCGCGCACGCGTTGTGCTCGGCGTGGTCGGCGTTGGGGAAGCGGAGCTGCTTCCTCAATCACGTCCGCAACGATCGGTTCAGGATCGGGTTCGATGATGGGGAGAGGTTCTGGTTCGGGCGGCTCCGGCACAACCTCAACCACCTCGTCCACCTCAGGTTCGTGGTCGTCGTCGATGCCCGGGGCGAGACGCTCTCGGGTACGAAGGATGGCGTCTGCATCAAAACCGCTCAGCGCGCGGAGGCTTCGCTCGTCACCGGCGAGGGCCGCAAGGTCGTCCAAATCCATTGGAGCGCCGTACCGAGAGAACCGCGTCAATTCAGGCGTGGTCAAGACCGCTTCAGCCACATGCAACACCTGAACTGCACCTCGTTCACGACCGTGGTCGAGCACGTCAGCAAAAGAGGAGGCGGCCACCTCAGGGCCGAGCATCACGGACAGAAGATGAAGGTCAAGATGGACCAGAAGCAAAGGCGCCTCCCCGAGGGCGACACTGGGGAGGTTGAGGGCTCCTTCGTGGATCCAGAAATGATGGACGCCTTCGGGCACGTCCTCGGCACGACGTGTCAACATGACGCTGCACCCACCGGCCTTGGCCCACGCTTGGGCCATGACGACCAGGGCGTCCGGCGAATCGGCATGAATCAGGCGGACGCTTCCAGGGGGAAGATCGACCGTGTCCACCTGAAGCCGTGCACGGGTGCGGTCAACCGAAGCACGCACGTCATCGGGCGCCCGCACGGTCGGCGCCATGGTGGGCAGGCGTGGCGCACGCGATCGCCGCACGGCTGGAAGCCGCCCTTCCCACCAACGCACATCGTCGTGATCGACACCGTGGGCAAACCGGCTGCCTTCGTGCATCGCCAGTGCTTCCTGAACCAAGGAGCCAGGAAGGTGGTGAACTTCGACTTCTGTGGCACCGCTGCGCAACACCTCACGCAGAGGGCCGAGCGCAGCCTCAGCGAGCAGGAGGTGTTCATCGACATCCAGCACGGCCCCAATCGGGGTGCCAGCGGACAGGGCCAGCACACCGGAGGCACCGTCAATACCGCGAACCACAAGGGCGCCGCTGAGCCCCAAAGTGGCCGCGTCTGCGAGCATGACGTCGAGCACCTCGGCACCACCGCGCCGGACCTCGAGCACCTCGCCGCGTGGCCAATCCACCATCTTGCTCCTCACTTCAGCGGCCATGCCGGCGTTTGAAGGTCACGTCGGTCACAAGGTCACGCACGGGAGTTTATTCCCCGCCGCGGCAACGCCGTCGCATGGGCGAGGCTCCTGCTGCGTTGCATGGCAGCGAGCAAACCCACTTCGATCAAGGACGCGCTGAGTTCGATGCAGGGCGATGGTGGGAAGCCCATGAGGCCTGGGAGGACGCGTGGGTTTCGATGAAGGCCAGATCGGCTGCGCCGAAGGATATCTTGCTGCTCCAGGGCTTGATTCAATGTGCAGCACTGCTCTACAACCACCGACGTGGCACCACGCGGGGCGTTCGCAACCAATGGTCGAAACTTCAACCGAAATTGGCCGGCTTTGACCAAGCGTGGGGCGTCGACGTGCCCGCGCTGCTGAGCATGATTCAGCCCTATGCAGATGATGCAGAGGACTGCACGATGAACCAAGAAGGCCTTCGCCTTCCAATGCGCATGGAGGGCGAGCATGACTGAACCTCCACGTGGCTTCCTTGAACTCGGTACGACCGAGGTGGGTGATGAGGTCACCCAAAGTGCACAAGCTGCCGCGCTCGTGACTGCATGTTGTGGGCTGATTTGCCTTTTTGTCGCGCTCTGGGCCCGTGTTTTCCTCGTGCCTGGACTGTTGGGATTGGCTCTTGCTGGAATCTTCTGGACCCGCAGCCAACGCCTCCGGGACCTTCCATTTGCGGTGAACGCCAACCACCCTTGGGTCCTTGACCAGCCCATGGGAACGGCCGAAGTGGCCATCCGAGCGGCCGATGGCACGTGGAAGGAATTGGGAGACCACCGGTTGAAACTGCACACGGATCCTCTTCTTGGCGAACCTCTGGTGGTGCAGGATCACGAACCGTGGGACACCGTTGTGCGTTGGCCCGCATCCTCCGCTGCACGCCTTCAGCGCTGGTTGGCCATCGGCAACACCGCACTGGCGCTCCGCGACGCCGTCAACGGACACGACGAAGAAGCGGAAGAACAGCGTCGACGTGCAGCGGGTGAAACCGAACTCTTGGAACGAGCGTGGCCTGAAGAAGAAGAGGCCCTCGAAGAGGGCTCCGCCCTTTCCCGCTGGTTGGAATCCGCTCGCTCGACGAAGTGAACAGAAGCGGCGCGAAGGGCGTCGTCCTCCCTTCATGTTCATAATCCCGAAAGGAGGACCAGCGACCATGAGCGGGGCGGAATGGAGGTCGGGATTGGACCACCTCGCCCCAAAGGAAGCCGAATTATTGCTCGGCACCTCCCTCTCTCGGCGCTTCGTCAGCCTGCCGATGTGGCTGAATCATCCGGCCAACGTCGCGGGATTCTATGGCGTCCTGATCGCGATGGCCCTGCTCTTGCCCTACCGTGTGTCCTACGGCGATGCCATTTGGTGGCCCACATGGATCTTCCACGCTTCCTTGCTCGTCGCGGCGTGCATGATGTTGGGGTTCGCCTCCCTGATCATCGCCCGATTCTCCAAGCGGGCACCGGTGGCACCTCCTCGAACGGTGCTGTACGCCATGCCCTTCGTGGGTTTGGCCGTTCTTGGGGGGAACATCACCGGCTTGATCACCTTGCCAGCCGCTGTGGTCTGGTTCCTCCTCTTGCTGCCTGGCCCGCTGTATGTGCACTTGAGTTGGGCGCCACGATGGCGCATGCTTTGCCGCCTCGAAGACGGCAAAGACCCCTTCGAAGAGGTGGAGATTGAACCGCTCGACACCGAGACGGACATGGAGGCCATCGTCGACGACGATGACGACCTCAAGGACGTGCTTGACACCATCCTCTCCGAAGAGGAATGAACTCAGATCAGGCCCAAGTCGCCACCGACGCGCTCGAAGATGCGGAGCACGTCGTCCAAATCTTCGCGCGTCAGGCCTGCTGACATTTGTGTTCGAACACGGGCTTTGTCGCGAGCGACCATGGGGAAGACGATGGCCCCTGCCATGACGCCTTCCTCACCAAGCGCGGCGGAGAGGGCTTTGGCGGTCTTGGACGGCCCACACATGACGGGAATGATCGGCGTTTCCGACACACCCGTATCGAATCCGAGGCTCTGGAGTTCGTTGCGGAAATACGCGGTGTTGTCCCACAACCGCTGGTGGTGTTCTGGTTCTTCTTGCAAGACCTGAATGGCCGCCCGCTGGGCTGCGGCGACCCCAGGAGGCTGCGAGCCGGAAAGCAACCACGACCGGGAGTGGTTGAGCGCATGCTGGCGGCTGAGCTCTGAGCCCGCCATGATGCCGCCTTGGACACCGAGGGCTTTGGAGAAGGAGCCGATTTCAAACTCCACCTTCCCGTGGACGTTGAAGTGGTCCACGATGCCCCGGCCACCTTCTCCGAGCACGCCTTCTCCGTGGCAGTCATCGACCATGATCATGGCATCGTGTTCTTCAGCCAACGCCACGATCTCGCCCAATGGCGCAATGTCCCCGTCCATGGAAAAGACACCGTCGGTGATGATGAGCTTGCGTTCCGCCTTCTTGTTGGCGATGAGCACTTCTTCGAGGGCACCCATGTCGTTGTGCGCATACACCGCACGGCTTGCTTTGGTCAATCGAACGCCGTCGATGATCGAGCCGTGGTTCAACTCGTCGCTGATGATGAGGTCCTCTGAACCACGAACGAGGCTCGGAATCAAGCCAACGTTGGCCGTGTAGCCTGCGGAATAGATGAGCGCCGCCTCGGCTCGCTTGAACGCGGCCACTTCTTTCTCGGCCTCAAGGTGGAGGTCCATGGTGCCGGCAATGGCCCGGACCGAACCGCTTCCAGCACCGTAGGTCTTGGTGGCCTCAACCGCTGCATCGACGACTTTCGGGTGGGTGGTGAGGTTGAGGTAATTGTTCGCGGAGAGCATGATGGTGGGCTTCCCGTTCATCCGGCAGCGAGGAATGCTGGGGCCTTCCAAGGTCGGGGGCTCCCACAACAGCGAGCGCTCTGCGAGTTCGTCGTATCTGGCCTGCATCCACGAGAGGTCACCCGGCATGTCAATCCCGTTCCTCGCTGTCCACGCGGGTTCTTGAGCATCCCGCAGGCACCAGACGGACGAAGGGCACGGCTTGAAGAGGGGGAGGCTTCCCGGCGGGACGTGGACCTCTCAGGCGTGGTGGGCAGCGGCCTTGGCCGTGCGCAGGTGTTCATGGCTCAACCGCACTATCAGGACCAGTTCCGCAGCCTTCTCGGCGCGACGGCATGGCCGGGCACCCTCAACGTGACCGTTGAGGGAGCGGACCTCATCCACTACATCGCGCTTCGGCAACTGGCCGGCCTCGACACCTTGGACGTGGACGATGCCGTGCGCAACGCCGCCAAAGACGTCGACACGTCGGACTTTCCGCTCCACCGGATTCGGGGCTTCCTCCGGGACGGCGTCTCCTTTGGCGGCGCCAGCGCCTTCCTTGCGACCTTGCACGTGGGCGACGAATCCGTTCCGTGTGCGGTGTTGATCCCCGACCTGACCCGCCACATCGACGTGGTCGAACTCATCTCCAAGGCGTTCCTTCGTGAGCGTCTGTCGCTGGAGGACGGGTCTCGGGTGACCTTGACCCTGGCCACCTCATGACCAGTGCAGACGACCAAGCGCCGACCATTCGTGGTGGAGCAATGCTTCGATTTCAGCGGAGGCGGCGGCGCTCCATCGACGGCGCATGGTCCGTTCAGCGCCTTCGGCGCGCGTTGGCGAGGGCTGCCACGTCATCGCTCGCTCTGGACTCCCGATGGAAGGGAGGGCGTCCCAAACCACGTCCCAAAGGATGAGCCACTCGGCCGGAGCCACGCCGAAGTCCACCGGGGCCTCTGGGTGGTGGAGGGCATCGCGGACCTCATCCTCGCTCAAACGACCGAGTTCCATGCTGTGCACGGCCATCGCAATCCGTCGAACTTGATTCCAGAGGAAGGAATGCCCGACGATCTCGAACCCGACGGTCCGTCCGCCAACGGCCCAGGGTGACGCGGACACGACCGTTCGGATGGGGTTCTTCCCCTCCTCCATGCGGGCAAAATTTCGCACATCGTGGGTGCCGACAAAGAGGTTGAGATGGCGCTGAAAGCGTTCCACGTCGTCCGCCCACCAGCCTTCCATGCCCTCGAGGCGGTACCGGTAAACGCGGTGATCCGCCAGGCGTGGGTTCCATCCTTCTGGCACTTCGGTGGCGTCGAGCACCGCCAAATGGTCGGGCAAACGATCGGCCATCGCTCGGACCAATTTTCGGTCCCCAATTTTCTCGTAGAGGTCACGGTCCAAGGTCAGCAATCCGCCGTTGCGTCGCACGTTGACGCCCGCGTCGGTGCGGCTTCCGAGGATCATGGTGTGTTCCTCGGCGTTCCACCAGCCAAGCGAACGCAAGACACGCTGAAGCTCACCTTGAACGGTCACCACGTCAGGTTGAATCTGGCTGCCGTGAAAGGCATCGCCGAGGTAGCCCACGCGCAGGGCAAGATGGACGAGTTCGCCCATCGTCCAACAACCTCAGGCGTCCTCAAGCAGGGACTTGACGTCCTCGGCGCTGAAGCCCAAGCCACCAATGGACCAAAGCAGGGCTTGCATGAGCCAGGGCTGGCTGATGTCAGAGGTGCGCTCAGGATCGACGACTTCAATGCGGTCCACGAGGTTGCGAGCAGCGTTGTAGAGCCGGTCGTCGTAGGGGATGTCGGCCATTTCCAAACGGGTCGCGTAGCGCTTGAACTCCTTCACGGCCACGGGGATGCGGTTGCATTCGAGGGCGAAGTCGGCGAAATCGGCGATGTACTCGTCGTTTTCCTCGTCGAGTTCCATGGCTTTCTTGTACGCCATCATGATCTTCCCGCCGGGAACGACGTCCTCCTGAGCCTCCATGTTGAGCATGTTGGCAAACTCGGCGAAGGTGTGGTGAACCGCGGCAACACCGCGGTGTTCACCGCGCAGCGCGTCAAGCATGTCAACGGCGCCCTGAAGGTCACCTTGGGCAAACGTGTCAAGAGCGGGTCGAAGCAGGTCGTCGGACATGGCGGGGGCCTCCACCCCGACGGGGTGGGGCTTGCTCTTCAAGGCCTCGGCTCAGTCTTGGGTCAGCGCAGCCTTGAGTTCGTCGAGTTGGCTGGACTGGCTGTGCTTCTTGTGCAGCTCGTTCAGGAGTTGCTTCGTGTCCTGCCATCCGCGAACGTTGTAGAAGCAAAGCTTGGGGTCGGGGCTGACGGTGGTGACGGAGCGTTGGTAGGTGATCAGGGCCAAGAGGCGGCGGATGACGTTCTTTCCAGCCTTCTCCGCGTTGGTGTCGTCCTCGTCGGGCTTCACCGCCTCGGGAGCAGACGATGCGGCAGCCACGCCACGCGTTTCTTGGGCCAAACCGATGCCGGAATCGGTCAGCAGGGAAATGGTGGCGAAGCCAAGCATGGTACCGAGCATCGAGCGCTCCACCAGGACCTCTGAAATCTTCTCAAACAGGATGCGGCGGTGGCCGCGCACGAGAAGGAAGCGGTGGTCAAAGATGACCGCATCGCTGGTCACGGCGTAATGGAAGGAGCGCTGGTACAGGGCGGTCAGCACGAGCAAAAATCCAGAGAAGAAGGCACCTGCGACGAGGTAGTTGTACTCGGGCAGCAAGCCGCCCCCGCTTCCGATGCTGGGGTAGTTGTCGCCCAAGAGGCCGGTGAGCCAATTGTCCAAGACCACCAGAACCGGAGCGATGCTGGCCAAGAGCATCCACACCGTCAACCAGCGGTTCGAGGTGCTGGCGTTGAGCATCCGGTTGAACCAGGTCAGGGACAACATCACGCCCATGAAGGTCAAATCGTTGGCCAGCAGGCCAAAGAGGAAGGTGGACAAGGCACTGGAGTCGTCGTTGGTCAGGAGCCCAGCAAGGTTGTCGTTGAAGAAGAGCCAGTGCACGCCCATCATGAGCAGAGCAAGGAGGTAATATCCGAAGAAGGCCATGAACGATGGCCGGGTGTGACGGAGGATCTCCTCGCCGGTGATGGTGCGGAATTTCTTCTCAAGTGCGGCGTTTGAAGCCCCCTTGCTTTCAGCGGGTGCTGGTGCTTCTTCGGGTGCTGCGGGCGCATCGGCGGCTTCCTCGGTCATGGGGACACCTACCTTCTCTCTCGCAGAGCGCGCCATGAACGTTTCCACGATACGAGATTGAACAAAGGAGGCTTGCGTCCTCCCTTGCCCCGCCATCAATGCAGCAAGCCCCACGCGTGCTCAGCGTTCCCGCGTATCCATTCGAAGTCCGCTTCCGTTCGCACACCCTGTTCGTCCTCGAGGCGCAGGCGACGGACCTCCAACGGGTATTCGTTGTAGGTCAGATGGCTGCGCAACCCCGCCCTGGTGGGTTGGTCGAAGGTCCAATGCGCTCGGGCCAAGGCGGCCACTTCCAAGTCGACGGACACGCGGCCGTTCCACATGCGGATGGAAAAGACGGGAAGCTCGCCTTCGTTCTGCTTCCCGACCACGACGCGCCCAAACCGCTCGGTATGGCCCCGGGTTTGATCGTGCAGCAGACCGCCCTCGCTCAACGCCACATGGCCAAGATCACGCGATTTCCACGGACGGTCGTCAACGGAACTGAGCGTTGGGGAGGCGTGGGGCAGGAACCAATCGAGGTAGGACCCATCGGAGAAATGCAACACGCCCCAATACCACGGCACCGAGGGCGCCTGAACCTTGACCTTCTGGAAGTACGCCGTTCCGTGCACGTCGGTTCCGTCGATGTGCCCGGTCGCGGTGGTGCCGTGCAATCTCAGGATGTCGTATCCGAGACCTGCAGCGTAGGTGGCGGTGGCTTCGCGTGCCGTGGAGAGCCGTTCAGAGGCCGGTTCCAGCCTTAGGTCCAGCGAAGAGAACGGAGCGCCTTCCGGCATCGGGTCGAGCGTCAGCCAGAAGCTTGAGCCGTCGTCGTTCATCCCCATGCTGTAGTCCTGATCGAGGAGCGGCACGACGGCTCCAGCCCCACGCCCCGGCGTGGCCTCGCCAGGCCACGAGGGGTGGGCTCCGGGGAGCACCACCATGCTGCACCGCTTCGCCAGCACCGCGTCGTGCATCTCGTGGCCGTCAAACCACCACGCGCAGACCATGCCATCAAGCGACATGCCGCCATGGTCGTCCAGGCCCGGTCTGCCTTGCGGGCGCCACGTTTGCCCGTTGACCTCCACACGAGGCGCATCCTTGGTCGACCAGAGCGTCATCAATTGCTTGCCCGTAGGACGACCGTGCTCGTCCTCGAGCATGACCAGCCACCACCACCAATCCCACGTCAAGCCGCGGATGGGAGGGCGCTGGTCCAGCCGCCACAACCCGCTGAGGTCGCCGAGGAAATGGGCAGGCTGCATCAGGCGATCTCCTTGCCCTTGAACAGCGACTGGCCGATGACCCAGATGACCGCACCTTGGAACAGAAGCACAAGGATGGCCACAGCGATGTTTGCGGTGGGGGAGATGGCGAACGGTGCTTCGGAGGCCAAGAAGGCCAAAGGCTCGCCGGGTGCGACGAATGAGGACCAGACGGTGTAATCCGTGGTGTAGGCGATGAAGGCGTCTTGATCGGCCCACGACAGGGCCGTGGCCGCGTCAATGATGGCCAAGCACCATCCAATCACGGACACACGAAGCAACGGCGACGAGGGGAGCCCCATCGAAAGGAAGGCCATGCCAAACTCCCACGCCGCGAAGGGAATGGCGAGGACTATGCCGTATTTCCACATCACGCCCAAGGACATGAAGAGCATACCATAGACGAGAAGGGCCAGCCATGTGGCCAACAGGATGGCCAGCCAAATTCCGAGGTCTTCGAAGCGGAAGAAAGCGTCCCCAGGAGCGGCAAAACCGGTCACAAGGGCCGATAAGAGCACGACGATGGCGCTTGCCGGCCAGACCAAGGTCAGGTATCCGAGCATGCGGTAGAGGAGCACTTCACCACGAGCGATGGGCTTGGCCAGGAGGAAATGCATCGTCTCGGAGGTCATCTCACCACGAATGAGGCCCGTGGCCAAGAAGAGCGGCAGGAAAATACCCAGGAGGAACACAATGCCGAGTTTGCCGTACCCGAGGAGGAAAGCGCGGTGGGTGGCTTCCTGAATGAGCGCTTCATCATCGGGGTCCTCGTCCACGCCGTTGTCCCATATGATGGTCGAGGTCCCAAACCAATCCGTGCGTAAGATCGCGTCACAAATCACCCCGTTCCCGTTGGAGTCTTTGGCGCCATCTGGACGATCGGCTTCCAAGCAATCGCCGTCGTCATCGTAGCCCATGCTGGCGGGCATCGCGTCACCGGCGTCGGGGAAATCCGGTCCGTCTTCATCGAACAAACCGTCGCCGTCGTTGTCGACGGACGCGATCGGGTCGTTCATGAAATCGATGTAGAAGAGCAGGACGGTGCCGAGTGCGACCATGCAAGAGGCGAGCACCACCCACGTCGAAAGCCGGGTGCGGTATTGCCGCAGGGTGAACTCCGCCACGGCGGTCGCCTTTCGGTCAAGGCTGCTCCAGGCTTTGGTCGACGAGGACATCAGCGTGCACCTCCACCGACCAAGTGGCCAATGACCGATTCGAGGTCATCGTCTGGATTTTCAATCCGAGTCACCTTGAATCCACCCTCGATAAGGAGCGAGGGAAGGCCTTGATGCACGGCTCCAAGGTCATGGGTCAACACGTCCACCACACCCTCCGAGGGAATCATCACACCATGGACGTGGTCCATGTCGATGATCGCCTTCGCCAAGCGCTTTCCTTCGCCGCAATGGATGTGGATGCGGTGTGGAATCCTGTCGAGTTGTTCACGGATGCCGTGCACGTTGCCGAGGGCGAGCACTTGACCGCGATGGAGCAACACAATTTGCTCCGTGATGCGCTCGATCTCGCCCAGAATGTGGCTGCTGACCAGCACGGTGCGGCCCATGCGACCGAGCTCCCTCACGACGTTCATGATCGTGGTTCGCGCCAAGGGGTCGCACCCGGTCAACGGTTCGTCGAGCACGATGAGGTCCGGATCGTTGACCAAGGCGTGAGCGATCTTGACCCGCTGTCGCATGCCCTTCGAATACCGTCCGATTTGGGTGTGCATCACCTCCTTCAGGTTCACGAAGTCGAGCACACGCTCAGCTTCCACCTTGGCCTCATCGCGTGTGAACCCGTGAAGCCGAGCAAAGGTGGTCACGAAATCGAAGGCGGTCATCCAATCGTGCAACTTCTCAGATTCTGGCACGAAACCCACACGCCCGTAGGGTGTTGGGTCTTGCCACGGGTCGATGCCAAACAGGCGAACCTGCCCAGAGGTCGGTTTGCAACGGCCCATGAGGAGGTTGAACATCGTGGATTTTCCTGCACCGTTCAGCCCGAGGATGCCCGTGACGCCTCCGGAAATGGCCAGGTTGATCTGGCTGAGGGCATGGATGCGCCCGTAGGTCTTCCCGACGCGATCAAAGACCACCGCGGGAATCTTCTCTGGCACCGGTTGAGGAGCGGGCTCAACGGCCGGCCCGACCTGACTCAAGTCGGGCATCATTCACGCGTCACCTCCATGCTTGCCACACGGTTGGCCAACAGGTAGAGCGAGAGGGCGTTCATCGCCACCACCGACACCAGCGACCAGGTCCAGGGAATCTCGTAATTCGATTCGGTGCCGACAAGGGCTTGCCCGACGTTGGCCAAAGCATCGTAAGGTGAGAAGAGGTAGAGCACGTCTTGTTCGAAAATGAGAGCGACAAGGAAGGCCACGGATTTGGACCCGAGGACCAAAGCAAGCAAGCCAATGGCGGGGAAGAATCCGTTCGTGGACACGCTGGACATCGCCAGACCAAGCGACGTGTAGGTCACCACCAGCAACAAGCCGGCCACGGTCGCTCCAAGCAGGATGGGGAAAGTGTCGACGATCCACGCCCAGCCACGCCCCATGGCCAGCACTTCGACGGTGTAGTACACGAACAGGGTAAACACGCAGAGGATGAAGAGGACCGTCGCTGCGGCGAGGTACTTCATGGCGACGTAATCGAGGCGTGTGATGGGCCGGCTGAAGTAGAGCGCCGATGTTCCATTCAAGCGGTCCTCTGAAATCATGGTCCCGACGATGAGGGCGGTGACCACCGGATAGTAGAGCACGTTCCGTGGGAAGAAGCCCAGCACGTGCGCATAGAGGCTGTCCCGGCTGACCATGAACACCTGCCCGAGCCCTTCACCAAACAGCGAGCCGAGGAGCACAGGGAAAATGTCCCCAATCGAACCGATGAGGACCAGCACAAGGTAGATCCGCACCAAGATCGGCCAAGGCCGGTGACCGCTCTTGACCAAACCGAGCATGTGGTGACGGTAGACCGCGTAATTCCTTGCCCAGCGCGGATTCAGCGTCCCGGTCCAGGGGAGGTACGTTTGGGTGAACACCTGCCCGCTTGGCCCAGATTTTGCGATGCTGGCTTGGCCCGCATCGTCCGCGGAATACGCCGCCTCGATCCTCGAAGCACCGGTCACGGGCGAGGCTTCGTCGAAGCGAACCTCCTCGTTCGTCGCCTCCATCGGCGTTTCTTCAGGCAGCGCCTCGCTCATCCGATGCCCCCTCCCGCAAGCAAATCTTCGCTGGACTTGACGTCGTGCCCAAGCCGCTCCATGATGGCGATGAACAGATCTTCGAGCGAAGCCTCGTAGGTGTGGAGACGACGGACCTGAGCTCCCGTCGTGGCGGCCACTTCGAGCACTTCACGCGGCACATCATCGCGGTCGTCTGCAACGCGCATGACACGCCCTTGACGACGCACACGCAAGCCTCGGTCGAGCATGCCACGTTCCATGGCGTCGGCCGCGCCCCACACGTGCACTTCGTACTCTCGATCGATGGCTTTCAGGTCCTCGATCTTGCCCTCAGCCACGAGGCGGCCTTTGTGCAAGAGGACGATGCGATCGCACACCTGCTCAACGTCGTCCATCAAGTGCGAGGCCATCAACACGCTTCGTTGACCGTTGCGCACGGTGGTGTCCAAAGTCTGGAGCATGAAGTCACGGGCCGCTGCGTCAAGCCCGTTCGAGGGCTCGTCGGCGATGATCATCTCAGGATCGTGCACGATGGCACACGCCAATTTGGTGGCTTGGCGCATGCCGGTCGAATACCCGTCAATGCGGCGGTAGCGTTGTTCGCCAAGGCCCACGTATTCGAGGCACTGGTGCGCCCGCTGCATGGCCACGACGGGGTTCATGCCGAGCAGTTCGCCCGCGTAACGGACCTGATGGATGCCGTCCATGCGTGGGTCGAGGGCTTCGTACTCCGGCATGTACCCAATGCGCTGACGGATGCTCGGCCCTTCGGTTCGAATGTCGTGACCAAGCACTTGGCCTTCTCCGGAGGTCACCTGAATGAGGCCGAGGAGGGTTTTGAGCAGGGTGGATTTGCCGGCCCCGTTTGCACCCAAGAGCCCCGTGGCCCCCGCTTCAATTTGCAAATCGAGCGCGTTCAGGGCAACGTGCTCCCCGTACGCTTTGGTCAAGGCTTTCGTGTGCACAATGGGCGCACGCGCTTCGACCATGGGGCAGGGTTACGGTGGAGGGCCTTTCAACCCGACCCCGTCCTGCGCTCAAGAAGAGGGCAGCAGGCCGCCTCGAACACGCACCGCGATGCCTTTCTGCATCGCCATGGCCTCACGCGCCGTGCATTGGGCCACCCCATGAGCGATGAGGGCCCCGTCGGGTGCAAGGACCAAGCAGGTCGAACCTGGCCGCAGGCGATCCGATGCCTCGAGGATGAACCCGTGCATGACGTTTCGACCTGCTCCGACGAAGGGCACGGCGTCCTGAACCACCGTCAGCGTCGCAGGTGCCCGGTCGGATGAAAGGTCAAGGGCGTGCAGCACCTTCGCGCCTTCATCGGTCAGGGAAAGGCCGCCATCCCCAAGCCGAGGAGAGAGGATGTGCCGCCCTTGAGGGTCCTTCACGTTGCGAACTCGACCCGTGCTGCTCATGACGAAGGTGGCTTGTCCGACAAAGTCGGTGGCGACCGCCCGCTCCAGATGCAATTCAAGCATGCTCTTGTCCACGGCCTGCGCACGGCGCAGGTCGATCTCAACCTCGGCGAGGCCATCGTGCCCGGCCTCCATCCGGGGCTTCAAACCCGCATCGGAAAGGGCCGCATCAAAGGCATCACCAACGCTCTCTGAACGCAGATTCACGCTGCAAAACGCCCGACCGTCAAGGTGCAAACGCGTCAATTCACGGCGCACCCAAGCGTGGTCGAGGGGACGGCGCCACAGCCATTCTGGCCCTTCCACATGGGCAAAGGGCTGGAGGTCCTCAAAGGACCATGGCACCAAGCCCACAGGGCTGAGCACCAGCACCTCAAGGTCTGGATTTGCGGCCAGAGCCCGCACCACGTGAGCACCGACACGGTCACGCCATGGCCCTGGGGCGCCGTACAGGATGAGCACGGTGCCCTCGTGGGAGGCAGGTCGCCACGCCTGATGCAAGCGACGCCGCGAGGCCACGACCGTAGGGCGAACAAAGGTGTCTTCTCCGGCCCAGCGCAAGGCCCCCTGACCCGGCGTGGCCTGGGCATCGATGACCCAATCCCACGCCGACTCCCA
>MDSZ01239101.1_pt1 | contig 23466 bp, 20 predicted proteins | sample 811201 | NCBI WGS metagenome assembly MDSZ01 (sample SAMN05326647, study PRJNA326480) | marine metagenome | isolation source: seawater | place: Indian Ocean: North | collected 2010
TAATCTTCTCTTCATAGTCTAAATTGCCTGGATAAGGATGTTCTTCGTCTGAATGAACTGTATTTTTAAAGGGAGGGTTATTGAGTTCAGATACCTCAATACCCTTTAATCTAGCTTCTGTATACAAAGCTGTTAATAATTCTTTTGTATATTCCTTGCCATCAGAAACTAGTACATTTTCTAGAGCTTCAAGCCATTCTTGAAATTCTTTTTCAAAATCAGGGTTTTGCATTTTAAATGCATTTTACAATAGTTTTTACCTATTAATCGTTCTAAACATAATGATAGCAATAAAATATAACTATTTTTTGGACATAATTTTGTTTGCTTTTAATAAAACCTGCGGTAATATAAGCATATAAGGGGATAAGAGCTTTGAAAATATTAAGGATAATACTAACGTTACTTTTAATACCAGCATACGCTATTGCTGATGAGGATGCTGTTAAAGCGAAGGAAGAAAAAACAGAAGTAAAAGAAGAAAGTTCAGATGACAATTCTGAAAAAGTAGAAGATTCTTCAGGCGGTCTTAACGCAAGTGATATTGCTAGTCTTTTAGCCCTAGCATTTGGAGCAGGAATGTCTGCTGATGAAAGTGAAGGTGGATCATCAGAACAAACAGGACCATTTACTCCTCCACCAGACCCAACACCGGCACCAACACCGGCACCAACACCGGCACCAACACCGGCACCAACACCTGCACCAACACCTGATCCAGGTACAGGCACAGGTACTGATACAGGTACTGATACAGGTACAGGTACAGGTACGGGTACTAGTTAAATAGTTAGAAAACCGAGTTGGGTTAATTTTTAGTAAATTCTATATCTTTGTGTTTCTGAATGTAGATTTATAGATTTTCTTAACAATGCTGCTGGATCTTTTGTCAGTGGATGCCATTCAAATGTAGACATAGATTTTTTTCCATTAAAGATATTGAATGGAACTCTTATTCTTATACCTTTATCAAAAGAACCTTCTCCAAATAATTCAGGCGAAACATCAGTTTTAGAAAAAAATGCGGAAAACTCTATACCATTATCCATTCTTCTTGCTATTTCAAATGTGTATCCTTCATCTCCAGCGATATACTCTCCTGCAGATAATCTAAAGTTAATTTTTGTATTTGGTTCAACAAGCTGTGCACTTACTCTAAAAATACTATTTTCATAATCCTTAAAATCAAAGTTCAACGAATAGTCTCTTTTTCTTAAGTGATAAAGTTCTGCTCCATATGAGATTAAAGATCCTTCTGGGTAGTAGACATAATCCAAACCATATCCACCAAACATATCTTCAAATAGACCGGCTGATGCTCTAAAAAAATGTTTTTTGTTTAAGCTTTTGAAATAATTTAATTCAAGCCTGCCTATAGAAATGCCGCTACTCATTTCATTAAGATATTCTTTTAGATCTGATCTTACTTGATTTGGATATGTATCTACAGGAGGGATATAAAGTCCATCAAAATTGTCAACTAATGAATACTTTAAATTAGATAATAAAAAGAAATTTTCAGAAAAAATTACCTCTAAATCATTTTCAATAAATATTCCTCCAAAATAAAATTTTTCTCTTGATGCAATAAAATTTTTTATTCTTGGAGAAAAGTTGCTTCTTAAGTATGGGAAATAGTCTTCTGTTGCGTATATTTTTTCTAGATCATTGCTAGAAGTATAATTTTCATTTTTAATGTTTGATGGGGCATTTGCAACAAATGAACTTTCAGTCATATTCATGCCATGAATATATTGAGATATGATAACCTCTTCCTTATCTTCTAAAAAATATTCTGCATTTTTTCTGACTATATCGTTAACGTAATATTGATTCTGATATGAGTTTTGTCTAACTACTATTGCTAATTTTTCATTATTTTCTCTTATCTCTTTTAAGCCAATATTATTTAAACTAAGAATCCTTCTTAGCTCACTATATCTGTTTATATCTGATTCAATTACTGGCTCATTTGTTGATCGAAAATCTCTATAATCAAAATTTGAACTTAACTGAATATTAAATTCTGTGCCTCGTATATATGAGACTTTCAATAAAGCATTAGTGAATTTTCTTTCGTAACCAAAATTTATTTTTGTTTTTCTTTTAGGGTAATCAATTCTATCTAATTTAGTAGGATCATATTCAATAAAAAAATTATTATTTCTATCTAGCTGATAAGAAGAACCAAAAAATAAAGAAGCTTTTTCTCCTGAAAAATAATTATTTGAATCTGGAGATCCGCCCTTATCTTTAATTACTTTCGATCTTTCCCTAAAACTATCATCAATTTGAATAAATGGATTATCAATTTTAACTCCATCTGAGTAATTGCCCCAACCCATTCCAAAACTGTACTCAAATTTATTAATTCTATTAGAGAACACGAAATATTCTGAACTAAAGTAGCCAGTTCCAGCTATATCATTAGCACCAAATGCAATTTTATGGCCCAAAAATTCATTTAGATAAACCTTAAATGAAAAACCTTTGTCTTTGTTTGACTGTTTGTAGCCACTGCCATATGGCATGCCTGTAATGTCTACATAAAATAAGTTTGCATCAAGCCAATCAAAAGGACTGGCAAAAAGCATTATCTTTCTATCAGGCTCGTTCCTATTAGCTATGAAGGCAAGATTAGACTCTGGAGCTGTATAAGCAGAAGGAATATTTATATAGCCTATTTGGCCATGAGAATTAAATGATGATGGAAAAATATTAAAAATTATTATTAGAATTAGAAAAAGATTTTTTTTCACTTACTAGTTTCTAATTGAATTTAGAGAAGCTGCAGCAAACGCTATATCAGAAATAATTTTTGTAGCTACAGAAACAAGAGGAACTGTATTTATCCTATCAAGATCTCTAGGAACAACTATAGTATCTCCTGGTTCAGGATTATATGGCTTTTCAAACATATTAGAAGCTATAGGCATTGAAGTGCCATCTGATTTTATTACATAAATTTTATCTTGATCTGCATATTCAGTCATTTGGCCAGCTTTAGTAATGTAATCTGATATATCTAATTCAGAGGAAAATAGAGTAGTAGTTGGCTGAAGTACTTCACCAATTATAGTAACCGTATTGCTTTCTGATGGAACAAATACTTCATCACCAATAGTAAGATATATGTTTTTAGCATTTTCAGAATTTGGACTAATATCACCAGAAAGTCTTCCTGGATATTCAATTTCCTCAGCTGTGCTTACAAGTGATAATATAGATGAAACATCACTAAAATTTGAACCTCCAGTATTCAGCGGGTTGCCAATTTGAGAAATTAAAGTATCTAAAATAATTTTTCTTGAAGAATCTATTGATTCTCTTTCTCTAGATCTAATAGCTTGTCTAGATAAGATTATTGATTTTTTTGAGGCTTCTTTAGTTAATCCACCAGCCATAGCATATAAATCATTAAGAGTTATTGATCCATTTACTAAATATCTTCCAGGATTTTCTACCTGTCCTAAAATTTCAACTTCAAAGGATTTTATTCCTGCTTCGGGAAAACTTATTTGATCAATACTAGAAGATTCGATTATTTTATTAAATTCTATATTAGAAAGCCCAGATTTATTTGATATTGAAATTGAATCTTTTTTTACTTTTACATTAGGCCCAAAAAAATTAAATATTAATTCTGGAGAAATAGATCCCCTCATTGGAGCTAAATAAGAATTAGATCCAAACATTAATCTCTTAATATCTGATATATTAAAATCTTCATTAGCTGAAGAGAGAAGTAATGCATTTTCCTGATCATTTAAAATGTCTACACCTCCTTCTGACAAGCCCTCGACTATGATATTTTCAAATTCTGTTTGAAGCGAATCAATATCAGCCCTAGAAAAGAACTGTATCGAAACATTATTTTTAATATCAATATCTTTATAAGTGCTTGGGTCTAAAATTGAGAATAGATGCCTTTCTTTAAGCAAACCACTTTCATCAGTTTGATCTAGAGTTGAATAAAAAGGATAAACATTATTAGAAAATTCTAAAGTTTGCATTAAATTTTCTAATTTAGAGAACTTATCTTTTTGAATGATTCTTTCTTTTACAGAGTCTCCTTTAATTTTTATTCCATAATCATTTTTAAAGGAATCATTTGGTATATATATAGCTTGCAAATCTCTTATGCCTATTTTTTCACTTAATTTAAACTCTGATGAAACTACTGTCCTATTTATTTTTTCATCTACATAAAAGCTTTCTTTATTTGCATTATTTGTAAAGCCTAGTGCAAAATTTATAAGATCATTAAATTTATCACTGTCCTTATATTCATATATATAAGGCCTGAGAACCTGTCCAGTAATTTGCACAAAACTATTTGTTCCTGGCACTAAAATAGTATCTCCAGAATCTACAACAATGTCATTTAATCTATTACCAAAAACTAAATAATCATAAAGATCGTAATTATAAGTCTCACCATTAGGTTTTATTAGTTGTAAGTTTCGAAGTGAAGCGTAATCTTCTAGACCTCCAGAATAGGACAAGGAATTTGATATTGTGGTGAAAGGATTAACTAGATATGATCCAGGATTTTTTACCGCCCCCACAATAGTAATTTTTTTAGCATTTAAAGAAACAATGGAAATGTTAACATTCACGCCCACAAAAGAGATATCAACTAAGTTTTTTACTTTCTCTTTTAACCCAATAAATGTTTCTCCTAAAACTTGCACTATACCAATCTCTGGCATTAATATTGTTCCATCAAGACCTATCTTTAATCTGTAAATCTCTTCTTTTGCACCTGAAAGAACAATGAGAATTTCATCATTCAAACCCAATCGATAATCATTTGGTACTGGCAAATCTGGTGTTGCAGAAGTTGATGTAGGCATTGTTCTAATGAAATCGAAGCCAAAAATTAGAGAAGGCTCTAAATCTTCTTCATTTTCGATAAGAGTTGGCTCAGAATCTAATTCTTCCACCTGATTAAAATTTTGATTATTTTGCGTTAAATTAAGACGTTCTAAATCTTCTGGTGATAATCTAGATAGAATTTCTGGATTAATAGACTGAGCACTTAATCCTGAGAATAAAAATAAAAAAAATATACTTTTGAACACTTTCTGCATCTGATTATTCTACTCTACCTTCTCTATTCATAACAATATTCTTTGCTCCAGGCGGTGCAGAGGGTATAAGATCTTCTTCTCTTAAGGATATTTTTACTAGATCTTGTGTGCCACCGAGTCTCTGTATTTCTTTTGAAACTAGATTCAAAGCTATCTTTCTAGATAATATAGAAATGATTGTGATAATTATTAATTTAAAGTCTAAAAATAAATTTCTGTTATCGACATAAAAAATACCTAATTTTGATTTGCCTGGCCTTATAAGCTGGTTATATGCAATATCTGGATCTGTTTTTCCTTTTAATATATCCCCTTCGTCTGAAAAAACTATAGAAGAAAAATCAGTTATTCCTGGCCTTACCTTTAATAAATTTTTCTCTTCTATCGTATAAAGATCTGTTTCTCTTTTTACATTTGGTCTTGGACCTACAAAACTCATATCACCGATTAATACATTTATTAGTTGTGCCAATTCATCTATTTTAAATTTCCTTATCAAATAGCCAACTTTTGTAATTCTATTGTCATCACTGGATGTTGAATCAACGCCAGTTTTATCAGCATTAATTTTCATTGATCTAATTTTAATCATTTGAAATGGTCTCTGGTTTTTTCCCATTCTTTGTGCGACATAGAATGGGTTATGAAAATCTTGGATCCAAACTAAAAAAAGAAAAATAGTAAAAACTGGCAATAAGGCTATTAATCCAATTAAGGAGGCACAAAAATCAAATGCTCTTTTAAGCATATTTTGAAAAAATCTTATTTTTTATGAAAGAAGTGTCAGGGTAATAAATATTTTCTAATACCCTTGATGTTGGAGCAGGACAATCTGGTAAAGCTATTCTTATTGGTGATGAATTTAGATTCTTAGGCTCTACACTTTCTAGAACTGTGGAAATTACTTCTGATGCATAGCCACAAGTTTTTGTCCCTCCGTCAATAACAACAAGATTAGAAGTTTTTTTAACTGATTCTAGTAATACATCTTTTTTTAGTGGATTTAAAACTCTTAAATCTATAACTTCAGCTGAAAATTTACTTGAAAATTCAGCATCATTAGCTAGATCAAGTGCCAATTTAGTAGAGTAACTTGAAGCAACTAAAGTTATATCTGTCCCCTTTTTTATTACCTTAGGTCCAATATCTTCTAGCTTGAAATCTTCTGAGAATGGTTCGAGATTATCTGTTTCTGCATAAAGCCATTTATCATCTATATATACAACCGGATCATTGCAAAGAACACTAGCAATCATCAAATCTCTTGCATCTTTTACTGAATAGGGCATTACTACTCTTAAGCCTGGAATATGCGAAAACCAAGAATGTAATGATTGAGAATGTTGAGCTCCCTGTTCTCCACCTCTATTAACAATACCTCTTATAGTGACTCCAGGATGTGATTTTCCTCCTGTCATATGTGACCATTTTGCAGCTTGATTGACTATTGGATCCATTGCATAAAGCATGAAGTCTATTCTTGGATGGACAACAATAGGCTTAGAACCATACAAAGAAGCTCCTACTGCTAGGCCTGTACATGCACCTTCCGAAACTGGAGTATCTATTATTCGATCTTTGCCAAATTCTTTATCTAGATCAGTCATAGAATTACCAACATACCATGGGCTCCAAAGTCCTTGGCCAATCACAAAGCTTTCGGGATAATTCTGTAGAATGTACTGAAAAGCATCTCGTATAGCTTCACCATAAGATAGATTTTTATTTTTCATATACTCTCTCTAATAATGATTCATCAACTGGATAAGGATCGTTCATAGCTTCAGACCATGCATTTTCAATATTCTCTTTTAACTCAGTCTCAAATAATGATTCATCTTCTTTTTTTATTAATTCATGCTTCATAATTGCTTGCTCAAGTCTTATTATGGGGTCTCTTTTCATCCAATTTTCTAAATCTGATTTTGATCTATTGACACCGACATCTATGTCTCTGCGAAAATCTACATGACCAAAATGTCTGTATGTGATAGCTTCAATAAATTTTGGGATCTTTGTGCTCCTTATTTCTTCTATTAAGCGCTTAGAAGATTCGTATACTTCAACAAGATTATTGCCATCAACTATTTCTGATTCAATATCATTAGCTTCAGCAAATCTTGTAGTTGAGTATTTTGGTTGTCTGAGCGACATATGCATATGACTAGAAAATAAATTATTTTCCACAATAAAAAGAACAGGAATATTTAAAACTCTAGCTAAATTAAGAGACTCATGAACGATCCCTTCTTCTATAGCTCCATCTCCAATATAGGCAACACCTATAGAATTGTCATTTTTATTTTTTGAATTAAACGCAGCGCCAAGTGCAAGAGGAACTGTTCCTGACACTATTGGCACTGAGCCTGCAAAACCATTATCTGGATCAGTTAGATGCATAGATCCTCCCATTCCCTTTGAAAATCCTGTTTCTTTACCAAGCACTTCAGCAAATAAGCTTTTAAAATCTGGATTTAGTGCTAAAAGATGTGAATGCGATCTATGGGCTCCAAATACTCTATCTTCTTTAGAGAGGTTTGCTGATATCCCAACAGCTATAGCTTCTTGGCCTGCGCCTAAATGAACTGGGCCCCCAATTAATCCATTCTCTTTAGATTCAGCTAATTTTTCTTCAACCATTCTTATCATCTTCAATGAATGAAGTTTCTCAATCAGAAATTCTTTATCCAGATGCTCAATCTTAAGATCTTCACTTCCTCCCTTGGAATCTGCAAGATCCAGTGCTTTCAATTCTTTTTTATTCATAAAATTCTTTGATGGAATCAACTATATAATTTGCTTCTGCTTCTTTTACAGCAAAATTCATAGGTATCATAAAACATTCTTTAAAAAAATCTTCAGTCTTTTCAAGACTTTGATCAAAGCCTAAATCACTAAATTTATGTACAGGTGTTCCAGCCCATTGAATAATAGTCCCAATACCTTTATTTGTTAAGAATTCTCTTAACCCTTCTCTATTCTTTGCTCTTAATTCATAATTTTGATAGACATCAAAATGATCGCCATCCGTTGGAGGTTCTGGTAATTTAAGGGCATCAATATCTTTCAAACCATTATGATAAAGTTCAGCAATACTACGTCTGTGTTTTATCTCAGATTCATATTTTGATAATTTAAATTTCAATATAGCAGCTTGAAGATTATCTAACCTAGAATTATATCCCCATGCAATAACTTTTCCCTCTTCATTCCTGCCATGATCTCTTAGAAGGGATATTTTTTCTGAAATAGCTGAATCATTTGTCATTATCAAACCTCCATCCCCAAAACAACCAAGTAATTTTGCTGGATAAAAACTTATTGTGCCAAATGCACCAAAAGTTCCTGCACATTTATCTCTAAATTTTGAACCTAATCCTTGTGCTGCATCTTCAACTATTTTTAATTCATATTTCTTTGCTATTTCCTCTATTTTATCCATTTTGCATGTTCTGCCATTTATATGTACAGGCATAATAGCTTTTGTTTTATCTGTTATTCTGTGTTCTATATCTTCTATGTCTAGCATTCCATCTTGACCGCACTCAGCTAGAATAGGTATTCCGCCAACCAAATGAACAGAAGCTGGTGAAGCAATATAAGTGTGAGACGGCATTATAACTTCATCTCCAGCAGATAAACCTGTTGCTTTTAATCCTAAAATTAAAGCATCTGTGCCATTTGCCACGCCATAAACATACTTTACATTTAGAAAATCTTTTAAATCATTCTCAAATTCTTCAAGGTCTTTTTGCAGAATATATGCTCCTCTACTGCAAACATCTTCAAAAATTCTATTGAAATTCTCCTTATCGCTCTCGTAAAGTTCTGAATATGGGAAAAAGGGTATATTCATTTTACTGTCTTTCATGTAAGCGATTATATGTTATTTAAAGACATTTTTCTCTGAATTTTTGTACAATCGAATGATGAAAATTTGGATTTTTCAGACTGGAGAGCCTCTTCATTGCGATAGAGATGATTCACGCCCGATGAGAGCTATGAATCTAGCTAATTTTTTAGTTCAAAGGGGGCATGAAATTACAATTTGGAGTTCAAATTTTTATCATCAGAAAAAAATACATAGATATAAAGAGACCGCAGATATTAAAATTAATGAAAATTTAAAAATTAAACTCATCAATAGCCCTGGATACAAAAAAAATATAGGTCTTAGCAGGTTATTTGATCACTTAATTTTAGGTTTAAGGCTTAATAAAGAACTTAAAAAACAAAGAGAATTGCCAGATATTGGTTTTATTGGCTTTCCTCCGATGGAATTTGGTTTTTTTGCATCAAAATGGTTTAAAAAAAATAAGGTTAAGTTTTTTGTTGATATTAAAGATCCATGGCCAGATCATTTAGTTGATGCTTTTCCAAGCAACATAAAATGGTTAGTTAAATTACTCTTTTTTCCATATTATTTAATCACAAAATCTATTTTTAGAAATGCAGATGGTATATCGGCAATTACTGAAGATTTTCTTGATTGGTCTAATAAAATTTCAAATAGAAAAAAGAATAAAAATGACTTTGTTTTCCCTTTAGTATCGAATACTGAAGATCAAAGTGAGGAAGAAGAAAAATTATCATCAGCATGGGCAAAAAAAATTATAAAAAACGATGGGCAACTTAATATTTTTTTTGTTGGCACAATTGGAAATATGTTTAATTTTGATCCCATATTAGAAGCAGCAAAATACTGCAATCAAAATGCATTAAAAATTAATTTTTTAATCTCTGGTGACGGCGAACTCAAAAATCTTATAGAGCATGAGGCAAATATGTTAGAAAACATATATTTTACTGGATGGATCAACAAATCTGAAATTAAAGCATTAGGCAATATATGCGATCTAAGTATTGCTCCCTATATCAATAATAATACTTTTAAAAATACAATTTCTAACAAAATGATTGATTATCTATCACTTGGCCTCCCAATATTGACCTCCATAGATGGAAATGGGGCAACTTATTTAGAACAGAAGAATGTTGCATGCATTTACGATGAAAATGATCATGAAACATTAATAAAGAAACTTGAAGAACTATCATTAGACCCAGCAAAAATAGAAAAAATGAAAGATGCAGCTTTAAATGTTTATTCTAATGAGTATTCATATAAAAGAATCTATGAGAAAGCCCTTAGAAAAATAGTTGGGCTCAAAAGTTAATCATTTTTTAAATTAATTCTTCAATAACGTTTATGAGACTATCGCAAACTAAATTAGTTTCCTCTTCAGTAAGATAAGGATGCATTGGTAAACTTAAAACTCTATTTGCAAAATCTATAGTTCTATCTAAGTCTACAGAATTATAATTTTTATATACTGCTGCAGTATGCAAAGGAACTGGATAATACAAAGCTGTTGGAACCCCTCTTTCTTTTAGATTCTCCATGATAGTATCTCTTTTATGAGATATCTCTTCATTCAATAAAATAGTGTATTGCGCCCAGACTGATCTATTTTCACTTGATGGTATATTTGGTGTAGTTATGTTGTCATTTTCTTTTAGTCTTTCATCATATCTTTTTGCAACCTGATTTCTTAACAAGATCTCAGTTTCAAATATCTTTAATTTTTCTAATAATACTGCTGCTTGAATAGTATCTAACCTGCTATTTATACCTATCTCAACATATTCATATCTTTTTATCTGTCCATGTCTCGGTATAGTTTTAATTTTTTCATATAGTTTTTCATCTTTAGTAAAAATTGCTCCGCCGTCACCATAACAACCTAGAGGTTTGGCAGGAAAAAAACTTGTTGTTGAGATATCCATAATGCTACAAGACATATCATTTGAACTCTTGGCACCAAAACTCTGTGCAGCATCTTCAATAGTTTTTAAATTGTAATCCTTGGCCAAATTTTGAATTTTACTTAAATCTGGACATCTGCCAAACATAGAGACTGGCATTATAGCTTTGGTCTTCTCTGTTATCTTGTTTTTAATTTTTTCTAGATCGATATTGAAATTATTATCGATATCTACAAACACTGGTTTAGCTTTTAACTGACAAATTGTTTCAGCAGTTGATACCCAAGTAAAAGAAGGTATTAAAACTTCATCATTTTCTTTTATCTCATGAGCTAGAAGTGCAACATACAAAGCATCTGTACCATTTGCAACTGTAATACATTTAGTTCCAGTATAAGCAGACAATTGATCTTCTAGAGTTTTTACTTCTGGTCCTAATATAAACTGTGATTTTGCTAAAACTTTATCTATTACTTCTGAAATATTTGATTCCAAAGCTTCTTGCTGTTTTAAAAGATCTATAAATTTAATCACTTTCTATAATTTTATTTTTTTCTTTTTTATATTTTTTGCCTGTTTTTTTACAGGTTAAATTAGAATCCAATAAATCGCCCTCTTTTGTAACCATGCAATGAAATTTTGCAGGATTTCCAATCACAACTGTAAATGGATCTACATTTTTCGTAACTACAGCACCAGCTCCAATTACAGAATATTCACCAATTTCTACGCCACAAATTATTGTTGCATTTGCACCTATAGTTGCGCCTTTTTTTACGATAGTTGATTTAAATTCTTCTTTTCTTTCTATGAATGATCTTGGGTTTATGACATTTGTAAATACACAAGAAGGTCCAAGAAATACATCATCTTCTATATGCACACCAGAATAAACAGAAACGTTATTTTGTATTTTACAGTTATTGCCGATACTTACATTAGGTCCAACTACAACATTTTGACCTATATTGCAGTTCTCTCCTATTATTGAATTGGCAAGGATATGACTAAAATGCCAAATTTTAGTTTTAGATCCTATCTCTACATTTTCATCAACTATTGATGATTCATGTAAAAAAAACTTATCTTTCATTTAAATTCAAAATATATTCCATAGTGGGCAGTATACTGTAGAAATCAAAATTACTGTCTCCAGATATAATTTTACTGTAATTTTCATAATGTAAATCATTTGGAACAGAACTGAAAACTATATCCTCTCCATTGATATTAAAAATTCTTTGAGCATCTTTATGGTTTGTTTGATCTTCAGGATCAATAGAAAAATACCACTCTACTTTAAGGTCTTTAAAATAAGTGGCTCCCTTTGCTTTGAGCTCTTCATTATAGATAAGTTCGGATTTTGATGGATTTCCAAAAACTTGAATAAGTAAATCGAAATAATGAATTCCAAGATTAAACAGTATTCCTCCTGAATATTTTTTTTTAGTCTTCCATGAATCCAAATAATCTTTATCTCTCGGAGTTATAACAGAAATTTTAGCTTCTTTATTTTTATCTGAACTATTGGATATTCTTTTTATCTCTTTTAGAACAGGGTGAAGTCTTAACTGCATAATAGAAAATAATTTTGCATCACTATTTTTCAATTTTTTTTCAATATGGTTTAATTCTTCATTTTTAATGCAAAGTGGTTTTTCGCATATAACACTAATACCAGAATCGATACATTCAATTATTTGTCTTGCATGCATATAATTTGGGGAGCATATTACGCAAAAATTGGGCTTTACCACTTTAAAAGAGCTAAAAAATTCTTCTTCTTTTGAATAATAAGGAACATTTTTATCAATAGAGTTACATTCTTTTATGTCAAGGTAAGACAATAAACTTCCTTCTAAATTCTGTATTGCTTCAAGATGTCTATGTCCTATATAGCCACTAGGTCCAATTATAGAAAATTTCATTATCCTCTTATAACTTTCTTACCATCTATTTTATAAACGCCTCTAGTATCAAGAATCATTTTTGAATTATTGAGAATAAATTTGAAATTGAATGCATCATGAGCTGTTAAGACGACGACTAGATCATATTTTTTTAGATTTTCTTTGGTTAACTTCACATTTTTATGATCAAAATTATATTTTCTAGTTTCAGGAAACTTTTTAAAAAATGGATCAGAATAATCTACTCTGCATCCGTTTTTAATTAGCTCAGAGAATAAGTGAAGAGACGGCGATTCTCTTGCATCATCTACATTTGGTTTATAGGCTAATCCTAATAAAAGCACTTTTGAATTATTTACGGATTTTTTTTGCGTATTAAGGCAGTCAGATATCTTTTTTAAAACCCAATCTTGGGTAATATTATTTAATTCTCCTGCTAACTCTATGAATCTAGAAGAAGCTCCAAATTCTTTTACTTTCCAAGATAAATAAAAGGGATCAACTGGAATACAGTGACCCCCCCAACCTGGCCCAGGATAATATGGGACGAAACCAAAAGGTTTTGTTGAGGATGCCTCTATTACTTCAAATGGATCAATATCAAGAGATTCACAAATTATTTTAAATTCATTTATCATTCCAAGGTTTACTGCACGATGAATGTTCTCAAGTAATTTAGACAATTCTGCAACCTTAACTGATTCAACTTTTACAACATCTCTAAATACCTTTGAATAAAAACTACTGCCCACTTTTACACATTTTTTTGTTATGCCTCCTATAACTTTTGGTATTTCTTTCATTGGAAAAGAACTTCCTGGATCCTCTCTTTCAGGTGAATATGTTACAAATATGTCTTTTCCAGCAGTAAGCCCAATAGATTGGAGTTTATGATAAATAATTTCTTCAGTTGTTCCAGGATAAGTGGTACTTTCAAGAGATAATAATTGGTTTTTCTTTACATAAGGCAATATTTCGTCCATCACTTTTCTTATATAAGATAGATCAGGTTCTCTGTGCTTATTTATTGGTGTTGGCACACATATAATTAAAGCATCCACTTCACTTACTAAAGATAAATCAGTTGTTGCTCTTGGAAATTTTGATTTAATACTTTTTATTGAAATATCTGATATATGGCTTATATCAGAGATTCCCTTATTAATGTTATTTACTTTTTTTTGGTTCGAATCAAAGCCTATAACATTAAAAGACTTATTAAAATTTATAAGAAGTGGTAGCCCGACATAACCTAGACCAATAATTCCAACAGTTTTCTTTTTTAAAGCATTTTTTTTAGTCATGATTTTGTGACTTTAATTTACTCCAATTATATAGGTCGCTTAGCATAGAAGGTAGATCTCTTTCAGTTTTCCAATTTAATTCATTTAATGCTTTATCTGCGCATGCATATGAAATAGCGACATCTCCGTCTCTTCTTTCTTGGAAAACAATATTTAATTTTTCGTTTGTTATTTCTTGAAAATTTTCAATTACTTCAAGAACACTAAAACCTTTTCCAGTCCCCAGATTCCAACAATTATATCCAATATTATTGTTTACATAATTTAATGCTTTTAAATGTCCATCTGATAAATCCATTATATGAATGAAATCCCTTATACAAGTCCCATCTTGAGTGTCATAATCATTTCCATAAATATTAAATATTTTATTTTTAGTTCTTAATGCGTTAATTAAGGCTGGTGCAAGATTGCCACCATTAATAATTGGATCTTCTCCTATTATTCCACTCTCATGAGCACCTATGGGGTTAAAATATCTTAGAACTCCAACTGAAAAGTTTTTTTCTGCTTTACAAAAATCATTAAGAATAGTTTCAATCATCAATTTTGATTTCCCATATGGATTAATGGGCTCAATGATAGAATTATCTTCTCTAAGAGGCATAGAATTATGGGGAGAATAAACAGTTGCTGATGAACTGAAGATTAATTTCCTTGTATTTAAATTTTTCATGCACTTCAAAAGATTTAAAGTTGAAATGATATTATTTGTATAGAATCCTAGTGGATCTCCTAAACTTTTATTGACTGACTTGTCGGCGGCAAGGTGAATAACTGCATTAAAAGAATTTTCACTAAAGATACTTTCTAGTTTCTCTGCATTTTTTAGATCTTCTTCGTAAAAATTAATCTTCTTGGATGTTGCTTTTTCAATTAATTCTAAAGTTTCATATTTTGAGTTTGACAGATTATCAATAACACTCACATCTGAACCAGATTTAATTAAATCATATACACAATGAGAGCCAATATAACCAGCTCCTCCAGTAACTAAAACATTAGGCATTATGTAATTCTAAGTTTCTAGAGATTTTGAATCAAATGATTGTAGCTTTTAATAATCTTTGAGGATATTTTTTCCATCGACATCTCGAAGACTTCATCATGTAGATTCTCTTCTTTTTGTAGTTTCAGAACATCAATTATATGGTTTGATATGGACTCGGGGTTAGGGTCAGATATTCTACAAGATTCTCTTTTCTTTGCTATATCACTTAAATCACTTACATCAGTTGAAACAAAAGGTATTCCACAAGCTAAAGCTTCTTTAACTGAATTAGGCCAACCCTCATAATGAGAAGTGCATAATACTAAATCGCATGATGATACAAAATCAGGCATATCTTTGTGGTCTATGCCTGAAGCAATTTTAATTTCTACACTAGGATAGATATTTTTAACACGATCTACAGATTCGAGGGCTAAAGATACTCTTTTGATTGGATTTGATTTATCAATAGTCGTAAAGAGAATATATTTTTTATTTTTCTTCTCTGCTATTTTATTTTTAGGCTTAAAAAGATTTAAATCAATTGGATCAGTAATTACATCAGCTAAGATTCTTTTTTTACTATATGCTTCCAGTTCATTCTTCATTTTTTTAGACATAACTATAACTTTGTCATAACTATTTATTGATAGCTTTGTAAAAATTCGGCTAAGAAAATTATGTATTCGATTTCTTAGATTGTCTCCATTATATTTATGCCAATCAGAACCTCTTAATGAAATAATTTTTTTATTCAATGCAAACATAGACACAAAACCACATGCAGAGCCAAATTGTGCATGAGTTAAATCAAAATTCTTTGAAGCAGCCCTAATCTTGATAATTGCTTTGAATAAACCATAAACAGATCTTAAATTGCCAAGATAAAGCATTTCTATATGTATGCCTTGATTTTTAAGTGAATCAGCAATTTGTTTCATAAAAATTCCAGAATTCTGAATATCTGGAGAGAAGTTATGTGTCCATAGTATTTTCATTTTTTTTAAAGAGCTGAATGATTTTATAAATAATTATTATAAATAATATCGGTGCCGCAATTATGATTGCCGCTTTTAATGATGCTATTAAACCTCCTCTATTAATAGAAATTACAATTCTAGAAAAGATTAATGCATACAAGAAAATATAGACATCATTATTTTTAGCTTTAGAGAACATTTGAAAAAACTTTTCTCCAATAATCCCTGTCATAAATCCATATATCAAGCAGCCAAATAAGCCTAATTCCCAATAGCCCTCTGCAACAATTGAGAAGCCAAAGCCACCTCCACTTTCATATATTCCAGGATAAAAAGTTTTCACATATAGCTCACTAGCTAGCTCTGGTCTTCCTGCCCAAATGAACTTAGGGATAAAAGCTAAAATCTGATCAACAAATAAAGTTCCATATTGAAAGTTTGTTTGTCCTGAATCAATGGCATCAATTACTCTAACAGTATTTAAGCTGGTCAATAACTCTGAGGAACTTTGAAGTGATAAAAATGATAATCCTGATAAACCAATTTCATCCGTCAATAGATAAAACATCTCTATTGGGTTAGCTGTTACTCTAAGAAGTCCAAGGAGATTTATTAGAATGTATACCAAAATTCCGCCAAGAATCACTTGCAAAAAATTAAATTTGTAAAATTTAAAATTTATATAGGTGGCAATTAGGATCATGGAGAGGACTAATGTATATCTTGCTCCAGATAAGAATTGCGTATACATGAATGAAAGCAACAGAATCAATGCAGCCAGTCTTAAAAATAAGTTAATCTTTTTGTTAAAGCTAATATATATAGAAGAACAAAGTAATAGTATAGTTGGAAAGGTTTCAAATAGTATCTCTCTTATTCCACTGGTATTATCACCAAGCCTCTCAACCCTACTCTGAAGAGACCAATCAGAATAACTTACTGCTGCACTTGGTAGAAAATTATCATAATAAAATGGCAAAAATGCTATAGAAAATAGAACAGTAAAAAATAGTAAATAATTAATCTCGCTGCTAGATTCTTTCATTAAAGAACTTTTCTTAGCTCTGTTTGGTTCAAATCCAAGTCTAGATTGAATTACAAAACCTAAGGACAATCCAACTTGTGTAAGTAAGGATGCAAAAATGAAACTAATATATAGACTCTCACTTACAAATTCTCCATATAAAGTAAGATTTGTTTCATTCACATATAAGATGGCTGCAACAGAATATAGATAAAGCAGTATGGAAGTTAAGTAATATGGTCTAAAAATATCTATTTTTGCTTTATCTTTTTTAAAAAAAAGAGCGGAAAAAAAAATTATTCCATACAAAAAAGTGAAAAATAAAGAATCTAGAGTTATTCCATTAAAATAATAGAAAAAAAATACCAGAATAGAAGATAGAGCTGAGAATAGAAATAAAATAGTCTTCATAAAATGGCTATAGCTATATGATTCTATCTCTTAACAGGAACGCTCTGCAATATTTTGAAAACCTTGTAGTTGGTGTAGGAAATATTCTCTCAATAAAATCATCTGACGCATTAAAAGGAGTTTTTATTTCTACTACTTTCTCAAAATCTCTTAAAAATATTTTACTGTTATAGTGTTGATAGCGAATATTAGTGTCGAAGGTAATTCTTACATTTTCATATGAAAAATATTCTCTTTCATAGCTAATAAGCACTGAAGGAAAAATCATCCCATATAAATTATGGCTGATGCCTGATTCTATCATTTCGTTATAATCAGAGCTGCTTATCTTTTTTGTTTCCTTGAATCTGCCTTCTATTGAAGATGTTTTTTCCTCAAAAGTTAGGCTATCTTGAGATGAATTATACCACCTTACTCTAATTTTCTTTCTTGGAAGTACTCCTTCTTCAGACTCTGAAAACATTTTATAGTTTTTTGTATCAAAATATTGGCTGGTTATTAATCTTTTTGGATGTAACTCATGCATGCCTAAATTAATTAATTTCGATTTAACTAAGATTGAATCAGATGATGATAGTTTAAATTTTTTTTCTTTACGGAAACTCATTATGATGTTGGGTTAATATTAATAGTTGAATTTTCGTCAAAAGATATAGCTCCATCACAATTTATTAAATTACTAATAACAGAATTGCCCCCACCAAATTCTTGTTTTTTCTGAAATGCTTCAGCGCAAATTTCTACATTCTCGATAGAGATATTTTCTAGTACAGAGGTAGAAAAGTCTTTTGTTGAAATACCAATATTGGCACTATTTATCTCTCCTCGTTTAAGTTTTAATTCTGATAGTTCTCCTACTGAAATTCCTTTATCACCACAATTGAATAAAATAGCTTCGCTAAGCAAATATTTACCACCACTAACATCAAAACAATCATTATCTGATTTCATAATGGTTAACCTATTAATTTGAACATCTGAAAAATCTATATCAACTCCATCAGAAAAAGCATTATTCACTTGTATTAAATCTATACTGCCTCTTGAATTTATTATATTAAGGCTATCTTCACATTGACCATTAACCACTTTAATATTTGTCTCATTAAATATACTATTATAAAAATTAAGGCAGCCAGTCAGACCAAGATCATTGAATCTCTGTAAACTAACAGTGCTTTTATCTGGATCTAAGCCTAAAAATTTAATAGCCCATTGATGTAAATTTACATCTTTAAAAAGTACCCAATCAGTAGAGTTGTGTTGAACGATATTTAAATTTTTATTATTTATATCAATATCAATTTTTACATTAGCAGAATAAAAAATTTTGCCGTCAAGAAAATTTATTTCTTTAAATATTGTTCTATCAATATTAACCAATCTTGGAACTAGCTCTGCTCTTTTCTTTTCAAACTCATTATCTGAAACTATTTTTGATAATTCTTCTATATTTATTTTTTTAGAATTAGATTTATCTTCAGTATCATTAGATGAAGATATATAAAAATTATTATCTTCTTGTTGTATAGATGTATAAACGATAAAATTTTCTAATTCTCTTTCCCTAACTCTATTCAAATAATTATCCAATGATTGATCTAAATCGATAAATGCCTGTTTATTAATCCTAGATTCTTTTTTCTTGAATTCTGCATTAAGTGTATTTAAATTCTGAATTATCTGATTGATAGAATTTGAAAAGAAAATTTTTGAGTTTCTTTTATTCACTAATCTTTCATTGAATGAATTAAAAAAAATTTTTGAGTTTAATAACTTATTTAAAACCTGGAGGTAAGTGTTTGCTTTATCAGGATCGTAATACTGTAAAAATGAAGCTAAATTTACCTCATCCTCAATAGCGCTAATAGATAAATTTAGATCAAGCCTCAAATCTCCATCATAATAGATTGGCTCAAATCTCTGATCCAGCGCATTAAAATAATATTTTCTATTATGTGGATAAAGAGCATGAGAACCATTCATTGCCAATAATATGACAGCATAATTTTTAAAATTTTGATCTAATTGATTGTTTGCTTCTCTGAGTTCATGTTTTGTATATTCTAGATATATTTTTTGCAATTCTATAAATGAATTAAGTGAAATCAATGTTGAAGTTAAGCCTTTTTTTGCCCAGTCATCATTTATTTGTCTACTGAGAGAAATATCCATAAGCTCCATTGTTTCATAATCCTTATAAGACCAGAGTAAATCTTCATTGCCCTCAAAAATTGGCCCTTCCCTTCTTAAATTTCTTTCTAGCATTTCTTTTGCAGAATTCTCTTGAAATAAATATGTGCTTGTAGAATCGTTGACTTTTGCTTTTACCATAAAAGTTTCAGGAGATATAAATCCAAAATCTCTTAAAATTAGAGCACCAAGAATTTCATTCTCTGAATTTCTGGTAGTAGGTATTAATAATTTAAAATTAACTGAATTAAGAATATTTCCATTAAAAAGTTTAATGTCCAGGCTTGTTTTAAATTGTCCTTCATTAAACTCAACATGATCTTTCCAATCGCCGCTTATGCGAACCCTTCCATCATACTCACAATGCCCAAACTTATAATTAACTTTGATTTTGGAAGAAAATCTATCTCTAAATTTGGGATCAATATTACTAGAACGATCTAGAGTAATTTTTAAAAGGTTTTTATTCCATTTCTTGCTGTCAGGTATCTTTACATCTATAGATGTTATCGATTCTGGAGATTTTAATTCTTCTATAAAACTAGATGTATTAAAATTACAAGAAGCACTCAAACTCTCAAAGAAAAATAAGGCTAGAACAAATACATTAAAATTTGATCTGCTCATTGTAAATAAAATCAAGAATTAAGTTGGTAATTGCTAATTGAAGGATTGGATTTTAGATCTTTACAAATGGTTCTTAGCTCATCAATATTCTGAGAGGCTAGTACATAGTTATAATCTTCTCCTGATTTAGAGTGAGAGATTAGAAGTGTAGATTCCATTAGTTTTAAATTTTCTAATTTTGAAGTCACTTCAAGAGTTGAAAGTTGATTGCCTTCAGAAAATGATGTCTGAAACATTGGTTTTTTTAATGCTTTTTTAGATAAGAAATCTAAAGAGACTAAAACAATAAAAGCAAGAGCAATAGATGCAGCAAAGAATAAAAGCCATGGCAATGATACTGATGCGGCAATACCCATAGTGATACTTCCAAAATAAACTGCTAGCTCAAATGGAGATTTTACTGGATTACGGAAACGCACAATTGATAACGCACCTACCATGCCCAATGATAATGCAATATTTCCAGAAATAACTTTAGTAATAACAAAGGTGATAATTGGAAGAATAGTTAGTGTCGCTGTATGGCTAAAAGTTTTTATCCAATTCTGTCCTAAAAAAATTAAAAGAAATCTCGCTATTGTAGAAAGGAGAATTAAGATGGCAACTGCAAAAAAGCTTTCCATCAGTACTCCAAAGAATTCAGGCGATATTACATTAAACATATTTAAAACCCTTATTTAAAAACACGATTATAGCAAATATTGTTGTCGCTAATTTATTTTTTTTATCCAAAAATTTCTTTTTCAGAAATTGTTGATACTATTTTTTTGATTTTATTCACATTAACCTTCACTGCTATTAAAGCAATTCCTAATAAAAACAAATAAGCAAAATCTGGTAGTAGCTGGCCATAATATATATATCCAGAAATAAGAATGAACCCAAATATTGCATATATATTAAATTTTAATGAGTTCAGCCCTAACAACATTTTCATTGATATATGAGTTCTAAGAATAAAAAATGATAGATATGCGATCATAATAGACGTAAATGCTCCTTTTGCTCCCCAAATTGGAACAAAAAACCAGGCTGTAAGAAAGCTAATAACCGCAGAAAAGGTTGATATTATTAAGTAATATTCTGTTTTTCTTTTTAAGGCAATTCCTACTCCTGTAATTTCAGATAACGTATATAAAAATGGCCCATACAAGCTTCCTAAAACTAAATATTGTATTTCAGCATAAAAAGGAGGAAATAAATAAGGCAGAATCCAAGAAATAGGAATACATAAAAAAATAATAAGAAACATTAATAAAATCGCATAATCAGCAATTTCAGAAATAATTTTCATATTCATGCCTTTAGCATCCCATTTATATACAAGAGGAGTCCAAATAGTATTAAATATTGAAGAGAGGAAAGTTGCTCCATAACCTAATGTAACTGCAATAGATACTAATGCTAATTGATCAAATTGCTCAGTAGTTCTCAAGATGACTTTATCGAATGAATTCACACCCCAGATAGCTATTCCTGAAATAATTAGAGGAGCTCCAAATTTAAATAACTTTAAAAAAATTGATTTTTGAAATTGGATTTTGAAATTCTGAGTGATTCTTATATTTAAAATAGATGAAAACAATAAAGCTGATAAAACTGAAAATGTATGCAGGTATATCAGAAATATAAAATCTCTTTCAAAATCTAGTATTAAAAAAAATACTACAATTAGAAATAAGAATACCAATCTAGGAATGATCTGAATTAATGAATACTCAAAAGCTTTTTCATACATCCTTAATTGTAATGACAAGAATCTAATGCAGAATTCAAAACATATGCATGATGCAACTAATATTCCTGCTTCAAAGGACGAAATATTGAATAGAGCATAACTTAATGCATCTGGTGAAAAGCTAAATAAAACGATGAGAAAAATAATTAGAAATATTAATCCTGGAAATAAAGCATTTATTAACAATAATGTTTTGTTCTCATAATGATGAAATTCTCTAGCTAAAGATTGATCAAGACCTAGTGAAAAAATTAATAAAGAAAAGTTTGTGACTATAAGTATTAATGAAAGCATACCAACAAAAGTGCTTTCAAATAACCAAGATAATATTTGAAGTGCTGCTAATTGGAATAAACCGCCAACAATTGGACCAATTGCATAATAAAATAAATGTTTGTTTTTCGTCATTTTAAAAAATTACATTTCTTTTCTCGCATAAAGAGAAATGTGAATATTTAAAATAACAGAAATTAAACTAATGAATATGCCAAGAATGATTATTAGAAATCTATTCGGAAATACTGGCTTATCTGAAATATATGGCGGATCAATAACTTCAAGCATGTAATCGACTTTTGTTGAAGAATAAGCTATTTTTTTCAATTCATTTTCCATTAGTTGTCCTAAAGCTTGTTTCACTTCATTATTCAGAGTTTTAGAATTTCTTTCCATTAAAAAATTTAATTTTTTTTCTGAATTACTCTGATCATCTTCTCTGACAATTCTATTAACTTCGTTAATAATTAAATCTAAGAATTCTTTGGCAAAATATGGTGAGCTATGATTAAAGCTAATTGATAAAAAACCTGTAGCTCGATTCTTCACAAGAGTTAGATTTTTAATGTAATAATCTTTATGGACTTCTAAGTATCCAGGTGCTATATCTTTAAATTTTGATTGGTTTCTAACCCACTTATCATTAACTTCATCATAAATTGAAGATTTGTAAATTATTTTTTCTTTATTGAAATCATAGTAATCTGCAGCAACTAGATTTTCTCTAATATTAGGAAATTCTAGTAAATTTCTAAGGAAATCTCGTGATTTAATAATCTCTATTGAGTAATCAATAGGGTCTGTAGTTCCAGAGTTTAAGTTTATACCTCCAAGAGAGACGATGCCGCCCAGAGGAGATGCTGTATTAAGATTATTGTTAGAATCTTCTTCAGAGTACTTTAATAGAGCAGTAGTTTTATAATCGTCCTTGAGGCTGAAAGCAATGAGAATGCTTGCTAACAAAATTAATAGGAATATGAATCCTGAAGAGTATCGCTTTCTTCTTAATTCCCCAATAAATAATTTTATATAGCTACTAAATTTCATTTTATTATGGTGCCCAGGGCCGGACTTGAACCGGCACGAAGTTTCCTTCGAGGGATTTTAAGTCCCTTGTGTCTACCAATTTCACCACCTGGGCAACAGGGTCAAA
>MDSZ01127117.1_pt1 | contig 23465 bp, 21 predicted proteins | sample 811201 | NCBI WGS metagenome assembly MDSZ01 (sample SAMN05326647, study PRJNA326480) | marine metagenome | isolation source: seawater | place: Indian Ocean: North | collected 2010
CTACAAAAATTTCATGAGGAGGTTCTCGTAGAACCAGAAGAACAATCTAGTGAAAATGAAGACGAACCAGTTGATAATCAACTTATTAAAGATTTAGAAGAAAATGTAGATATTGCGGGCTTATCTATTGAAGAAAAAGATTAGTTTGACAACTTAATGCTTAAAACTAGTCAAGACTTTTACAAAAACCCAGATAAGTATTTAATTAAATTAGAACAACAAATATCAAAGTATCATGACAACTTTGATAAGAAATTACTTAAGAATGCCTACTATTTTTCATTTAATAGACATTTGTTTCAATTGAGAGACTCTGGTGATCCTTATGCTTATCATCCTTATGAGGTTGCAAAAATATTAGCAGAACTTAAGTTTGACTCAGTTTGTATTATTTCTGCTTTGTTGCATGACACAGTTGAAGATGGTGTCGCTAAAAATTGTGAAATAAAAAGTAATTTTGGTGAAGAGATAGGGTATTTAGTAGAAGGAGTAACAAAACTTTCTAAATTACAGCTTCCTGATAAGGAAGTAAGAGAAGCTAGTAATTTTAGCAAATTTATTTTAGCTATTTCAAAAGACATAAGAGTATTATTAATTAAGTTAGCAGATAGACTGCATAACATGAGAACCATAAAATTTGTTAAAGATAAAAATAGAAAAATTAAAATTTGCAAAGAGACACTTGAGGTTTATGCTCCTTTAGCAGGAAGAGTAGGGTTTCAAATAATGAGGGAAGAATTGGAAGCTCTTTCTTTTGAGCAAACTAATCCACAAGCTTATAATTCTATAAACAAGAGAATTAATTATTTAAATAGTAAAAATAAAAATTTTGTAAATCAAACCATTGAAAATATTAAAAAAATACTGTCGTCTGAATTTAAAAAAATTAAAGTAAGTGGTAGACAAAAAAAAATTTACTCTACATGGAAAAAAATGCAAAATAAGTCAATTACCTTAGAAAAAGTTTCTGATGTGTATGCTTTTAGAATAATTACCGAAAACAAAGATGAATGTTATAAGGTTTTAGGAAAAATTCATATGAAATGGTCTATGGTGCCAGAGCGTTTTAAGGATTTTATATCAACACCTAAGCCGAATGGATATTCATCTATTCATACTACTGTAATAGGACCAGAAGGAATACAAATGGAGCTACAAATTAGAACAGCTGAAATGCATAGGATTGCAGACTATGGAGTAGCATCGCATTGGATTTATAAAGATTTAGGTAAGAAATACTCAAAAAAAAATATTAAAGAAACAAATAAATGGTTTCAAGATGTAATTGAAATTATAAAAACTGCGGGGGGGCCTAGAGAATTAATGGAACATTCTATAATAGACATGTATTCTGATAACGTTTTCTGTTTTACTCCTAAGGGTGATGTGATATCTATGTTAAAAGGATCTTCAGCCTTAGATTTTGCATATGCTATACATTCTACTCTTGGAAATAAAACTATAGGGGTAAAAATTAATGGAAATTTATCGCCACTTAATAGAGTAGTTGCAAATGGAGATCAAATTGAGGTACTTGTATCCCGTGGACAAAAACCACAGCAAAGCTGGTTAAGCTTTTGTGTTACTGGAAAAGCCAAAAGTCAAATTAGAAAATCTTTAAGAGATCACGAGCAAGATGAATTTGAGAAACTAGGAAAGGAAATTTTAAAAAAAATATTTTTAGACATAAAAAAAAAAGCTACAAAAAAAACCTTATCTTTGCTTGTTAGTATTTTCAACTATGATTCATATAAATCATTTTATATTGCATTAGGAAGAGGAGAGGTTAATTCAAAAATAATAATAGAAACCTTAGTGCCAAAATTTTCTAGAAAAACTTCAGTATTGAATAAAAAAGATTACAGAATTCCAATAAAGGGTCTTATTAAAGGTAAAGCCGTAAATTTTGCGCCTTGTTGCAACCCATTACCGGGAGAAAATATTGTAGGAATCCTTACGGAAAAAAAGGGAATAGATGTCCACTTAATCAACTGCTCAGTTTTAGAGAGATTTACTAATTTCCCGGAGCTTTGGTATGAGTTAACGTGGGATACAAAATTGGGAAATCATTTACATACCGCTCGAGTCAGTCTTACTGTTCAAAATAAAGTAGGGTCATTTAACAAAATAACTAACTGTATTACAAAATTGAATTCTAATATAGTAGATATTAAAATCAATAAAAGAGAAGAGGACTTTTTTTACATGGAATTAGACGTTCAGGTAACAGACTCAAAACATTTTAATGATTTAATAGTTTCACTAAAATTAGAAGATAGTATATATAAAATAGAGAGGGTTTAAATATAAACAAAATACTGAATATATATAAAAAGACTAAGGCCTTACAAGAGGGGCATTTTGTATTGTCTTCAGGTCTCCATAGTTCTTTATATCTGCAGTCTGCGATAGCTTTAAGTTATCCAAAATACCTTAAGATTATCGCTCAAGAATTAGTGGATATAATCAAGAATAATGTAAAAGTTAGTGAAGTAGATTTAGTGGTTTCACCTGCAATGGGCGGCGTAATAATAGGAAGTAAGGTTGGAGAACTACTAAATAAACAGGCAGTCTTTTTAGAACGAGTTAATAATAAATTGGTGCTTAGAAGAGGTTTTTCTATAAACAAAAAATCTAAAATTTTGATCATTGAAGATGTGATCACGACAGGAAAATCATCTAAGGAATGTATTGCTGCAATAAAAAAATATAAATCAATTGTAGTTGGTGTTTTTTCTATAATTGATAGGAGTATGAAGAACATAGAAATAAAAGCACCGAAGTATTCTCTTGTAAATATTAAAGCACCTCTTTATAAAAAAAATAACCTTCCCCCTTTTTTAAAAAGACTACCTTTAAGTAAACCAGGTAGTAGATTTATAAAGTAGAGATATATGCCATTTGGAAGAAGAAAAAAAACCACAATTTTTTTATTTTTTAAAAATACTTTTAAAATATTCTTTAGTTTAAACAGAACAAAAAAGTATATTTTTCTAAATCTAAAAAGAATGAAAGGATCTCCACATGAAATTGCTTTAGGGCTTGCATGCGGTATATCCATATCATGCACACCTTTTTTAGGATTACATGCACTTTTGGCTATTTCATTAGCATGGATAATAAACGGCTCAATGGCGGCAGCACTAATAGGAACATTATTTGGAAACCCATGGACTTTCCCATTTATTTGGTATTTAAGTTATGAAATTGGAAAACTCTTCATATTAGATACAAATGAGTTTAGCGCAAGCTATTTACTTCCTAGCCTAAAAAATGAAATGGTAGTTTTATTTATCTTGGTAAAAGATATTTTTCTAACTACAGACTTTGATCTGATTAAAGATAACTTTAGAAACTTAAAATTTATCCCAACAATGACTCTGGGATCTGTACCTATGGTATTTATTTCATGGTTTTTATCTTACTTTATTTTTGAAAGTATTATAAATTCTTATAAAAAAAATTATTTTAAAAAGAGGTAAAATGAGGCTCGGTGTAAATATTGATCATGTAGCTACAATAAGAAATGCTAGAGGAGGAATACATCCTTCACCAATGAAGGCTGCTGAAATATCTGAAAAAGCAGGAGCAGACTCCATTGTGGTACACTTGAGAGAGGATAGAAGGCATATTAAAGAAGAGGATATAAGGTTCATAATGAATAATATTAAAATACCCTTACAACTTGAAATTGCTCCGACTGAATTTATGTTTGATTTTGCTATATCAAATAATATTAAAAAGGTATGCATAGTACCAGAAAAAAGAAAAGAGCTAACCACAGAGGGAGGGCTCGATTTAAAAAGTAATTTTAATTTTTTAAATAAGAGACTGCCAAGGCTTATTAAAAAAAATATAGATGTATCTTTGTTTATTGACCCTAATTTAGATAACATTGATTTAGTAAAAAAACTCTGGATCAATTCAGTAGAAATACATACTGGAAATTATGCAAATGCCTCCCAAAAAAACGAAATGGTATACCTAGAAGAAATTAAAAGTATGGTTGAATTAGCAAAGAGCAATAAAATAAAAGTAAGTGCAGGTCATGGTTTAACTTTCGATAAGGTAAAAAGAATAATTGCAATAAACGGAATTGAAGAGTTAAATATTGGACATTTTATTATTGGTGAGTCAATATTCTATGGTTTAGAGAATGTTATCGTTAAAATGCTAAAGCTTATGAGAAATAAATAGTTATGATACTGGGAATTGGAATTGATATTTGTGAAGTAGATAGAATATCAAATACACTTAAAAAATATAAAAAAAGATTTGAAGAAAGATGTTTTACTTATTTAGAAAGAAAAAAATGTCAGGGTACTTACAATAAATCAAATTGTTATGCTAAAAGATTTGCAGCCAAAGAAGCTACGTCTAAAGCTTTAGGTACTGGTATTAGCAATGGTATTAGTTGGCAACAAATAGAAATTGAAAATCTTAGTTCAGGTAAGCCAAAAATAAATTTATTTGGAAACGCAAAAAAAAAATTAGAAACTTTATTGCCAAAAAATATGACATCAAATATTCTAATTACTATTACGGATGAAAAAGATTACGCGCAAGCCTTGGTAATTATTGAAGCTAAAAAAATTAAGGATTAAGTTATGAATACAATACTAATGATATTAATAATATTAGTTATTATTTACTTATTAATAAAAGAAAAGATGATAGAAGTATTTAAAACTTTTATCATAGCCATATTAATTGCGGTGTTTCTTAGAAGTTTTGCTTATGAGCCATTTACTATACCATCAGGTTCAATGAAACCCAATTTATTAGTGGGTGATTTTTTATTTGTATCCAAGTTTTCTTATGGGTACAGTAGGTTTTCAGTACCTTTTGGAAGATATATTCCCATAAAAGGTAGAATTATATATTCAAAACCAAAAAGGGGAGACATAGCTGTCTTTAAATTTCCGGGTGATAATAAAACTGACTACATCAAAAGGATTATCGGATTACCTGGTGACACAGTTTCTATAAAAGAGGGTTTGGTTTATGTTAATGATAAAGAATTAGTAAGGAAAAAAATAGGATTGTTTGAAGATATGCACCGAAATGGATACCTAGAGAAGTTTGATTTAATAGAGGAAATAAATAATAAAGGTAAAAAATATTTAGTTTTAGATGATCAAAGCTTCGATGGTAAATTAAATTCTAATCTTGGGGAAAATATATTTGATGTAAATAACACCAAAAATTATACAGTCCCAAAAGACCACTTTTTTGTTATGGGAGACAATAGGGAACATTCTTCTGACAGTAGAATATTATCTAGAGTTGGATATGTACCAAAAGATAATTTAGTTGGAAAGGCAGCCTTAGTTTTTTTATCAATAGAATATTCAAATAAGTACTTTAGAATATTAGGAATTAATTTTTTTAAAATTCCTAAGTCAATAAGATTTAACAGAATAGGGTATATTTTTAGATAATGAAAATAAGTGATTTAAGAAAAGGTTTTAAGACTATATCTGAATTTGAAAACATTATAAGCAAACAAGGAAAATCAGAAAAAAAAACATTTCAAAGACTAGAGTTTCTAGGAGATAAAGTTTTAGGATTAATTTTGTCTTCAATTATATTTGATAAACATGGAAGTTTTAACGAAGGAATGCTATCAAGATCAGTATCATATTTATGTTCAGGAAAAGTTTTATTTGAAATAGCTAAAGAATTGGAACTTAGTAAATATTATAAGAATAAACAAAAAGAGATCTCTGTAAAAGGCATTATAGATTGTCTTGAAGCAATTATTGGCGCTTATTATACTAAGAATGGTTTTTTTAAAACTAAGGAACTAGTCAGTTCTCTTTGGAAAAATAATATTAATGATATAAAGAAAATTAAAGCTGATAATAAAACATCTTTACAGGAATGGAGTCAATCAAAAAAGTTAGGGTTGCCAGAATATAATTTAGTTAAAAGAAAAGGTCCAGATCATGCGCCAGTATTTACAGTTAGAGTAAAAGTAAGCGATCACGAAGCTAAAAATGGGAAAGGAAGAACATTGCAGGATGCAGAACAAAACGCGGCAAAAGAATTTTTGACATCTCTTAAAATGTAATATGAAAAAAAAGTTAATTGATACACTTAAAGTTACAATAGTTGGAGAACCAAATGTAGGAAAGTCGACATTATTAAATAAAATATTAAAAAAAAAAATTTCTATAGTTAGCAGGAAGTCTCAAACCACTATTAAAAAAAAAACAGGCTCTCTAATTTACGATAATAAGCAAATTATTTTTTTAGATACTCCAGGTATTTTTGGAAAAAATCAAAAGCTTATAAGAAGTACTTTTAAACAAGCCTCTAATGCAATTTTAGATAGTAATCTAGTATTAATTTTAATAAATGCCGTAAAGCCAAATATTATTAAGACAAATGAAATATTAAGTTATGTAAAATCCTTAGAAAAAAATTTTCTTATTATAATTAATAAAATTGACCTGTTAGATAAAGATACATATTTAAAAAAAATAAATCTTATTAAAAATAATTTTAAAAAATTAGAAATAATTACTCTCTCTGCTAATAAAGAATTAGGAATAAAGGAATTATTAAAGTATTTAATAAAAAATTACAAATTTTATGCTAAGAGTGTATGCAATAATAACCTAGAAGTTGAGTCTGATTTTGTAGAGGATGTTGTAAGAGAAAAAGTTTTAGCCAATGTTCATGAGGAAATTCCTTATAATTTAAAGTTTAAAACTGATAAACTAACTGAAAATAAGGATAAAAGTTACAAGATAAATTTATCAATTATTTATAGCAAGAAATCACATAAACCTATAATTTTAGGAAAAAATGGAAAAAATATAAGAAAAATAAGTATGACCGCAAGACAAGATCTTGAAAGGATTTATAAAAGAAAGTTTCATTTATTCCTATTCTTAAAAGAAATAAAAAAAAATAGAGTAAAAATTGGTAATTTGGAAAAATAAAGCCTTAGTATTATCAAAAGTAAATTACTCAGAGAATTCATTAATTTTAAAAGTTTTTACTGATAAAAAAGGAGTGCAAACCGGTTTAGTAAAAGGTGGTAAAAGCTTAAAAAAAAGTAATATTTATGAAACAGGGAATCTAGTTCTAGTAGAATGGAAAGCTAGAAATGAGCATTCTTTAGGCTTATTTAATTGCGAATTAATTGAAGCTAACTCAGGTATATTTTTAGAAGAAAGTAAAAAGTTTCTTTCAATAATATCTTTGTTGAATTTAATAGAGTTTTGTTTGCTAGAAAATGAAATAGAAGAGGAGTTATTTTTGAAAAGTTATAAATTAATCAAATTTATTTTGAATGATTACAAATATTGGTTAGAAGAATATGTGAGGTGGGAGTTATTTTTACTTAACAAAATAGGGTTTGGCTTAGAACTTAATAAATGCGCTGTATCAAATTTGAATAAGGATTTGATTTACGTGTCTCCTAAGTCCGGATGTGCAGTAAGTAAATCAGAAGCAGTAGGTTGGGAAAAAAAACTATTAGATTTACCAAGTTTTTTAATAACTGACCAAATTGCAAATACACAAGATATTCTAAAAGGTTTGACTTTAACAAATCATTTTCTTACAAAATTTTCTAAATCTATAAATAAAAATTTACCGTTTACTAGAAAGTATTTTATAGATAGTATTTAAAAATGCGTATGCTGTTAATACTTTCAGAAATAATTAATAAATTAAATATTAAAATTGGTAAAATTTTTTCATGGTTATTACTTTTAATGGTAGTAGTGACCTGTCTAATAGTAATTTTAAGATATTTATTTAATATAGGTTTTATTTGGATGCAAGAGCTTGTACGTTTCTTTTATGCGGCAGTATTTTTAATTTGTGCTGCATATACTCTAGCAGAAGATGCTCATGTAAGAGTTGATATTTTTTATTCAAAACTAACTGAAAATAAAAAAAGTGTTATAAATATTATAGGATCTTTAATATTTTTATTACCGGTTTGTTTCGTCACTTTCTATTATTCTTATAGTTATGTTTTAAACTCTTGGGCACAATTTGAAGGATCCCTAGAGGAAAGGGGCTTGCATGCAGTATTTATAATGAAAACTTTTATTTGGTGTTTTGCATTTATGCTTTTTTTTCAGGGAATTACTATAATTATAAAAAATCTAAAGAATATAAAGGGTTAAAAGAATGATAACTCAAGAGTTTATGCTTGTAAGTATGTTAGGTGTCCTGTTTATTTCGCTGTTATCAGGATTCCCAGTAGCATTTACTATATCAGGAGTTTCTTTATTATTTGCTGTTCTGGGATCAATTTTAAATGTTTTTGATATGTCATTTGTTTCAGCATTTCCAAATAGAATTTATGGAATTATGACCAACGATCTTCTCATTTCTGTACCATTATTTGTTTTTATGGGAGTAATGTTGCAAAAATCAAAAATAGCTGAGGAATTAATTGAGTCAATGGGAATTTTAATGCAAAACGTTAAATCAGGTCTAACAATTTCTGTTACTATTGTCGGAGCCTTGTTAGCTGCTTCGACTGGAATAGTAGGTGCAACAGTTGTTACAATGGGGTTATTATCAATGCCTACTATGTTGAAACAAGGATATTCTCCAAAGTTAGCTAGTGGAACAATATGTGCAGCAGGAACTTTGGGTCAAATAATTCCTCCGTCTATTGTGCTAATTTTATTGAGTGATCAAATCTCGGCTTCCTACCAGCAGGCACAATTGGCTCTTGGAAATTTTTCCCCTGAGTCAGTAAGTGTAACTGATCTATTTTTTGGTGCCTTAATTCCTGGTTTATGCTTAGTAATGATGTATATTTTTTGGCAAATTATTAATTCGGTAATAAACCCTAAAAGTATTCCTTCAAAAAAAATAATGTTAAATCAAAATATTAAAACTATTTATTTAAACATTTTAAAGGCTTTAGTCCCTCCGCTCATTCTTATAGTTTCAGTGTTGGGGTCTATTCTTGGCGGTTTAGCAACTCCTACTGAGTCAGCGGGAGTAGGAGCTTTAGGAGCTATTTTATTAGCTTTTTTTAGAAAACAACTTTCTTTTAATGTTTTTAAAGAGGTTGTGCAAGATACTGCTAAAACCACTTCAATGGTTTTTATAATTTTAGTAGGAGCTGCATTATTTTCATTAGTTTTTAGAGGATATGGTGGAGACGAGATAGTAGCCCATTTCCTAACTAATATTGAAGGTGGAGTAGTAACCTCGATAATTATAACAATGCTTGCTATTTTTATTTTAGGCTTCTTTCTAGAAGTTTTTGAGATAATCTACGTAGTTGTTCCTATTATAGGTCCTGCTATATTGATGATGGGAGTTGATCCGCTGTGGTTTGGTATTATGATAGCAATTAATTTACAAACCTCATTTTTAACACCCCCTTTTGGATTTGCTTTGTTTTACCTTAGAGGTGTTGCTCCTTCCTCAGTTAAGACCACTGATATTTATACAGGTGCAATACCTTTCGTAATTATTCAGCTATTGATGTTATTTGTTCTATGGCATTTTCCAGAATTAGCTACTTATCTACCAAAAATAATTTATAATTAGTTGTATTAAATCTGTTATATTTGTTAAAAGTAGATTGCAATAATTATGATAAAAAACGCATATACTGATAATAATTTAGAAATTTGGGGATATAATACATTCAGACCTTTTAGAATTTATTGGATGTTGCATGAATATAATTTAAATTATACCAGTTTTAAAATTGGATCAAGGACTGGAGAAACTCAAACCAAAGCCTATCTTAAAATAAATCCAAAGGGAAAAATTCCAACTTTTAAACATAATAAAATTATAATTACTGAGAGTGTTGCAGCAGTAAGATACATATCAGATAACTTTTCTAAACCAAATGATTTTTATGTACCTAAAACTCCTGCTGAAAAAGCAAAATTAGATGAATGGTGTTTTTTTTCTATAATGGAATTAGATTGTTTATCAATTTATATATTAAGAAGGCATGAGAAACCTGAAAACAAAGGCCTATCAAATATTTATGGAGAAGCAGATAATGCTTTAAGAACTGCAAGAAAACACTTTGATAGAATGATTTTATCTTGTGAAAAGAATGTTCCAAAATCAGGTTGGTTGCTTGGAGAAAGTCCATCTGTAGCAGATATAATATTTATGAGTTGTTTCTTGCATTGTGAAGGTTACAAAATTGAAATAAAAAGTGATAACATTAATAGTTATATTGATAGAGCCAGAAAAAGAAAACAATTTTTAACTGCATTTAAAGATTGTTTCAAGAAGTAAGGCTTTTTTGCTATTCTTAAAGAAAGGTAAATTTATTTTATGATTGGAAAAGGACCGCTTTCAGGTATAAAAGTCATTGATTTAACAGCCATGGTATCCGGTCCTACCGCAACTATGATGTTAGGTGATCAGGGTGCTGACGTAATTAAGATAGAACCATTAGAAGGTGAATTAATGAGGAAAGTAGGAGAAAAAGTTAACGGTATGACTAACTCTTTTCTTTGTTGTAATAGGAGCAAAAGGTCGTTGACATTAAATCTAAAAAATAGTCGTGGCAAAGAAATTTTAGAAAAATTGATTTCATCAGCTGATGTCTTTGTACAAAACTTTAGACCTGGAACTGCAAAAAGAATGGGACTAAGTTATAATAAGTTAAAAAAAATAAATTCTAATTTAATTTATCTTTCTATTAGTGGCTTTGGAGATAAGGGTCCTTATTCAAAGCAAAGAGTATACGATCCAGTAATACAAGCTTTATCTGGCCTAGCCGATATACAAAGAGATCAAATCACAAAATTTCCTAGACAAGTTAGAACAATTATTCCAGATAAAACTACTGGTTTAGCTGCTGCGCAGGCAGTAAGTGCGGCACTTTTTTGCAGGGAGAGAACTGGGCAAGGGCAACACATTAGACTTGCAATGCTGGATGTTATGATTTCGTATTTATGGCCTGAGGGTAGTACAACGCTATCTTTTGTTGGTAAAGAGAAAGATCCTTCAACCGGGCAATTAGGTTTAGATCTAGTATTTAAAACTAAAGACAATAAATATATTACCGCAGGAGCAGTAACTGATAAAGAGTGGAAAGGAATGTGTGTTGCCTTCAACCGCTTAGATTTAATAAGTAATGAAAAATTTTCTACTCCAAATGCAAGAGTAAAGTTCAAAGAAGAAAGAAGAAAATTAATTGCAGATGAAATTTCAAAACATAATTCATCAGATATTTTAAAATTATTTCAAAAAGAGGAAGTTCCTTGTGCGCCTATTTTAAACAGAGTTGAGCTTTTAGAAAATGAGCAAGTAAAAGTAAATAAAATAATAAATATCTATCAAAGTAAAGTATTTGGAAAGGTGAGAGCGCCCAGGCCTGCTCCATTATTTTCAGCAACGCCAATTACAGGAAAAAAACTAGCTCCTTTATTAGGAGAAAATAGTGTTGAGATTTTAAAAGAATTAAAGTTCTCTGATAAAGATATTAATACACTTATAAGAGATAAAGTAACTTCCAAAAATTAATAGTAGTAATTATTTTTTTAGAAATAATATAAGTTCTATTTTTTAAGTACTCAAATTAATAAACCCATGCTCTGCAAAAGGTGCTCTTTTTCTTGCAATTTTTTTAAAATTTTTCCAGCTATTATATATTTCCTTATTAATTTTACCTTCACTAGCAGTTTCAGCAACAACTTCATCTGAAATTTTAATCATATTTTTAAAAATATCTTTAGAAAAATTTAAGACCTCAACATTATGCTCGTTAACTAATTTTTGTTGAGCATCTGAGTTAGCTGCTGTAAATTCTGAAAGCATTCTATTATTTTCTGCTTCACAGGCAACTTTAAGAATATTTTTTAAATCAATAGGTAAGGAATTAAAAGAATCCAAATTTATTGAGCACTCAAGCACTGAGCTAGGTTCATGTATTCCTGGTCCATAATAGAATTTAGTTATTTTATAAAACCCGAAGGCAAGATCATTCCATGGCCCCACCCATTCAGTAGCATCTATAGCTCCTGATTGTAATGCAGGCATAATTTCTCCACCAGGTAAAGCTATCGCTGTACCTCCCATTCTATTTAAAACTTCAGCTGCTAGACCTGGAATTCTCATCTTTAATCCTTTAAAATCATTTATAGAATTAATTTTTTTTAGAAACCATCCTCCCATTTGGGTCCCAGAGTTTCCGGCCATAAAGGATTTTAATCCAAACTCAGAATAAAGTTTATCCCATAATTCTTGACCTCCTCCATAATTTATCCAGGCATTATGTTCTTGGGCAACCATACCTCCAGGAACTGCTCCAAAAAATGGTGTAGATTTATTTTTGTTTATCCAATAGTACGGTGAAGCATGAAACATTTGTGCTTTATTTTCTCTAACAGCATCAAAACTTTCAAAAGCAGGTACTAATTCACCAGATGCAAATAATTTAATATTTAGTCTTCCCTCAGACATTATTTTTATATTATCTACTAGTCTTTGCGCACCAGTACCAAGTCCAGGAAAATTTTTAGGCCATGTTGTTACCAACTTCCATTCAAAAACTTTTTTAATCGCAGAAGCAGCTTTTCCAGGTTTATCAGGTGTTCCACTATCACCACAGGCAGATAACAAACCAGCAGCAGTAATTAATCCCGCTGATTTTAAAAGTCTTCTTCTATTAATTTTTTTTTGTGACATAACCTCTCCATAAATTTATAATATAATATAAGCATATATTTTTACTTTTAAAATACTTTTCGTAAATTAGTTCAATAGCCAAAGTATTTCGGAATAAAAAATATATATATTATCCAAGTTAAAATAGTTAAGGGAATTCCACATTTAACATAATCATGAAATTTATAATGGCCAGGAGCCATAACAAGTAAATTAGTTTGATACCCAAATGGAGTACAAAAAGAAATATTTGAAGCTAAAATTACAGTTATTATAAATGGCATCGTGTCAACATTAAAAGCATAAGATAAGTTTATAGCAATGGGCATAAAAATAATAACAGTGGCATTATTTGTAAGAAAGTTTGTAAAAATTGTTACCAATATGAATAAAGTGCAAAGCGTGAAAGATATCGGCTTATCATTTAAAAAAAACATTAGATTTTTTACTATGAGTTGGGCTCCCCCAGAGCTTTCTAGTGCACTACCATATGCAAGCATAGAGGCAATTGTAATGTAGAGTCTTCTGTTTATAGCATTAGCTGCTCTATTTATAGATAAGGCATTTGTTAATACCATTGCAGAGGCGCCTATTATAGATGCAGTAGCTAAGTCTACCAATCCAGACGCCGCCGTCAAAATTGTAGTTAAAAATATAAGAGAAGATCTAAATAACTTTCCTTTTTGTGGTAGATATTTTCTAGTCCAATCAATTAAAACTACATCTGAATTATTTTTTAAATTAGATATTGACTCTTCTGTTCCCTGAACCAATAAAACATCTCCAGCTAATAGGGGTATTTCTGTTACTCTATCTTTAAGCATCCTTGATCTTCTCAATAGTCCTAACACAATACAGCCAGTAAAATTTCTGAATCTAATTTGTTCTAAATCTTTCCCAATCATTTCCGAACTAGGTGCCACTAAAACTTCAGCTAAAACTCTCGAGTCCTTTATCAAATTTTTATCAATCTCATCTAAATTATCACTTGTAATATCTTTTGTTAATTGCGGTTGTAATTGATCTCCTAACTTTGATATAGCCTCTTCTAAAGACTTTCTGGTTGCTCCTAAAACAATAACATCTCCTAATTTTAAAGATAAACTCTCTATAGGAGGATAAAAAGCATGTTCTCCCCTTTGTATAAAGAGAATATTACTGCTATTTAATTCATTAATATTATTATTTTCTATCTTTATGCCTAGTAACTTTGAGTTTTCTTTAATTTCAATTTCTGCCAGAAACTGTCTGGCGTCTCGTGCAAATGGGTTTTTTAAAGTTTTTTGTTTAGGTAATAATTTAGGAATAATGAAGAGAGTAAAAAATAAACCAGGAATTGCAATTATTAAAGCAGGAATAGACATATCCAATAACCCAATCGGTGAAATTCCAAAATCATAAACAATACCAGCTCCTATTAAGTTAGTACTAGAACCCATCAGTGTTGTCATACCTCCAAGCATGCTTACATAAGAAAGAGGAAGAAGTGTTTTCCTTATATCAATATTACTTTTTTCCACCAACGCTGCTATTAATGGAATAAACATAACTATTATAGGAGTATTATTCATAACTGAGCTTAGGGCAGCTACACAAATTAAAATCACAGAAAATAATACAGCAGTATTAATTTTTCTTTCTAAGTCAAATATTTTAGCTAGTGCTCGAATTGCCCCTGTAGCAACCATTCCTTCTGCCATAATTAATAATGCCATTACAGTGATAAGTCCTGGGTTGGCAAACCCTGATAAAAGACCTTCTATATCGAAAGGACCTTCTCTGACAAAAAGTATTTGAATAAAAGCTAATGCAGATAGTAAACCTATTGAAACAGTCTCCATTGGATATTTGTCGATTATAAAAAAAAATAAAGCTATGACACCGACTACAATTGTTAAAATTGCGATTGTATTTGCTTCAATAATCATGAATCAATTATTTTAAAATCTTTTAGTATTTTTTTTCTATCTTGATCTAACATTGGTGGCGCTTTTCTATAACTTTTTTCCTTGTAATTAGAAAACTTAATTGGATTACCTGCAACTTTAATTTTTGTTTTGTTGTTAAAATTAACATCAACTACCATATTACGATTTAAAACCTGTGGTAAGTTTAAGGCTTCCTGAATATTATTAATTTTACTTACAGGAACACCATGTGAGCTTATTTTTTTTATCCAAAAATTAGTATTTTTTTCTCTTAAGATTTCCTCGAGCATCTTCTTAAGTTTATCTGCGTTTTTCAATCTTAAATCATTTGTTTTAAAAGTTTTTAAATTATATAAGTAAACAGCAGATAAGGCATCACAAAGCTTTTTGAAAAGGTCATTATTTCCTGCCGCTATAGCAATGTAGCTATCTTTACATTTGTAACATTCAAATGGAGAAATAGAGGGATGTCTACTACCAAGTTTTTTTGGTAATTTCCTTTCACAAAAATATCTTGATACGGCATTTTCTAAAATTGCAATTTGACAATCCAACATAGAAATGTCTATATGGCAGCCTTTATTCGTATGGTTTCTTTTTATTAATGCAGACTGTATACCTATAGTTGTAAATAAACCTGCTGTTATATCTCCAATAGAAGATCCAACTCTAACTGGAGGCTGGTTCTCATAGCCTGTAAGACTAATTATTCCGCCTAACGCTTGAACTATTAGATCATAAGCAGGTTTTGATGCCAACTCTCCAGTCTGTCCAAAGCCAGAACAAGATGCATAAACTAACCTAGAATTAATTTTAAATAACTTATTTTTTGTAAGCCCCAGTCTGTCCATTGTCCCAGGTCTAAAATTTTCTACTAAAACATCGGACTTTTTAATTATTTGAAGAAGTATATTTATATCATTTTTATTTTTTAGATTTAATTTTATTGACTCCTTACCTCTATTAAGTGAAGTAAAATAGGTAGATATATTATTATGAAAAGGTCCAAACTGCCGAGAGTCATCTCCATCGAATGATTCTACCTTAATTACCCTTGCCCCTAGGTCAGATAATTGCATAGTAGCATAAGGGCCTGCTAGCACTCTTGTTAAGTCAACAACTATGATCCCGTTTAAGGGAGGAGAAAACCTTTTTATTTTTTTTGTTTTTGCCATAAATCAAAAATATCTAAAGTTGCATTAAAAACCTTTTCAAGTTGGTTCTTTTTAATAACAAAAGGTGGCATGAAATAAATAACATTTCTTAAAGGTCTTACCCAGACTCCTCTTTTGATAAACTCTTCACGAAGCCATTTTAATTTTTTAAAATTTAAATCTTTTATTTCTATGACCCCAATCGCTCCTAAATATCTGGTATCTGTTACAAAATTATATTTATTAAAACTAGTTAAGTTTTCCTTAAAAAATTTTTCTATTTCTCTTACTTTACTTAACACTTTATACTTTTCAAAATAATCTATAGTAGCATTAGCAGCTGAGCACGCTAATGGATTTGCCATGTAAGTAGGTCCATGCATAAATTCCATATTTTTTTTGTTGCTTAAGAATGCATTAAATACTTTTTTTGTTGCCACAGTAGCACCTAGACTTATAACTCCACCTGTGATGGCCTTGCCAATACAAATAATATCAGGCTTAGCCTTGGATTGATGGAAAGCAAACATTGAACCTGTTCTTCCAAAGCCAGTGGCTATTTCGTCTAATATTAATAAAACATTATATTTTTTTTTTAATTTATAAATTTTATTTAATACTTCTGGTTCATATATTTTCATACCACCTGCACATTGAACTAATGGTTCTACTATTATACCAGCAATTTTGTCCTTATTTTTTTTTAGAACACACTCTAATTTTTTTTCTAACTTAATATTATGAGGAAGATCAGAAAAAAAATTTTTATTCAAATATTTATGAAACAAAGAATGCATTCCTTCATCAGGATCACTAACCGACATAGCTCCACTTGTATCCCCATGATATCCATTTTTAAAATGAATAAATTTATTTTTTTTTTTATTTCCCTTATTAATCCAATATTGAATTGCCATTTTTAAAGCGACTTCTATAGATACTGATCCAGAGTCTACAAAAAAAACTTTCTCAAGATCATTTTTTATTAAAAATACTATTTTTTTTGATAATTCAATTGCTTGATTGTGAATAATTCCTCCAAACATCACGTGCGGCATCATATTTAATTGTCTTTTTATAGAATTAATTAAATGTGGATTATTATATCCTAAACACGATGTCCACCAAGATGATATGGAGTCTAATAAAATATTTCCATCATTCAAAAAAATATTACAGTTTTTGGTTTTTTTTGCTTTTAATGGAACCTCAATATTTTTCATTTGAGTGTATGGCAACCATAAATGATTTAAATCTTTATGCATTATTTGATATTTGATTTTTTTCTGGATCTATACCTAGTGTATCAAATAATTTCGAGTCTGCTTGTTTTTTTGGGTTAGAAGCAGTAAGTAATACATCTCCTTGAAATATAGAATTAGCGCCTGCAAAGAATGCTAATGCTTGAGTGCTATCGTCCATATTTGTTCTTCCTGCTGATAATCTGATATATGATTTGGGCATCATAATTCTAGCAGCAGCTATAGTTTTGATTAGATCTAGAGGATTTAAGTTTTTTTTATTTGCAAGAGGTGTTCCCGGTATTTTTATAAGTTGATTTAATGGAACACTCTCAGGATGCTTAGGTAAATTAGCAAGAGTCATTAACATTTCTATTCTATCTTCTAATGTTTCTCCCATTCCCAGGATTCCACCGCAACAAACTTTTAGTCCTGCTTCCCTTACATTGTTGAGGGTAACAAGTCGATCTTGAAACTTTCTAGTTGTTATGATCTTTCTATAATAGTTTTCTGATGTATCCACGTTATGATTATAATATTCTAAGCCTGCTTTAGCTAACTTTACAGCCTGCTCCTTTCTAAGCATCCCCAATGTTGCACAAGTTTCTAGCCCAAGCTTAGAGACCATTTGTATCATTTCACACACAGTTTCTAGATCTTTATCTGTAGGATTTCGCCAAGCTGCTCCCATACAAAATCTAGTAGATCCATTTTTTTTTGCTATTACAGCAGCTTCTTTTACCCTTTTTAGCTCAATAAGCTTTTCTTTTTTAAGCTTCGTATTATGGTGAGCACTTTGCGGACAGTATGCGCAATCCTCAGGACAAGAACCAGTTTTTATACTTAACAAAGTACTTAGTTGTACTTGATTATTTTTAAAATATTTCCTATGAGTAGTATGAGCTTTAAATAGAAGATCATTAAAGGGGAGCTTAAATAACTTTTTGACTTGAGCCTTATTCCAATTATGTCTTATTGTTTTTGCTTTTTTCATAATTATTATAATAATATATGTAATAAAAATATGCTAATTGATAATTACAATAAATTTATTAAAAACAAACTGAAGGAAATTTATGACAAAAATCAATTTAGGAAATTAAAAACTTTTAGAAGATATAAAAGAAGTATTTTAACCGGAAAGAAGGGTAAACTAATTTCGTTTGCTTGCAATGATTATTTATCACTTAGCACAGATACACGATTAATAAATGCTTCTTCTAAAGCAGTTGAAAAATATGGAACAGGTTCAGGTGCTTCCAGATTAATAACAGGAAATAATCCTTTATATAAGGAGTTAGAAAATCAGCTCTGTGACATTAAAAAAACAGAGGCTTGTTCAGTATTTGGTAGTGGATTTTTAGCAAACCTTGGTGTTATTTCTGCTTTATCAGGCTTAAATGACTTAATTTTAATTGATAGTTTAAGTCATGCATCAAGCTTCTTGGGTACAAAGCTTACCAATTCAAAGGTAATTAAATTTAAGCATAATTGTATGGAAGATCTAGAAGAAAAATTAATCAAATATAGAACTAATTTTCAAAAGTGCATAATTTTAACTGAGGGTATATTTAGTATGGACGGAGACATCGCGCCTCAAGACAAAATATCATTTCTTAAGGAAAAATATAATGCTACTTTTATATTAGATGATGCTCATGGAATGGGAACTGTAGGGGATGGAACAGGTAGCTCTAGCTTATTTGACAAAAGAAAAATCAATATTGATGTTTATATAGGTACTTTATCAAAGTCTTTGGGAGGTTATGGTGGCTTTGTTTGCGGAAATAAGGATTTAATAGACTTTTTAGTCAATAGATGCAGAACACAAATATATACAACTGGCTTGCCTCCAGCTGTGTTAGCCTCCTCAATTAAAGCACTAACAATAATTCGTAAAAACCCTAAACTTGTAAAAAAGCCTTTAGAAAATGCAAGATACTTCTGTGAAAAGGTAAATTTAAAAAATCCTAGTAGTCCTATAGTACCTATTATTTTAAATGATGAAAAAAAAGTAATGCGTGCCAGTAAATTATTGGAGGAAAATGGCTATTTAGTTGGTAGTATTAGGCCACCGACTGTTCCCATAAATACTTCTAGATTAAGATTAGCATTTAATAGTTCTCATACTAAAAGCAATATTAAAGATCTTGCAAATATAATTTCAAGTTTTCTATAAATGAAAAACAAAAATTCATTCTTCATAACATCTACGGGAACAGAAATTGGGAAAACTTTTATAACAGTAAAAATAATAGATTATTTGATTGAGAAAAGATTTTCAGTGGAAGCATATAAGCCAGTATTGAGTGGATTTAATAATAAAAATATTAAACAAGCAGATAGTGCAAAGTTATTAAATGCTATGAGAAAAAATGTTTCTATGAAAAATATTCGCAATATCACACCATGGTTATTTAAAAAACCATTGGCTCCTTCTATAGCTGCAAAATATGAAAAAAAAAGCTTATCTTATAAAGCATTAATTAAATGGTGTATTGGCAAACAAAAAAGCTCATTAAGTCAATATGTATTATTTGAAGGGGCTGGTGGAGTGATGGTTCCTTTACAAAAAAAAAATACCTTTGTTGATTTATTTTATGATATTAAAACCCCTGTATTATTGGTTGCGGGTAGCTATTTAGGAACTATAAGTCATACTCTTAGTGCGGTAGAAGCTTTGGAAAATAAAAATGTGGAGATTATAAATATTATTTTAAATGAAGGTCGTAAGGAAGATAAAACTTATTCTGAAAACTTAAGTCTTTTGAAAAATAGTATTAGATCAAGAATCATAGTTAGGCCTTTTTCTTACAATTCAAATTTACATGACAAACAAATTAATTTGATAGCTAATGATATAATAAAGTATTTTAAAAAATTGGCTTAAAAGTTGCTTGCTTGAACTATGTTTAAATCACATAGTTCAATTCAATTAAATTTAGCTCTTTTATTTTGTATATGTGCACTGCTCACTTTAAGTAATAACTTACTTTCTCAACCTTTTGATATTTTGTTAGAAAAAATTCTATTACAAGACGAAAGTATAAATTCTTCAAAAACTTTAATAAAAAAAAATAAAAATGATTTATCTTCAGCTTGGTCTGCATATACACCAAAACTAGATCTAACCATACCATTAGGAAAAGAAAATTTAATAAATAGTGATAGTGACAATACAAATATGGATTACTATGAGTTAGATGCTAAAATTTCACAAAATATTTATGATTTTGGGGCAACAAGCAGTAAAATAGAGGTTGCGAAAAATCAATTAGAATTGTCAAAAATATCAAGTGATAATATTAAAAGCAGTAAAATATTTGAGGCATTATCAGCCTATTTAAATTATATTAAAATGAAAAATATTTTAACGTATGCTCTTGAGTCTGAAAATAGGATTAAAAAAGTTACTAACCTAGAAAATGAAAAAGTAGCAAGAGGAGCAGGGTTAGCATCTAATGTGCTCCAATCAAAAGCTAAATTGGCAGGAGCTAGATCAACTAGAGTCAGATTTGAAGGAGATTTAGCTATAGCTGAAAATAGATTTTTTAATGTATTTAGAGAAATTCCTAAAGATTTTTCTACATTTAAGGTTCCTGATTTGCCTGTCCAATTACTTCCTGACTCCCAAGAAGATGCTATAACTACTGCAAAAAATAACAATATTGCCTTAAAAATAAGTGATCTGAATTTAAAAAATTCTAAAACTAAAGTAAAAGGTAGTAAGGCAAAATTCTTACCTTCTTTGAAAGCTGTAGCTCAGTACAAAAATAAAAGAAACGTTTCTGGAATAAGTGGTACTGAAATAGACCAAACATATAAACTGGAAATGAACTACCCGATATCTATTGGAGGTCCATTCGGATTATTTTACAAAGAAAATGCGGATTATAAGTCTACTATGAATCAATATATGATAGCTAAGTACAATCATGATAAACTGGAAAGAAACCTAGAAGAAAGCGTAAGAAATTCGTGGCAAACAAAAAAAATTGCTAAAGAAAATTATGAATATTTAGATAACCAAGCTAATATATCAGGAGAGTTCTTTGCGTTGGCAATGAAGGAGGTAAAACTTGGAAATAGACAGTTAATAGACATCCTCTCGTCAGAAACTGCATTTATAAATGCAAAAAGCTCAGCTGAAAATGCTAGAACAGATTATCAGTTAGCTGTATATCAACTCTTATTTTCTATAGGTATTTTAGATGAAAATATTTTCAAAAAAACTACGTCTCAACGTAAAAATAAAAAACTGGCTATTTCAGATACAAAAGAAAATTCTAATATAAGAATTCCAAAAGACTATAAAAGTCAAATTTTAAATAAGAGAAATGAGGCACCAAACATAAATTCTAATCAAATAAAAAAATCTGTTGTAAATGATATGAAATCTAATCAACCGAAAAATATTTTGAATAAAAAAACTAAAGAAGTTTTTAGTGAAAAAAAAACTAACCCAAAATTATTAAAAGTTACAAATTCATTAACTCTAACTAAAGAAAAAAAAGAAGTTACTAATTCTTATAAAAAAGAAGAGTCAAATACTAATAATTTATTAAAGGATAATGATATTAAAATCGTTTCAAGTTCATCAGAAACTAAAACAAACGAAAAAAAGCATTTAATCAACAAAAAAAAATCAAAGGAATATAAAATACAATTAGGAGCATTTGGCAGATTAGAAAATGCTAATAAATTTTTAAAAAAAATAAGAAATAAGAATAATAATATCTTACAACTTTTTATAGAGGAGGATATGAAAAGTGGTTTATTTAAGGTTAAAAGTTCAAGTAGTTTTAATAAAACGCAAAGCACAAAAATTTGTAATGATTTAAAAAAAATGTATGTAGATTGTATTTTGTCACAAATTTGATATTCCTATATAATTAGATATCATAGTCGTTTATAATCTTATATAATTATGTCAACAGAAGAAATTTTTTCTAAATCAAATGATAAGTCTTCTTCAGAAAAACAGGAGGAAGAGTTTCAGCAAATCGCTCAGGCACTAGATGACGAAGAATTAAATAATTTATCTGATGTATCAAACAGAGAAGCAATATCTCCGGTTGACAATATTGAGGAGAATACTGGTCAACCTAATCAGCCAGAACAAAATATAATTGATGATATAATTCCACAGTCTCAGGATAGTCAAGTAATTAATGCAGAAGATTTAGAGGGATTTGCTGCTGATGGAGGCCCGCAGGACGGTGCTGACAGTGTAGAACTAACAGAAACTTTAAGCTCAACTAACATATCACCTGAAGAGGGAAATGCTTTAGGTGCACCATCTCAGGGATTAATTGCGGAGGTCGATAATATTAATGAACAAAATGAAGAACTAGATATTGCTCCTGAAAGTCTTGCTGAAAATGGTGCTCCTGCAAACGCTTCTGATCAGGTATTGGACACCGATAATAATCAGGTCAATTCTGAGGAAACCTTGCCAGGTCCCGAAGAAAGTTTTGTCAATGCAGGACCTTCTGAAACTTTAATCACTGCAACATTAGATGACGAGGTTTTAAGTCAAGAAGATGAAGGGCCACTTATAACAGTAGCTGAAGGATCTCCTGAGCAAGGAGAGATAGATATTTCGATTGATGAAACATTGCAAGAACAAGAAAATATTGTTCAATTGCAACCAGAACAATCAGAAACTGAAGGATCACCATTACAGAGCTTTAGTGAAAGCCAAGAAATTGAAATAGCATCAGAAATAATTGCTCCTCAAGAGCAACAAATATCAGGCAGGCCCTCAGAAGAGTTAGTCATGCCAGATATTAATATTGAGCTAGCAGATGCCACAGAAACACCCTCATTAAACCCAGACGAAATTGAGGCCGTTGGAAATCCATCAGAAGGTATTCCAAACGATAGCCTTATTTCGGAAGAAGATTTGACTATTTCACCTGAAGAAATACAAATAGCAGGTATTCCATCAGAAGGTCAGAGTGAAGAAATATTTGTAGACTCAGGAGTTCAAGTAGCAGAAACTGAGCCTTTAAGACCAACAGAGCAAAATTTACAAGATTATATTAATGAATTAGCAGAAGCTGTTTTAGAAGAAAAAATAGAAGAAGGACTTACATCACAAGAAGCTGCAATTGCCGCATTACAAGCAGGTAGAGAGGCTGCAAAAGAAGTATCTAGTAATGCTGAGGAAATGAACGACTTGGCTTTTAACCTAGGCGAAAGTTTAATTGATGATATTAATAATAAAATAGAAACTATTCAGGAATCTATAAAAGAAAAAGAAACAGCAGCTATTGAAACTAATACTGCAGAAACTACAATAGAACAACAAGTAGCTGAGGCAGAAAGTGTGACCGAAGAGGCTCCTACAACACAACAAGTAGCTGAGGCAGAAAGTGTGACCGAAGAGGTTCCTACAACACAACAAGTAGCCGAGGCAGAAAGTGAGACCGAAGAGGTTCCTACAACACAACAAGTAGCCGAGGCAGAAAGTGTGACCGAAGAGGCTCCTACAACACAACAAGTAG
>MDSZ01161306.1_pt1 | contig 23455 bp, 22 predicted proteins | sample 811201 | NCBI WGS metagenome assembly MDSZ01 (sample SAMN05326647, study PRJNA326480) | marine metagenome | isolation source: seawater | place: Indian Ocean: North | collected 2010
CTGTTCCGGGTTGGCCGGCGATGGGTTTGCGGCGGCGACCAGTAAGCCCTGCTCCCGAAGTGCGCGAAAAACCGCGTCGCTGAAACCCCGCTCGCGAATGTCGTCCCGGCTCAGGACCGGTTGTTCGATAAAGGCAGTGAAGAGGGTGCGCTGCTTTGCAGCGCGGGCGGGGATGTGTTCGAGTTCGGCACCGTCGGCCAATTGCCAGTACTGTGGCTTGGCGTCGGCGGGCGACGTGTTTCGGCGCAGGGCTACGGGCAGCATCTGATGCAGGCAATCGCCGATGGGGTGGTGATAGTAGCGCGCCGCCCAGCGTCCCAGTGCCAGCAGCTCCGCCGACAGGCTGGGACTGTCGTCCAGCACCTCGCTGACAGCGCGGAGCTTGGCGGTATCTACCTGGCTGCCCTCGCTTTCGCCCAGGACCACGCCCACAAGCTCGCGACGACCAAACGGTAGCCGTACTCGCAGTCCGGGTTGCGGCGCGCAGCCCAATGTGTCGGGCCACAGATAATCGAAATGGCGGCGCAGAGGGCAGGGGATGGCGATGGAAACCAGCGTGTCGGCCATGGTTCTCTGAAGGCAAAAGCGCCAGTGTATAAGAATTGCGACGGTGTGGGGGCAGTTATTTCGCCGCAATGCCCGGCGGTGCTTGCTTATGCGCCCAGTTCTGCTAATATGCGCGGCCTGTTTTTCGGTGGTTTTTTGTTCAGTTGTGCGATGCCAATAGGGGCGCGTATGACAACCACCCAGCATCAGCCCAGCGCGGTGCCCGGCAAGAGATCGGGTGGCGGCGCCTGAAGAGGATTCATTGATGAAAGCCGATATCCATCCGAAGTACGAAGACATCAACGTGACTTGCAGCTGTGGTAACAGCTTCCAGACACGTTCCACTCTGGCCGAAGACCTGCACGTTGACGTGTGTTCAGCCTGCCACCCGTTCTACACCGGCAAGCAAAAAATGCTGGATACCGGCGGCCGTGTTGATCGTTTCCGCAAGCGTTTTGGCAATCGCGGTGGCGTTAAAAGCTAAGCGCTTGAGTCGCTTGCCCGGATTGGGTAGGCCGACAGTGGCAGTGCCAGCTACAACGCCAGCCACAAAAAAAATGCCCGGGCCTTTGCGTCCGGGCATTTTTGTATTGGGCCTGCTGTTCACGGGCGGTCTGGCTGCCGACTGCAAACCGCTCGGCGACGTGCGGAGTGTGGGGCTGGCTGCGGTGACGGACGGTGACAGCCTGCGTCTCAGCAACGGTCAGCGTGTGCGGCTGCTGGGTATCAACGCCCCGGAGCTGGGGCGGGACGGTCGCCCCGCCGAGCCATTGGCTGAAGAAGCCAGGCAGGCATTGCAGGCGCAGTTGAAGGACCGGGAGGTCGTTTACTTACAGGCTTATGGTCACGACCGTTATGGCCGTGTGCTTGCCGAAGTTTTTACCCGGCAGGATGGCGGCCATGTGGGAGAGACCTTGCTGAGCAAAGGTCTGGCGCGTGCGGTTGTGGTGCCGCCCCGCTGGCGGTCAGACGACTGCCTGTGGCGTACTGAGGAAGCGGCCAGAGAGCAGTCGCGGGGACTCTGGAGTACACCGCCGCTGCCATCGCAGGCAGCCACGGCAAAGGACCAGGGCTTTGTGGTGATGACGGGGCGAGTCGAGTCCGTGTCGCACAGCCGTCACGCAGTATGGGTAGATTTAGATGGCGATGTGGTCATCAAAATTGCCGAGTCGGACTGGCCGTATTTCGGCAATGAGGATTGGCAGCAGTGGCCTGGCCGAGAGGTAGAGCTTCGGGGCTGGCTGCGCAGCCGTCGGGCCAAGCCGGGGTTTGCATCGCTGAAGATGGATCTGCGCCATCCGGCGATGATGCGCTGGATGCCCCGTTTGAGCGAGGACGGGCGAAGTAAATACTCTCGCTGAATAGACTGAACTTGCAGGCTTTGTCGGGGCGTCCGGCTTGTGAGTACAGGGAGTTTTCTATATGATTTCTCGCCTTCGAGAGCGCAGCACAACAACAGAAAAGCGTTCCGCCCCCCTTTTTAAGCACAAACCGAGAGCATGACGATGTCTAAAGATGTTAAGCAGGCGGCTCTGGATTATCACTCGATTCCAACGCCAGGCAAGATCGGCATCAGCCTGACGAAGCCCGCCGAAACCCAATACGACCTGTCGCTGGCCTACAGCCCGGGCGTTGCGGAGCCGGTGCGCGAGATCGCTAAAGACCCACTCAACGCCTACAAGTACACCAGCAAGGGCAATCTGGTCGCGGTCATCTCCAATGGCAGTGCCATTCTCGGTTTGGGTGATCTTGGCCCGGCAGCGAGCAAGCCGGTAATGGAAGGCAAGGCGCTGCTGTTCAAGCGTTTCGCTGATATCGACTCCATCGACATCGAAGTGGATGCAGAAGATCCGCAGGCGTTTATTGACACCGTGCGCCGTATTGCCGACACCTTCGGCGGTATTAATCTTGAAGATATCAAGGCGCCTGAGTGCTTTGAAATTGAGCGGATTCTGATCGAGCAGTGCAATATCCCCGTCTTCCACGACGACCAGCACGGCACGGCTATCGTGACCGCAGCGGGTATGCTGAACGCACTGGAAATTCAGGGTAAATCCATCGAGACAGCTCGCATTGTTTGTCTGGGTGCCGGTTCGGCGGCCATCGCCTGTATGCGTCTGCTGGTGAGCCTGGGGGCGGACAAGGCCAATCTGTTTATGCTCGACCGTCGGGGTGTGATTACTCCGGGGCGTGAAGGCTTGAACGAGTACAAGGAAGAGTTTGCCAACGGCAGCGGCCCGACCACCCTGGAAGACGCTATTCTGGACGCCGATGTCTTTGTCGGCCTGTCTGGCGCAGACTTGCTGAGCGAAGCCAATCTTCGGGCGATGGCGCCAAACCCCATCGTGTTTGCCTGTTCAAACCCGGATCCGGAGATCAAGCCGGAGCTGGCAAAAGCCGTACGCGACGATCTGATTATGGCAACGGGCCGTTCCGACTACCCCAATCAGGTCAACAATGTATTGGGCTTCCCGTTTATTTTCCGTGGTGCATTGGATGTGCGTGCCACCGAGATTAACGAAGCAATGAAAGTGGCGGCGGTGCACGCCATTCGCGAACTGGCGAAAGAAGATGTTCCGCAGGTCGTGGTGGACGCCTGTAACTGTGGTGAACTGAGCTTCGGCCCCGAATACATTATTCCTAAACCTGTAGATCGCCGCCTGCTGGGACAGGTGGCCGCTGCAGTTGCCCGCGCTGCTGTCGACAGCGGTGTGGCATTGTTGCCGTATCCGGAGCACTACCCGCTGAGCTAATCTTCAGTGAGTAGATGTTAAAAAGCCGCGCAATTGCGCGGCTTTTTCGTTTTAGGGGACGGGGTTTTGCCGGTCTTAGCCGCTAAGCTGCCGGCCGGCAATATAGGCAAAGGTCAGCGCCGGGCCAAGGGTGCCGCCACCGCCGCCGTAGAGTGCGCCGGGTGAGCCGACGCCGGTCGTATTGCCCGAGGCGTACAGCCCGGCAATGGGCTGGTCGAAAACATCCAGAACCTCCGCCTTGCCGTTCACTTTCAAGCCCCCGCAGGTGCCGATATCGGCCGGTGAAACCTCTGCACCGTAGAACGGGCCTTTGCTGAGAGGGCCCAGTGTACTGCGCGGATCACCGGAGCCGTAGGTATCGTAAGCGCTTTCGCCGCGATGGAAATCCGGGTCTTTACCCTCGGCGGCAAAGCGGTTAAAGCGTTCGACCGTCGCCGTCAGGCCACCGGCATCTATACCCAGCTTGTCAGCCAGTGCCTCAAGCGTATCCGCTTGCTGAACCCAGTCCGGCAGGGCCTCGTCAGCAGTGCGTCCGGCGAGTGGATAGTGTTCGCGATAGCCCTGGTCAAACAGCTGGAACGCAGGCAAGTTGCGGTAGCCCAGGTCGCCCCAGTTTTCCCAATCGTGATAGCTGCGCCATGTGACGTCGTAGTCGGCGGCTTCATTGCAGAAGCGCTGACCGTGACGGTTGACCACAATGCAGCCGGCGTTACGCCGCTCGATCTGGGCTGACAGGGAAATGCCGCCGCGGCTCTGGCCATTGGCCTCGGCGTCGCCCTTGTACACACTCAGCCCCCAGGCTTCATTCATGTTGCTGAGTGCTGCGCCCAGTGCCATACCCATACGGATGCCGTCACCGGTATTGGTTTCGGTGCCGAGTGTGTAAGGTGAGGGGCCGCGCAGGAAGTGTTTTTTCATTTCCCAGTTGCGTTCGAAGCCACCGCTGGCCATCAGCACGGCCTCCCTGGCGCGCACTTTCTGTGGGCGACCGTCGCGGCGAATACTGACGCCGGTAACCCGGCGTTGACCCTCTTCCTGCTGTACGCTGTGCAGCGCCTCGGCGGGGCAGTCGGTGAGCAGGGTCGCGCCGGCGGCGAGCGCGGCCTGCAGCATATCGCCGACCAGAATGCCTCCTGCCAGCGCGACTTGCGGCTGGACCGGTTCCACGGAGCGACCTTTGCGCAGCGCGCCGGGCCACTCGGGGTGGTAGTCGGCGACGTCGCCCATCAGCTTCGAGACCCGAAAGGTCATGGCGGTGTTGGCTTCCAGGTAGTCCAGCATGTCTGGGCCGTTATCAATGAAAGCATCGATCAGTTCGTCGCTGGACTGCCCCTGGCTGAGTTTTTCAATGTAGCGCCGCGCGGCGTCGCGGTTATCGCGAAGTCCCTCGCGCTGCATCACGCGGTTATTGGGGATCCACAGTACGCCGCCGGAGACGATACTGTTTCCGCCGGGGGCGCTGTTTTTTTCCACAATCAGTACGCGTTTGCCGGTCTTGGCCGCCATCAGCGCGGCCAGCAGACCGGTGCCCGAGCCGATGACAATTACATCGTACTCGTCGTCCCAGTGCTCGTCGGAAGGAACCTTGCTGGCCGCCAGCGCCGGAGCACCGCTGGCAGCGGCGAGGCCGCCGAGCAGGCTGCCTTTCAGCAGACTGCGTCGTTTCAGTTCTTTGCTATCCATATTGTTGGCGCCCCTTAAAATTCGTAGATGATGTCCAGCCCAAAGCTACGGGGTTCATTGTAGGCAATGGTGGAGCCGGCGCCCGCCGTGAAGCGGTGGCTGACATAGTCCTTGTCCTGAATGTTTTTACCCCAGAGGGCCAGTCGCAGCTCGCCGGTTTTTACGGCTGCGGCGGTCAGCGTGAGCCGGGCATTAAGCAGGCCGTAGCTGTCGATTTCCCAAAGCGCTTTCTGCTGCGCGCTGGCACCGGTGCCGGCGGTGGCATAGTGGCTGTCCTGCCAGCTATAGCTCAGATTCAGCCAGAAATCCCCCAGCGAGCTTTCGCCAAACTGGTAATCGAGGCTGGCGGTGTAGGCATTTTCCGGCGCATAGGGCAGCACAAACTGCTCGGAAATATCCTGGCCACTGACCGGATGGTTAACCTCATCAATGCTCCAGTCGAGGTAGGCGTAGTCCAGCGAGACAGATAGCTGCGCGGTAAGCTGGGCGAGAATATCCAGCTCCAGGCCGCTGACCTCGGCGGTGCCTGCATTGTAGGTATTCACTACCGCAATTTGCGCCGGGTCCGGTGAGAGGTCGAGCTGCATTTCTTCGTAGTCAGAGCTGAATGCCGCCACGTTGACGCGCAGGCGGCGATCCAGCCAGTAGGACTTCAGTCCCAGTTCGTAGGAGGTGATTTCCTCGGGGTTATAGTCGATCGTGAAGTCGCCGCTGGACTCGGCAAAACCGCCGGATTTGTAAGCGGTAACGACTTTGGCGTAGACGCTGGCGTCATCGGTTAACTGGTAATTGGCGGACAGCATCGGGTCGGTGCTGCTGTAAGAAACGGCGTTGCGGGTGCCGTTTTCAATCGGGACTACCGTGTTGAAATTGAGAATGGTGGCCTGATAGTCGCGGATACCGTCGCGCTCATCCTCGGTGTAGCGCAGACCTGCGGTCAGCGTGAGCCGGTCTTCCAGAATCATGGGTGTGTAGCTGACCTGGCTGTACACCGCCTGGGAGTTGGTGTCGGCGTTCACGTAGCGGTCGTACAGCATATCGTGAGGTGCGGGAAAGTTGTTGCCGGGATCGAAATCGTCCTGCAAGTCCTGCAGCCAGATACGCTGGCGGTGGTTGGCTTTTTCTTCGAAGTAGTACACGCCCGCGACATACTCCAGGCGAGCATCCAGGGCCGAGCCGACGATCTGGAATTCCTGCGACCACTGGTGGCTGTCGATAGAGTCATCGGTTTCGTAGTAGCCGACAACAAAGGCGGCGTCCAGATAGTCCTGGAAATAGCGGGTATCCAGCTCCCGGTAACCGGAGATCGACTTCACAGAGACATTCTCGCTCAGGTCCCAGCTCAGGGTCAGTGAGTGGCCGTTGAAGTCGGTGGTGCTGGTGGGCAGGTTCGCCCGGCGCGGTGTTTTAGTGTGAGGGCTGGTGGGGTAGTTCGGGCCTGCCAGCAGGTCGTTCTGGTAATAAATGGGGGTATCTTCCGAATCGCCTATTTCAAACGCATAGTCGGCACTCAGCGTGTCGCTGATATCCCAGCGCAGGGCGAGGCGAGCCCCCTGTTGATCCTGTTCACCATAGTCATTGCCGCCCCGGTTGCGGACGTAGCCGTCCTTGCTGCTGCGCACATAGGACAGTTTGGCGGAGACATCGCCCACCGCGGGAAGGTCGATAGTGGTCAGGCTGCGCAGACGCCCCTGGTTGCCGATGGTGAGCTGCTCTTTGAAGGCGAATTCCCCGCTGGGTTTGCGGGTGTGAATATTGATGGCGCCGCCCGTGGTGTTGCGTCCGTAGAGCGTACCCTGGGGGCCGCGCAGCACTTCGATACGCTCAATGTCTGCGAGATCCATGCTCGAGGACTGCGGGCGCGCCATGTAAACGCCATCGATGTACATACCGATAGCGCCTTCCTTGGTGATCTGGCCGACGTCGTTTGCGCCTTGGCCGCGCATGAACAGAATCAGCGCGCCACTGGAGGAGGGGTAGGGGGCAAAGGTCAGCGCGGGAACGGTGGTGGCCAGTCCGCTGATATCGTTGGCGCCCTTCATTTCCAGTGCGTCGCTGCCATAGGCGTTGATGGCAATCGGAATTTCCTGGGCCGATTCACTGCGCTTTTGTGCGGTGACGACGACTTCTTCAATCTGTGCCGTCGCGGCCAGTGTGGTGGTGGCTGGGCTGAGTAACAGTCCCAATGTCAGCATGCGGTAGGGGTGCTTCGTCATTTTTCTTATCTCTCTATGGCGCCAGTCAGTGCTTGCCACGCCCGTGGCGCCAGTATCGGGCATTGGCAAACCTCGTTGAGCAAAGCCAGCATAAGCGAGCTTGTTACATAATACAATATGTGTAACATGTAACTAACGTTATTGATATTCTGCATCAGCTGATGTTTGAGAAATACTGCGGGGGCTGCTAATTTGCGCGGTCTTCTAGGGGAGAGAAATGTGTCAAACCAGCATCTCAGGGAAGCCATCCTTGATGCCGTAGAACAGTGCTTTGCACAGTACGGACTGCAAAAAACCACCCTCGCTGATGTGGCCGAGCGGGCGGGTGTGTCGAGGATGACCGTGTACCGTCATTTCAAGGACCGCAAGGCGTTGTTCGACGGTGCTTCACTGCGCAATATTCGTCGGCACTGGGCCGAGATTGCCGCGCAGCTGACCCATGTTGAGCGCTTGGACGAGTGGTTGATTGAGGGCATGCTCCTCTATCAGTTTGACATTGCCAGCGACCCGCGGGTGCAGCTGTATCTGGACCTCGGGGCATTCGATGACGGCCTCGCGGTGTCGCAGACGGAGGTTGGCCTGCAGGCGGCTATTTGCCAGTTTGAGCATCTCTTCAATCCGCTGGCGGATGCTCAGGGGCGGCTCAGCAATGGCTTGGACGCCTATCAATTGGCCGAGTGGGTTCATCGCAACAACCACAGCCTGCTACGCTATCCCAGCGACCGATTGGCCGATCGAGAAGTGCGCCGCCGTTGGTTATCGGCGCAGATTTGCGGCGGCTTGGTGCCCGCACACTGAGCAGCGCGCAGGTCTTTGATCCAGCGCAAGGTTTGCCAGCTCAATCCGGGCTGTAATGAAGGAAAAGGAGGATTCATTCATGCAAGCACTTCCCCATCGTTACTATGTTTGCGCGAGCGCCGAAAGCGAGGGCGACGTTACCCTCAAATCCGACGGGCTCAGCAATATCTCCTCGGATGCACCTGCTGAGTTCGGAGGTCCCGGTGACAAGTGGTCGCCGGAAACCCTGTTGATGGCTGCGGTGGCCGATTGTTTTGTACTGAGCTTTAAAGCGGTTGCCAAGGCGGCCAAGTTTGACTGGTTGGCGCTGGACTGCCGGGCCGAGGGCAAACTGGACAAGCAGGAGCGCAAGGTCTGCTTCACCGAATTTGAAGTGTTTGTCAGCCTGACGGTGGCGGCAGACGTCGACGAAGAGCAAGCCACGCAGTTGCTGGAAAAAGCCGAGCGCAACTGTCTGGTGGCGAATTCGCTGTCGGGGCCTTCGCAGTTGTATATCGAAATTCTGAGAGGCTAGTCTCTCCCGTCAGCGAAGCAGGCAAAAGCGCTCGCGCAGTCCTACGTATTAATGCCAATAGGTTTCTGAGCCATAGTCGCTAGGCTATGTCTCAGCACTATTCTGTCAGCTTGTAAAAAAGGAATTGAACCATGAAAGGACTCGCTCCTATCGCCTGTCTATGTCTGCTTTCCCATGCAGTTTACGCTTACGAACCTGAGCCGGTAGTTTATGTCGGCGCGTCTTTCTCACAAATTGATTATTCCGAAGATAACGCAGATCTGGATTTTGGCGTTGTGTCCGGTAAATTTGGGGCCATCATCAACGAATACTTGGCGCTTGAGCTGCGTTATGGAGTTGGTATTGAGGATGACTCGCTCTATGGTGTGGACGTAAAGGTTTCCAGTCTGATGGGGGGGTATCTGCGTGTGGGGATGCCGGTGGCTGACAAGGTATACCCTTATCTCGTGTTGGGGCGTAGCAAGGGTGAGCTGGAAGCGCGCGTATCTGGTGTTTCCGTTGAAGAAGACAGTAGTGATTTTAGTTACGGGCTGGGCGCCAACTTTGCTTTTCCCTCCAGTGATGTGCAATTGAGTGTGGAATATATGCGCTTATTTGATAAAGATAGTTACGAAGTCGACGGGGTTAGTATTGGTCTGCAACTTGAATACTAAATAAGGCTTCTCCTATGGCGGTGCTTAACGATCTTCATCAAGCGCCGCCACTCTCTCCATGATTTGTTCCCTCAGCCAGCGATGACCTGCATCGGCATTAGCACTGCGGTGCCAGTAGATATGCATGTCGAGTGCGGGCAGTTCCAGCGGCAGTGGATGGAGCCTCAGCCCCAATAGTTTGGCGTAGCGCTCGCCCAGCTGTCGCGGTAGCGTGAGCAACAAATGTGAAGCGGCAACCACGTGACTGGCGGCGTGGTAACTCTGCCCGCGTATGCGTACATCTCGCTTCAGCCCCCTCTGCAAGAGCTGCCGGTCTTCAAATAACACGCCCTCTCCGCGCCCGGATACCCCGACATGAATCGCCGCGAGATACGCCTCCAGCGTCAACGCTGCTGTCAGTGGGTGATCGGCCCGCATCAGCACACACAGGGGCTCGCTGCGCAGTGGGACGTGCTCAATGCTGTCGTCGACGGGCTGGGGGACATCGACAGCCAGTGACAGCTCGCCCAGGGCCAGGTGGCGGCTGAGCTGATCCCGACGCAGCCGTCGGCTTTGAAGGCGAATGCCCGGTGCGACCGTGCTCAGGTGACCGGCAAGCGGTGGCAGGAGCAAAAACTCCATGGTGTCGCCCAAGCCGAGAACAAACCGCCGCTGGGAGTCGCCGGCGTCAAAATGTTGCCCTCGATAAACGCTGTCTTGCAGTGTGCTCAGCGCAGCTTGCACGTCGTCGGCTATGCTGTCTGCGAGGGGGGTTGGCGCGATCTGGCGGCCGCGGCGCACGAACAGTGGGTCGTCGAAATGTTGGCGCAGGCGGGCGAGGGCATTGCTGACGGCGGGCTGGCTCAGATGCAGGTCGCGAGCCGCTTCGGTCAGAGAGCCCGCGCGGTAGATGGCGTCAAAAACGCGGAACAGATTCAGGTCCATTGGCTTCTCTCGGGGCGTAAAATATATTTTCGTTATGAATAATAAAGGATTTATAAAATAAATTAGACTGATGTTTTGCCGCGGACTATGGTATGTGGAGTTTGTGTGGAGGATACCCTATGGATTTCAGCCTCAGCCCGCGCTGTCAGGCGCTGCGCGATCAGATTCGCCAATTTATCGATACCGAGATTGCCCCGGTGGAAGCGGCCTTGTTGCCCGGTCTGCTGGAAAGCCCCCGTGGTGCAGACTGGACACAGTGGCAGGTGCTTCCGGAAGTCGAAGCCCTGAAAGAAAAAGCCAAAGCCCAGGGCTTATGGAACCTGTTTTTGCCCGATCCGGAACTGGGGGCGGGTTTGTCAGTGGTGGAATACGCGGTACTGGCTGAGCAGATGGGGCGCTCGCATTTTGCGCCGGAGGTGTTTAACTGCAACGCGCCCGATACCGGCAATATGGAAGTGTTGTGGAAATACGGCAGCGAGGCACAAAAGGCCCAGTGGCTGACGCCCTTGCTCAATGCCGAGATTCGCTCGGTATTTTTCATGACCGAGCCCGACGTGGCGTCCTCCGATGCCACCAATATGCAGGCGACGATTACCGTCGATGGCGACGAGCTGGTATTGAACGGGAAAAAATGGTGGTCCACCGGTGTGGGCGACCCGCGCTGCGAAGTGGGTATCTTTATGGGCCTGAGTGATCCTGAGGCGCCTCGTCACAGTCGTCACTCGATGGTATTGGTGCCGATGAATACCCCGGGCGTGACCATCAAGCGGATGCTGCCGGTGTTTGGCGGCTTTGATGAGCCCAGTGGCCACGGTGAAGTGTGGTTTGAAAATGTTCGGGTGCCGATGGATAACCTCATTCACGGCCTGGGGCGTGGCTTTGACATCGCTCAGGGGCGCCTCGGCCCCGGCCGCATCCACCATTGCATGCGCGCCATCGGCGCCTCTGAGCGCGCGCTGGAGCTGATGATTCAGCGTGGCATGAGCCGTGAAGCCTTCGGCAAGCCCTTGATTAAACTCGGTGGCAATCCCGAGCGAGTGGCTGAGCTGCGCATTGCGATCGATCAAGCGCGGCTGTTGACTCAGTACGCCGCCTGGAAAATCGACGAGGTGGGTGCCATGCAGGCGCTCAGCGAAATCTCCGCGATCAAGGTTGTTGCCCCGAACGTGATGCAGCAGGTGGTCGACGAGGCTATTCAACTGTTCGGGGGTGCCGGTGTGAGTAATGACACGCCGCTGGCGGCCCTGTTTGCCATGGCGCGGGTGCTGCGCCTGGCCGATGGCCCCGATGCCGTGCACCGCAGTTTGATCGCCCGCCTTGAATTTGCCAAATACCGCTAGGAGACGCTTGATGAGCAATAACTATAAGATGGGTCAGTCGCGCATTTTTATCACCGGTGGTGCGTCGGGTCTGGGGCGCGCGCTGGCCGAGCGTTTTGCCGCAGCGGGCTATGCGGTGTGCATCGGCGATATTCATGCTGAGCGCGGGGAGGAAACCCTGGCGGCGCTGCAGCAGAAAACGGCGGCGCACTTTCTCGCTTGCAATGTCCAGCGTGAAGAGGATTTGCAGGCCGCGGCAGACTGGCTTCGCGAGCATTGGGGAGGCGTGGATATTGTCGTCAACAATGCGGGGGTGGCCGCTGCCGGAAATATCGATGCGCTGCCGCTGGAGGATTGGCAGTGGGTCATGGATATCAATGTGCTGGGTGTGGTGCGTGGCAGCAAGGTGTTTACGGCGCTGATGAAGGAGCAAGGACACGGTCACATTGTGAATATCGCGTCACTCGCCGGCTTGATTCATCCGCCGAAGATGGCTGCTTACTGCGCTTCCAAGGCGGCGGTGGTGGCGATCTCCGAGAGCATGAGCCTAGAGTTGGCCGACGACAATATTGGCGTATCGGTGGTCTGTCCGGCGTTCTTCCGGACGAATCTTGCCGAGTCAGCGAGGGCGTCAGATGCCGATTCTGCCGGTATGACGAATCGCCTGGTGAACAAAGCCAAAATCGGCGCCGAAGAGATTGCCAATTACGTGTTCGAGGCTGTGCAGCGCGGCGACCACTATATCCTCACACACGCGGAAAGCCGTCGATTGTTCCGTCTGAAACGTCTCGTGCCTTTCAGCTGGTACCGTCGTGTGATGCTGAAAGGCACGTCGCGCATGGCTAAAAAGCGCGCCTGAGAAGATTACAGCAGTGCGCGCAGAGCGTTAATCGCCATTGCCAGCAGAGCGAGGGTACTGATGGCGAAAATGCTAAAGCGCAGCGGCACGTAGTTATTGGTGCTCTGCACAATGCTGTGCAGCACGCGGGCGACAACGTAGGTCCAGGCCAATGTCAGGTTGATACCGTCGCCCAAGCCCATCATGGCCAGTGTCAGCGCGGTAGCGTAGAACAGGGTGGGCTGCTCCATCAGATGATTGTAATTGTCGGCCTTCCACTGAATGCGTTTATCCATCAGGGTGGCCAGCTCGGCAGTGCGTTCTCCCGCCGAGGGCGGCAGCCCGGCTTTGTGGATGGCGGGCAGTCGCGTTAAGGCCATCCAGGCAAGCATCACCAAGCTCCAAAGCACCAGCGTAATGACGGGAAGAAAAAGAGGGGATGCACTCATGCGTATTTCCTGTTTTATCGTCTATGTGTCAGGGTGAGGGAAATATAGCAGCCGCATCGACATAACCACACAACGAGGACGCGATGTTTAGAAAAAATATTTTGATCACCGGTGCCAGCTCCGGTCTGGGTGAGGGAATGGCGCGGGCGTTCGCCGCGAAGGGCAGTAATCTGGCCCTGTGCGCACGCCGGGTGGAGAATCTGGAGGCCATCAAGGCCGATATTGAAAAGGCGCATCCCAATGTCACCGTGCTGATCAAGGCGCTGGACGTGTGCGACTACGATCAGGTGTTCACCGTGTTCCGTGAATTCCGTGAAGAATTGGGCAGTCTTGACCGAGTGATCGTGAATGCCGGGATGGGGAAGGGCGCGTCGATGGGCACCGGGTATTTCCATGCCAATCGCCGCACCGCCGAGACCAATTTCATTGGTGCCATTGCCCAGTGCGAGGCGGCCATGGAGATATTCCGGGAGCAAAATGCCGGACACCTGGTGACGATTTCCTCAATGAGCGCGCTGCGCGGCCTGCCTCGCGCGGTGAATATCTATGCGGCCACCAAGGCCGGACTGCGCACGCTGAGTGAAGGGCTGCGCGCCGATGTGTTGGGTACGCCGATTAAAGTGAGCTGTATCCTGCCCGGTTTTATTCTCACGCCGATTAATGAAGAGATGAAAAAAGCGCCGCTGCGGGTGGACCTGGAAACCGGCTGTCGCGCTCTGGTGAAAGCCATCGAAAAAGAGCCCGGTGAGGCCAAGGTGCCCGCTTGGCCGTGGGTGCCTGTGGGTTGGGCGATGAAGCTGCTGCCCTTGCGCCTCGTTGCTAAAATGACCTGATCAACGGGAGCGGGCGGAGAGATTGCAATGAAAATGTGGATGGCACTGTTGGTAGTGCTTGTGGCGCCCCTGAGCTGGGGCGCGAATGAGATGCCCGCGGAGAATCGCTATGTGGGCGGCCAGCCTTCGGCGGCAGACTTGCAGCGCCTTGCGGCGTCGGGAGTGCGCCATGTGATCAATCTGCGTCCGGCCGCCGAGCAGGCCGGTTACGACGAGTCGGCAGCCGTGACGGCAGAGGGGATGCAATACCATAATTTGCCGGTCGCCGGGGCGGCGGATATCAGCTTTGCCAACGCTCAGGCGCTGGATGCGCTGCTGACCGATATCGGCGACGAGCCGGTGCTGTTGCACTGCGCCAGCGGCAATCGTGTCGGTGCGCTGATGGCACTGCGGGCGGCCATGCAAGGGCAGGATGAGGAGTCCGCGATTGCTGAGGGGCGGCGCTGGGGTATGACGCGTCTGGAGCCGGTGGTGCGCCAGCGACTGCAGGAGCAGGACTGTCTGATAGCGATGGAATCCCACTGCTAGGATTCTGTCCGGGGGTGAAAGGCGCGCTTTGCCGGTAAAAGAATTGCGCCTGAGGCGCCCTTTAGGTACCGTTCGCTCAGTTTTCATGCCGCTTGACGCGGCGTTTCTGTATCAGGAGTGATCGTGGCGCAATTCGTTTACACCATGAACCGCGTGAGTAAGGTCGTGCCGCCCAAGCGCGAAATTCTCAGCGATATTTCCCTTTCGTTTTTCCCCGGTGCCAAGATCGGCGTACTCGGCCTGAATGGCGCGGGTAAATCCACGCTGCTGCGTATCATGGCGGGGGTCGATACCGAATTTAACGGCGAGGCGCGCCCGCAGCCGGGCATCAAAATCGGTTACCTGTCACAGGAGCCCGAGCTGGATCCCGCCAAGGATGTGCGCGGTAATGTTGAAGACGGTGTTGCCGAAGCCAAAGGCGCGCTGACAGAGTTGGATCAGGTCTATGCGGCCTATGCCGAGCCGGATGCCGATTTTGACGCGCTGGCCAAGCGCCAGGCTGAGCTGGAAGATATTATTCAGGCCACCGACGCCCACAACCTCGACCACAAGCTGGAAGTGGCCGCCGATGCCCTGCGTTTGCCGCCCTGGGATGCCGACGTCACCAAGCTCTCGGGCGGTGAGCGTCGCCGTGTGGCGCTGTGTCGCCTGCTGATGTCCAACCCCGACATGCTGCTGCTCGACGAGCCCACCAACCACCTGGATGCGGAATCGGTGGCCTGGCTGGAGCGCTTCCTCTGCGATTTCCCCGGCACAGTGGTGGCGATTACCCACGACCGCTACTTCCTCGATAACGCCGCCAACTGGATTCTGGAACTGGACCGCGGCCGCGGCATTCCCTACGAGGGTAACTACTCCGACTGGCTGGAAGCCAAGGAGCAGCGACTGGCTCAGGAAGCCAAAGCCGAGGCCTCGCGCAAGCGCGCCATTGCCACCGAGCTGGAGTGGGTGCGCAGCAATGCCAAGGGACGCCAGAGTAAGAGCAAGGCGCGTCTGGCCCGCTTTGAAGAAATGCAGTCTCAGGAGTTCCAGAGCCGCAGCGAGACCAACGAGATTTACATTCCGCCTGGCCCCCGTCTGGGCGACAAGGTGATCGAGCTGAACAATGTCAGCAAAGGTTACGGCGACCGCATGCTGATCAACGACCTGAGCTTCAGTATCCCCAAGGGGGCGATTGTCGGCATTGTGGGGGGGAATGGCGCGGGTAAATCGACCTTGTTCCGCATGATCAGCGGCAAGGAACAGCCCGACAGCGGCAGCGTCGAGCTGGGTGAAACCGTCAAGCTGGTGTCTGTAGAGCAGATGCGCGATGCCCTGGACGATAATAAAACCGTCTGGGAAGCAGTGTCTGATGGGCTGGATATGCTGCGTATCGGCAGCTATGAAATCCCGTCGCGGGCCTACATCGGTCGCTTCAATTTTAAAGGCAGCGATCAGCAGAAACGCGTTGGCGAACTGTCGGGCGGTGAACGTGGTCGTCTGCAACTGGCCTGCACCTTGAAGGAAGGCGGCAATGTGCTGCTGCTCGACGAACCCTCCAACGACCTCGACGTGGAAACCTTGCGGGCACTGGAAGACGCCCTGCTGGACTTCCCCGGCTGCGCGCTGGTGATCTCGCACGACCGCTGGTTCCTCGACCGGATCGCGACCCACATTCTCGCCTATGAGGGCGACAGCGAGGTGGTGTTCTTCGAGGGTAACTACACCGAGTATCACGAAGACTTCGTGGCCCGCAAAGGCAACAATGCGGCGCCTAAGCGTATGAAGTACAAGAAGCTCAAATAAGCGGGCGGCGGCGAATTGCCGCCAAACGCGTTCCGCAGATGGCCGTCGGTGTGCAAATCCGCAGATTTGTTGCCCCGCACGGCCATTTTTACATTCCAGAGGTTTGCTGTATGGCCCGGGGTAAGGGAAAATAGCGCCCTCTTTGCCGCCACCACAGTATCAGGAGCTCCCGATGCCCTCTCGCCGCGACCTTGCCAACGCTATCCGTGCCCTGAGCATGGACGCCGTCCAGAAAGCCAATTCCGGTCACCCCGGTGCGCCAATGGGAATGGCGGACATTGCAGAAGTGCTGTGGCGGGACTATCTCCAGCACAATCCGGCCAACCCGAACTGGGCCAACCGCGACCGCTTTGTGCTGTCGAATGGTCACGGCTCCATGCTGATTTACTCGCTGCTGCACCTCAGCGGTTATGAGCTGACGATCGACGATCTGCAAAACTTCCGTCAGCTGCACAGCAAAACTCCCGGCCACCCCGAATACGGCTATGCACCCGGTGTAGAAACCACCACTGGCCCATTGGGGCAGGGCATTGCCAACGCCGTGGGCATGGCAACGGCCGAAAAAATCCTGGCGGCCCAGTTTAACCGCGACGGCCACGACGTGGTCGATCACTACACCTACACCTTCCTCGGCGACGGTTGCATGATGGAAGGCATCTCCCACGAAGTCTGCTCGCTGGCGGGAACCTTGGGTCTGGGCAAGCTGATTGCTTTCTACGATGACAACGGCATTTCCATCGATGGCGAAGTGGAAGGCTGGTTCAGCGACGACACCCCGAAACGTTTCGAGGCCTACGGCTGGCAGGTGATTCCGGCGGTTGATGGCCACGACAGCGATGCCATTACTGCGGCCATCGAGGCGGCGCGCGCCGAGACGGGCAAGCCGACGCTGATCTGCTGCAAGACCGTGATCGGCATGGGGTCGCCCAATAAAGCCGGTAAAGAAGAGTGTCACGGCGCGCCACTGGGCGACGAGGAAATCGCCCTGACGCGCGAAGCGCTGGGCTGGAACTACGGCAGCTTTGAAATCCCCGACGATATCTACGCGGAGTGGAGCGCCCGCGACAGTGGCGCGGCCGCCGAACAGGCCTGGAACGAAAAGTTTGAGGCCTACGCCGGGGCGCACCCGGAGCTGGCTGCCGAATTCAAACGTCGCGTTGGTGGCGAACTGCCTGCCGATTTTTCCCGTCAGGCCGAAGCGTTTATCTATCAGTGTCAGGACGAAGGCAAGGAAGTCGCAACCCGCAAGGCCTCGCAACTCTGCCTGGATGCCTTTGGTGAGATGCTGCCGGAGCTGCTGGGCGGCTCTGCTGACTTGGCCGGTTCCAACCTGACTTGGTGGAAAGGCTCCAAGGCGATAACGGCCGACGATGCCAGCGGCAACTACCTGCACTACGGGGTGCGCGAGTTTGGTATGTCGGCGATGATGAACGGCATCGCCCTGCACGGCGGCTTTATCAACTACGGTGCCACCTTCTTGGTGTTTATGGAATACGCCCGCAACGCGGTGCGCATGGCGGCGCTGATGAAGCAGCGCAGCATTTTTGTGTACACCCACGATTCTATCGGTCTGGGCGAAGACGGCCCGACTCACCAGCCTATCGAGCAAATTGCTTCACTGCGCGGCACCCCGAATATGTCACTGTGGCGCCCCTGCGATATGGTGGAATCTGCCGTTGCCTGGCGTGCGGCGATTGAGCGTGCCGATGGCCCGACTTCATTGATCTTTACCCGTCAGGGCTTGCCCCACCAGAATCGCAGCAGCGCACAGGTGGCGGCGATTGCCCGCGGTGGCTATGTGCTGAGTGACTGCGATGGCGAGCCGGAGGCCATTATTATCGCCACGGGCTCTGAAGTGAAACTGGCGATGGCGGCGCAGGAACAACTGGCTCAGTCCGGTCGTAAGGTTCGTGTGGTCTCCATGCCCAGCACGGATGTATTTGAACAGCAGGATGCCTACTACCGCGAATCGGTGCTGCCCAGCAATGTGCTGGCACGCGTCGCTGTGGAAGCGGCTCATAAAGACTACTGGTACAAGTATGTTGGCCTCGATGGTCGCATTGTGGGTATGGACAGCTTTGGTGAGTCGGCACCCGCCGGTGAGCTGTTCAAGTTCTTCGGCATTACCGCCGAGGCGGTGGTCGCCGCGGTTGAAGACTGCATCGACTGATGATCCGACTGGCGATCAATGGTTATGGCCGTATTGGCCGCTGTGTACTGCGGGCGCTCTATGAGTCGCTCCTGCGAGAGCAGTTGCGCATTGTTGCCATTAACGAGCCTGCTGACCTGGACACCATCGCCCACCTGACCCGTTATGACAGCACCCACGGGCGCTTTGTTGGTACGGTGGAAAAAGGCGTCGATAGCCTGCATATCAATGGCGATGAAATTGTGGTTACCCACCACAGTTCGCTGCGCGAACTGGACTGGAGTCGCCACAATATTGATGTGGTGCTTGAGTGCAGCGGGCAGTTCCTGAGTCATCGCGAGCTGGAGATGCATCTGGAAAACGGCGCCCGTCATGTGCTGCTGTCCAATCCCGGCGAGGCCAGTATTCCCACCTATGTTTACGGTCTGAATCACGAGTCATTGGACAGCGAGCAGCGCATCGTTTCCAACGCCTCCTGTACGACCAACGGCATCGCGCCGGTCATTGATGTTTTGCACCGCGCTTTTGGTGTGCGTTCGGGGTGTATTACCACGATTCATTCGGCGATGAATGACCAGCCCGTACTCGATGCCTATCACAACACGGATCTGCGCAAGACGCGGGCGGCGGGTATGTCGATGATCCCCATCGATACCGGTCTGGCGGCGGGCATCGGCCGTATTCTGCCCGAGCTGGATGGCCGCTTTGCCGCGCGGGCGGTGCGCATTCCCACCCATAATGTGTCGGCGATGGAGATGAGCGTGACGCTGCAGTCGCGGGTGAGTGCAGCCGATATCAATGCGGCGTTGCAAATGGCGGCGCGGGGGCGGCTGCGCAAGGTGCTGGGCATTACCGAGGAGCCGCTGGCGTCCTGTGATTTTAACCACGATCCGCGCTCGGGGATTGTCGATGCCGGACAGACGCGTGTTGCCGATGAACTGGCCAGCGTACTGACGTGGTTCGATAACGAGTGGGGCTATTCCAACCGCATGCTCGACATGGTGGTCCACTGGTTGCATTGATTTTGGCGGCGGTGGTCGGCCTTGAGAACGGCGTCCACTGACATAACACGATGGCGTGCGGCTCTCGCACGGACAGGATAAACAAGCGAAAACACGGGAAGCACTATGAACGTACTGAAAATGCGCGATCTGGACCTGGCTGGCAAGCGCCTGCTGATCCGCGAAGATCTCAACGTGCCAATCAAGGATGGCAAAGTCAGCTCCGATGCCCGCCTGCGTGCGGCACTGCCCACGCTGAAACTGGCCCTGGAACAGGGCGCCAAAGTGATCGTGATGTCTCACCTTGGACGCCCCACGGAAGGCGAGTTCGAGCAGCAGTTTTCGATGCAGCCAGTGGCGGATTACCTCAGCGAAGCGCTGGGTCAGTCAGTGCCGGTTGTGGCTGAATGGCGCGAGGGTGTCGAGCTGGAAAGCGGACAGTTGGTGCTGCTGGAAAACGTGCGTTTTAATCCCGGTGAGAAAAAAGACGACGAGGCGCTGGCAAAAGCCTATGCCGCGCTCTGTGATATTTTTGTGATGGATGCCTTCGGTACGGCTCATCGGGCCCAGGCATCGACCCATGGTGTGGCCAAGTTTGCACCCACTGCCTGTGCGGGCCCATTGTTGGCGGCCGAGCTGGAAAATCTCGAAAAAGCCCTGGCCAACCCGGCGCGACCAATGGTGGCGATTGTCGGTGGTTCCAAGGTGTCGACCAAACTCACCGTGCTCGAAACGCTGTCCGACAAAGTCGATCAGCTCATTGTCGGTGGTGGTATTGCCAACACCTTCCTTGCGGCGGCCGGCTATAACGTTGGCAAGTCTCTGTGTGAGGAGGACTTGATTCCTCAGGCCAAGGCGCTGATGGAAAAATGCGATATCCCATTGCCCACAGATGTGATGACCGGCAAGAAATTCGATGAAAATGAGCCGGCGACACTGCGTCCGGTGGAAAACATCGGCGACGACGATATGATCTTCGACATCGGCCCGGTGTCAGCCGCGGTATTGGCAGAGATTCTGCGCGATGCTGGCACCATTATCTGGAACGGTCCGGTCGGCGTGTTTGAATTCGACCAGTTTGCCGACGGTACGGAAGATATTGCCCGTGCGATTGCCGAGTCCGATGCCTTCTCTATTGCAGGCGGCGGCGATACCCTGGCGGCCGTTGATAAATTCGGTATTACCGATAAGGTGTCTTATATCTCTACCGGCGGCGGCGCCTTCCTCGAGTATGTGGAAGGTAAGGAGTTGCCAGCGGTGGCTGTTCTGGAAGCCCGCGCCAACGGCTAATGCGCGGGGCCTGCGCTGGATGTCGCAGGGCGGATTACACAGTTTTTAAAGACTAAAAAGGAAGTTCACTATGGCTCTTATCAGCATGCGTCAAATGCTGGATCACGCCGCAGAATTTGGTTACGGCGTCCCGGCGTTTAACGTTAACAATCTTGAGCAGACCCGCGCCATTATGGAAGCGGCTCGTGAAACCAACAGCCCGGTTATCATGCAGGCCTCTGCAGGCGCCCGCAAATATGCTGGCGCGCCGTTCCTGCGTCACATGATTCTGGCGGCCATCGAAGAATTCCCGGAAATCCCGGTGGTGATGCACCAGGATCACGGTACCAGCCCGGCAGTGTGTCAGCGTTCTATTCAACTGGGTTTCAGCTCGGTCATGATGGACGGCTCACTGCGCGAAGACGGCAAAACGCCATCGGATTACGACTACAACGTCGACGTAACGCGCACGGTTGTCGACATGGCCCACGCTTGCGGCGTGTCGGTGGAAGGTGAGCTAGGTTGCCTGGGCTCGCTGGAAACCGGGCAAGCAGGTGAGGAAGACGGTGTGGGTGCCGAGGGTACGCTGTCTCACGACCAGATGCTGACTGACCCGGAAGAAGCTGCGGACTTTGTGGCGAAGACCGGTGTTGATGCCCTGGCCATTGCCTGTGGTACCAGCCACGGCGCTTACAAATTTACCCGCCCGCCGACGGGCGATATTCTCGCGATTGACCGCATCAAGGCAATTCACGCCCGCATTCCCGACACCCATCTGGTAATGCACGGCAGCTCCAGTGTGCCTCAGGACTGGCTGGCGATCATCAACGAGTTTGGTGGTGAAATCCCGGAAACCTACGGTGTGCCGGTTGAGCAGATTGTGGAAGGTATCAAATACGGCGTGCGCAAGGTGAATATCGACACCGACCTGCGTCTGGCGTCTACCGGTGCAATTCGTCGTTTCCTTGCACAGAACCCCAGCGAGTTCGACCCGCGCAAATATCTGAAAGAAACCATCAAGGAAATGAAGGCAATTTGTGTGGCGCGCTACGAGGCCTTTGGCACCGCAGGCAATGCCTCCAAGATCAAGCCAGTGAGCCTGGATGCGATGTTCGCGGATTACGAGGCCGGCAAGCTGGACCCCAAAGTCCGCTGAGCATAGCCTTGGTGACACGACAAAGCCCGGCCCTGTGCCGGGTTTTTTATTGCCCGATGATCGCTGCTTGCAGAGGGTTTGGCTTTTTCCACGTCGAGGCGGCAAACTTGTCGATCGCTGATTCACCGAAATGTCGCCGCAAAGGAGAGAGCCATGTTCTGGCCGGATAATGTCGATCAACAGCACTTGCCGGAGCTGTCGCCGCTGGGACTGGACGCGACGCTGGACAGTCAGCCGTGGCTCCGTGAGTACTGCGCCTACTACGATATTGATTTCGAGCAACACTACCCCGGTCTCGAGCATTTTATCGGTTATTTCACCGCCGAAGGCGAGCGCATTGCCACGCAGGTGTTTCGCTTGCCCAATGCGACGCGCACTGCCTGGGTCTATCACGGCTACTACGATCACGTGGGCCTGTTCAATAACGTCATCAATTACTGCTTAAAGCATGGTCTATCGGTTGTGGCGTTTGATCTGCCGGGCCACGGCCTGTCCTCGGGAGAGCGCGCGGCCATCGACAGCTTTTTCCGCTACCGCAGTGTATTGCGCAATGCCTTCGAGGCGGTTGGCGAGTTCGGCCTGCCAGCGCGTAAAGTGGCTATCGCTCAAAGTACCGGCTGCGCCATTGTCGGCTCCCATTTGCTGGATGGTGGGAGTGAGGACTTCGAGAACGTCGTGCTGCTGGCGCCGCTGGTTCGGCCCTGTGATTTCTCTTGGGGGCGACCGCTGCATGCGGTGCTGAAATACTTTTTGCACAGCATTCCACGGCGCTTTGCTGACAACTCTGATGATCAGGCTTTTCTCGAGTTTCTGCGTGAGCGAGACCCGCTGCAGCCGCGTATTTTGCCGTTGAGCTGGGTGGGCGCGCTGAAAGACTGGCTGCGCTGGTTTGTCGATCAGCCGGCCTGTGATACCCCGGTATTGATTCTTCAGGGGGATGCCGATGCAACGGTCGACTGGCGCTATAACCTGCCAGTGCTGCGTGGCAAGTACCGCCAGCTTCACGAGGTGATGATTGCCGGGGCGCGCCATCATCTGGTCAAAGAGGGGGAGCAGTATCGGGCACAGCTCTGGCAGGCGATGGATGATTTTCTGCAACTGGGTGAGGCCGCACCCAGCCTGAAAACGCCCGCATAAAAAAAGGAGCCACTGTTGGGCTCCTAAAGAGGGTATCGAGATAGGTCGATAATTGAGACTGGGGTGGTAAGCAAAAGTTCCCGGTGTTACATCATGCTTTGGGCGATACCTTCCACGTCGAGGATCAGCTGCACGGTGCGCGAAGCCGGTCCCAGGTCGTAGTCGATACCAAAGTCCTTCAGTGCAAACTCAGTGGTGCCGTGGAAGCCTTGACGGTAGCCGCCCCAGGGATCTTTGCCGCCGCCAATTTCGGTGACATCAATGCTGATTTCTTTCGTCACGCCATGCAGGGTCAGCTTGCCTTTTAGCTCCGCTTTGCCGTCACCTTTGGGAGTAAAGCTGGTGCTGACAAACGTGGCTTTGGGGTACTTGTCTACGTTCAGGAAGTCCTTGCCACGCAGGTGCTTGTCACGTTCAGCGTGATTGCTGTTCAGGCTGGCGGTGTTAATTTCCACATTGACGCTGGACGCTTCCGGCTTGTCAGCATCGTAATTGAAACGACCGCTAAATTCGTCGAAGCGACCGTATAGCCAGCTATAGCCAAGGTGTTTGATTTTGAACTGGATGAAGGCGTGAGCGCCGGCAGTGTCGATTTTGTACTCGGTGGCGTGGAGCTGACCACTCAAGCCCAGTAACAGGCTCAGGGTAAGGGCAAATGCTCTGATCATGATCGTTTCCTTTGTCGTGATGAATGGTGCATTGATAGTACGTGGCTTGTTGGTAGTGTGGCTGCGCCGCTAGTCGCGGCGCGGCTGGCGCGATAAACTGAGCATTTTCAGCAGGGTGTTATCGCGGTTGTAAAAATGGTGTTTGAGTGCAGCGGCAGCGTGCACGCCAGCGAGAATAATCAGTATCCAAGCAAGGAATTCGTGGATTTCGCCGGCAATATCTTCCTGATTTTCCA
>MDSZ01113117.1_pt1 | contig 23452 bp, 5 predicted proteins | sample 811201 | NCBI WGS metagenome assembly MDSZ01 (sample SAMN05326647, study PRJNA326480) | marine metagenome | isolation source: seawater | place: Indian Ocean: North | collected 2010
TAGAAGCTAATAGACGAAGACCAATAAGCCGAAGGCCAGTTTCGCAACCCACTTCTGTTTCTGCCGCAGGACCAAAAGGGGGACTTGGTTTTCTTTATTCTCAAGATGCACCAGTACGCCCTGTTCGGACTACGCCAATCGCACAAAGCGGTGAAGCTCTTGCTAGCGGTTTAGCGGAAGACCTAAGAATTCCCAACCACCTTAGGGAACCTTTGCGTCGTCTTCGAAAACTCAACCAGCTTCCAGATACAACTCTTCCCGCTTATGACGGAGGAGGAAGAACTTTAAGAAGTAGAGGAGCCTCAATTTATTCTATGGGTGGCAAATCTTTACGAGTGGAAAATCTTCAAGATTGGGTAAGTAAAAATGCTACAAAATTAGATAAATTTCTTCCATCAGGGGGAGTTCCCGGAGCTACGAACGTTGATGAGTGGATTAAAGCAGCCAATAATGTGCCAGACAGTGAATTAGCTTCGTACCTTAAACGGACTGAGCTTGCTATGGAAAGCTCTGAAAGATTGTTAAAATCAAATACTCAGTTTGATGGCAAAGTAATTGATAGATGGGGTAATTTTTGGAGAAGTAATTTAAGTGAAACTCGGATGCGTTTCTCATCTCCAGACGAGCGCTCAATTTTAAAAGGTATAGAAAGCAGAATTAACACTGATGGCCGAATGGCTATGTTCAAAGACAATCCCGCTGCGAAGAAAATTTTAAAAGGAATGTCGCCAAAAGAAACTGTCAGGCTTTTCGCGAAAATTAGAAGCGCTACCTCAGACATTGGAAACTTAGGCAAAATAGAAAAGTTTTTAACTAAAGCTGGCAATATGCCGGGAGTAAAGTTCAGCTCAAATGAAATTATTACAGCAATAGATGACTTTGCAAAAACCGGCGCTGCAAGTTCATTAGATGATGCATTAAAATTTGGTCAAGCTGACCTTGGTTTCCTTAGCGGTAAAGCCAAGGGTTCGCAACTAGCTACAATACAAAGAACTTTAAATATATCTGATGCTATCGACAAACTCGACAACCCACGCGGCGATGTTGATAAAAGTAAAGCGCCAAAAGCTTTACAGGATGACCTTAAAAAAGTCTTAAAAAATTCAGGCATTAAAATACCAAAAGAGGGAATTAACTCTTCCAACATCAAGACTATTTTAAGCGAAGCTGCTGATGAAGATTTGTTAAGAGTGTTAAACGCGGCTAATAACTGGACCGCAGATTTCAAGGGTACGCGCGGTTATAAAGATGCAACAGGCATATTCAAGAGATTAAAGGCCAACTTGGGTTTTGGTAACCTTCAGCAAAATATTGGAATGTTCGACCGATTTGGTCGCCAAAATATAGGACAACGTGGACTTGGTGGTAAAATAGGAGGGTTTACTGGAAGAGCAGGTCGCGGAATTGGTCAATTTATAAAAGGAGGAATTAATTTAGGTTTAGCTGGGGCTGCTAGAATGCCGATTATAGGTACTCAACCAATCGGATTAGGTAGTCAAATCTCATTTAACCAACTAAACAACGCAACAGGCAGACTTTTTGGAACAACAACATCTTCAGGCGCTGCTCGCGTTATGCTTCAGCCAACGATTGCACAGCAAACAGGAAGAGTCTTAACTACTCAAGTAGGAAAAGGCGCGTTAGGGGGCTACAAAGGAGCTGGAATTAATATCGCAGGAGCTCTAGCGACTGGCTTTGGTGTTAGCTATATAGGCTCGAAGGTTGGGTTATCTCCAGAAGATGAAAACGCTTTCTCCACAGAAGTTGACGAATTTGGAAATATGCGTCCGACTGGCAAACCTAAAGATGTCGGTGTTCTTGAAGGAGTTTTCGGTTCTTTATTCGCTGAAGGAAAAAATCAATACGATAGAGTAACAAAGGGCGACCAAAGAGACCATTCTTACTTTGATAGTCTGGCGGACCATATAACAAATAAAACAAGTGCTCGAGGTTTAGCTTTAGACGCTCTTTCTCTTACGGGGGTTGGAGCTGTAACAGCTTATCCTTTGCGTTATATGAGCAGACAATACGCGAGTACGGTCAATGAAATGTTAGCTGGTGCTCAACAGTCGCAAGCTATGGATAACGCAAATATTCAAAGAAGCAATGCGGCTATTAGTCAAAGCAAGCAATTAGAAGATTTCTATTTAACTGACTCAGAGAAAAAATCTAGAGAGAACTTATCTGACCTTCAAAGACGGCTAAGTTTTATAAACGCCAGTATAGACTTATACAATAGAACAGAGACTTACGAGCCCGATGGAAAAAGTAGAGCTGGAATAAAATCGGGTAAGGGCTCTGGAAAATTTGAAGACCTTACCGCAAGGCAAGCTGGCATGACTGCAAAAAGCGCTGGTCTTTTTGGACTTTTCGGAGTCGCGTATGGCAAAGACAAGCCAAGAAGAGCAATGCACGAAAGAAGTGTAAAAGATAAAAACGAATGGAAATCTCTTATAGCCGAAAGAACAAAACTTCAGCAAAGAATCGGTAAAGCTAGAAAAGACGGCACAATACAACGCAGAATTAAAAAGCATAAAGATTTCAATGCTCTTAATGATAGGTTGTTTAAAAATTTGCAACTTGGCAAAAAAACTAAAGAAACTGAAGCGCACAACGCCTATGGAGATAAAGTAAAAGCCAGCGCAAATGAAATATTATCTAATATAGTTCGGGCTAGCGAATTTCCTCCTTCGGGAGATGATAAATTTTTCCAGCAAAAATTCGGAGGAATTACTCCTAGACTCGCGGGGATGCTTGGGGAAATGGATTTGAAAGCCATAGCGGCTGTACAAGGTATAGATACAATGAGAATGGATGAGAGTGGAAAACTCTCTCCAGCAATGATAGAAAAACTCAAAGAATACAAAGGAAAGGGCATGTTGAATCGCCCCACTATGATAAGTGAGGTTGCTCAACAATATGCAGCTGCGTATGATAACCCTTCTAACTGGGTGGATGTAGATGGAGACGGAAAAGGAGACAGAAGTTTTGGCAGATTCACTAAAGAAGGCAGACTGAAAATTGACCGCCTAAAAACGGCTTTCGACAAAGAGATTGAGCAGTATGTACAAATAATGAGTCAAGCCTCAAGGGGGGCAATAAACCCTGCGTTAGATAAGACATCACCAGCCTTAAGAGGCGACAAGAGAAGGTTTGAACGCTCTCAAAAAGTAAGAAAAGACTTGGCTGATACACAGTCGAAAGTTTTTACAACTCTTTCCGACGTATTCGAAAGCGCTAAATCCTCAGGCAAGATAACTGACTTCCACAAATTTAATAGGTCGTTCGCCAGAATAATGGGTCCTTACTCAGTTGCGACCGATGCTCAATGGATGTCAGCTGTAACTACCAAGGGTATGGCGGCGGCAGCTAATTGGCGTAACTTAAATCATCCAGACCAAAACGCTGCAGGACTTAGAGCTTATCAAGGTACTTTAAAAAGATTAGGCATAACTCAAAAAGATGTTTTGAGCATGATGCGCCAATACCCAGAGGCTTCTAGACGAGCTGTTGGTACTGGCACTTGGAAAAGCTTAAATCTTTTAGAGCTTTTGTATCCTTCTCAAGAAGCTAATATCTATAATCGTAAAGAGCTAGAGCTTCGTTCGAGTATAATTGATATTGATTTTAAAGACGCGCAAAAGAAAGCCTCTAGATATTTTGCTGGAAGATTGTCAACGATGCGAAATACTGCAAATCCAGATGCGATTCCGATTCCTAATTTTGCAAGCGTGGAAGAAGGCGTAAGAGAAGCGAAGACTCGAGAGAACAAAGCTACAGGAAGAAAAGATGCTGTAGCGGGTTACTCAAAGATACTCGATGGTCCAGCTGTTGTTAACAGAAGACAATTAGCTCAACACGGTTCTGTAGACAATGCAATTAGAAGAGACCATTTAAACAAAGGAGACAGTCGTTCTAGCCTGAGGACTATGGGAATGGCCAACAAAGGCTTTGTTCCAAACTTTGACGCTATCAAAGGTAATCTGCCCGTTGCAGCTAATCTAAGAGCTAACCCCAATGTAAGACAGATAACTGAAAGAATCAAAGAGCAGTCGAAAGTCACTCAGCAGGACATTGATTGGGCAATGAGCAATGTACAAGAAGGCTCAAGCGGGTTCCACACTGGAGGAGGAGCTTACGTAGGTAAACGCGGCACTGGGTATGGCGGAGGAAAATATGGAAATTTGGGTGTTAGTAGGGGTTATGACGCTAACAACAAAATAGCATATGCGGGCTATGGCGGAGCAAGTTACTATCAAAGCGCGTATAACAAACTCGTGCAACAAGGCTTGGACCCAAACAAAAGTTTTATAGATATTGCTCCGCAAGATTGGCCAAGATATCGTGATTCATTGCAAAGAGCTAAAAACCAAGACGCGATGGCCGCACAACAAAAGAAGAGTACTTTTGAAGACTTAAGAGGTGCCGACCTTTTTCGCAGGCACGAAAGAATGCATGCTATTTGGGACAAATTAGATTTAGGAGATATAGCTGTTGATTCTATAAAGAAGATGAGGGACGAAGACCCAGAAAGGCTCAAAGCTTATTTAAGGTCAATGTCTAATGCGTTTGATACTTCTCTTGATGTTAACAAAAAGGCAACTCAGCTTGGAGGATATTTTGGCTCAGGCCATCTTAGCTCGGCTAAAGGCCGGTCCTACATGGGTAATTATCGACACAAAGAAATGGTCGACGCTTTACTGAAAAGTAATCTTCAAGATGAACAAGCTATAATAGACATTAGCTGGGGTCTGGTAAATGAAATGATTGCAGATGCAGCGTCAGCGAACTGGGGAGACAGAGGTATTTACGGGTCAAAATATGATATCGACAACAGTAGAGAAGCCATGTTGGCGTTTATGGGCGGAGGAGATATCAAAAAAGGAAATAGTCTTATACAAAGTTTACAAAAAGCAAAGTTCAATAAAGGCTTTGTTCCAAACTTTGACGCCCGAGGTCCGGCAAATAATAGATTCGCAGAAGAGATAAAGAAAAGAGATTATCTACCTCCAGCCGCTACTGCTGCGTTGAAGACTAATATGAGCTACACGGATTGGCTTTCTATGATTGACATTAAAGCAATCTCTAGAGAAATGGGTCAAAATTTAATCATACGTGAGGGAAGTGGTATTGAGGGAGCTGGCGGAAGCGCACATGGTAACGTAGGTCCAAGTGGAGAGCAATTGATATACGCTACCGGAATAAAAGTCACTGAACCAACTGCTTCCGGCGGAAGAGGGTCTATAAGGTTTGGTGGAGCTTTTAATCAAAGTGCAAGCCAATCCAGAAAGATTCTACGTCACGAGCTTCAACACGCACTACAAGACGACATAAATGATAGATACCTTCGGGCGACAGGTCAGAGCGAAGGTCGCTACAAATCCGCAAACGCTGGTCAAGGCTATACTTTCGGCGTTCAATCGTTCAACAAATATCCTAAAGAAATGCAAATTCTTTGGGATAATATGAACCCCGGACATAAAAGCTATTACGGAAAATTGGGGGAAGGTATTTACGCTCCTGCAGGCGTTTTAAATGAAAGTTTAGCGTACCTAGCTGGTGGTGATAGAGAAGGTCGAAAGCTAGCCGGAAATTCCCCACAAGCGAGAGCTTTGTACATGATATATGGGGATGGCGACATTGCGAAAGGCCAAAAGATAGTAAATGCGTTAAGCATGCGTGGTCAGCGCTTTGAAACGCGGTACGGCACATTTTATAAAGGCTTTGTTCCAAACTTCGACCCGCGAGGTCCAGCGAACAACAAATACGCCGCTCAAGCGAATAAAGTTAAAATTCCTCCCGCGCAGATGGAAGCTGCAGCGAACATGTCGTATTACGATTGGTTGAACACAATCGACTTGCAAAAAATCTCAAACGACATGGGAAGCAAGATAACAATGCGACAGGGAAGTATTGGGTCCGGCCCCGGTATCGCACCCGGCGGCGGCGGCAGGTCACATGGAAGCGTTGGCAGCCTAGACTCTGAAGGGCGACAAGCTCAGCGTCTTACGCTTGAGATAGGCGCAAAAGTCGTACAGCCTAAAGATGGTCGACCGGGAAGAATTGAAGGGACGGGTTTCGGACGCGGCTTAGATAGGGGTCAAAGAGGAACTATGCGTCACGAATTGATGCACGCCCTAGAAGATAGGTTATCAGATGACTACGCGAGAGCGCAGGGCTACAACACTAATCAGCTATACGGCTTCCGCAGTCAAGTAAGAGACCAGCAGGCTCTCAACGCCATAAATCAATACCCGAATGAAATGGCGATTTTGTACAAAAACCTCCAGTCGAGCCATAAGGTCGGTTATGGGCCACTTTACGACGAATCGGGATATCCTAGGGCTCTCGGTGGAATAGGCGCACTAAGTGAGACTTTAGCTTATGTCGCTGGTGGAGAGAAGGGTGGCTTTGGTCAAGGAAATAAAGGCGAAATAAAAAATGCTTTAGCTACTATATACGGACAAGGAGACCGCGCTAAAGGCATGAAAATGATAAACGCCTTAACGAAAATGCAGTTTAACACTCAATATGGGCGGTTCTACAAAGGCTTTGTTCCAAACTTTGATGCTCAAGGACCTAAGAGCAATAGATTTTCAGCAGCAGCCAGAAGGGCAATGCCTAACCTTAAAGAAATAATTAAAAACGCTCCTCCTGCCGCAGCTGCCGGTCAGCAAAAAATGAGCTTCGCAGATTGGATAAATTTAATTCCAATAGAGCAAATAGCTAATCAAATGGGTAAGGGTGTTGAAATTAATGTGTCTGGTGGTGGTTTTTCTTATGGGGGCGTTGGTGGCTTCGGCGGTGGAGCTAGAGGCAACGTTGGCAGGAATAATAATCAGGTTATCGACACTGTGGACCCCACGCCCAGCAGGGAGCCATCAGGATTTGTTCAGGGCAGAGTCAACACGATTATGCGCCATGAATTACAACACGCACTACAGGATGAAATTAATGACAGTTACGGTAGATATCTAGGAGCGCAATACGGATGGAACGCGCAAAACCTTAAAGGCTCCGCAAACGTCGGAATAGGAGCGGCACTTGCTTCAGCGGCAGAGCGAAAATTTCCAAAACAAATGGCGGTGCTCTATCAAAATTTAAATCCGCGACATAAACAATATTATGGGCCGTTGTTCAACGACCCTAATAACCGAAGCGCAGCGCTAGCAGGAATTTTGAATGAGAATTTAGCTTACCTCAGTGAGCAAAATAGATATTGGAATCAACTATATCCAAATAACGCAGTAGTTAACGCATTAGCTACGATATATGGAGACGGCAATGTTGCGAAAGGTCTTAGCAACATCGAAAGAATGACGATGACAGGCCGAGCATTCCAAACTTGGGCTGGTAACTATAACAAAGGATTTGTTCCTAAATTTCACGATGGGGGCGTCGTGCCAAACTTCAATAAAGAACAGCCAGCGGTTCTTTTAGGTGGAGAAGGAGTACTTAGTCATAAGGGAATGAAAACTGTTGGCGGGGAAAAAGGATTAAAATCTCTAAACAAAGGTTTCGTTCCTAACTTCGCAGAAAGACCAAGGGCGAGAATTAATCTTCGCCCTGTGCCTCAAAGTCAGATTGAACAAGCCGCTAATGTCGCAGAGGGGCTTTATCCAGAAATGCACAGCACCGCTAGTATAATGGAGGTTAATAGAGTTTCTGACCCCGGTCGCTATAGAGAATTGACAGGGCAAGGTGCAGGGGGAGTTTACAGAACCCCAACCCCCGAGAATCCATTTGGTAGTATAGAACTCTCACCAAGGGCGAGAACAAGGACTTTGACGCATGAAACTATTCACCTGCAACAAAACAGATTCAGACGAGAATTAGAAAATCAATTAAGGTCTCAATTCGGTAACCAATACAGTCCTACTCAAATTGAAAATGCGATAAATGAAGTAACTGGGAGAAGAGGTTTACAAAATATTTTATCAGCAGGGCTACCACCAGAAGAAATTAGAAGATTAGTTAATGCGCAAAGTCAGAGTGTTTCTATGCAACTTTTACACGAGTCAACAGAAATGCTACGAGGAAATGAAGCTTATATTCTAAATCATCTTCGAAGAAACGGAAATTTAAGTGAGTTATTGAATGCAAATGGCGAAATTGATGTAAATAAACTCTCTGAACAGTTTGAGGGAATGCGGTTTTCAGTAGATAATCCTCCCCCCCCAAGCACTCTTACTGTGAATTCTCAAAACGCTAGGGAAATAGCTAACAGATTCTTGCAGCAAGAAGCTGGCGAAAGAATATTGAGAGAAGTCGTTCGGCAAGTTGACGGTTTAGAAGCGGTCTTAACTGGAAGAACAACTCCTGAAAACTATTTACAACAATACACTCGAGAGCAAAATGCACGACGAGCTTTAATGGAAATGGAATCATACGTGTTCGAGAATCAAAGTCAATGGACAGGTAGAAACCAAACTCCTATGCAGCAGTCGATTAACGAAGCCTTAGCTAATCAACGTTATCGCCCCGGTCAATTCCCAACTCCCATCACGCCAACTCCTCAATTTAATGTTGCGCCTCCTAGGACGCAATTACCGCAAGAGCTTCCATCTCAACCCGGTTTAATGCAAAGAGGTGTTAACGCGATTAACGAGCTTGGAGCTAGACATATACCCGGATTAACTACTGAAGCTACTCAGGTTGCCGCTCAAGGAAGTAGAATAGCTAGAATTGGCTCACATATTTTAGGACCAGCTGGAGAAGTTTTATCTGTAGTGGAAAGCGGCACACAAGCCGTAAATATGACGCGAGAGCAGTACGAAAGATACGACCCAGCAGCTTTAGAATCGATAGACGCAGCGTATCAACACGGAGCGCTTGCCGGAGGACTCTACGAAGCGGCTCGCGGTCAAAGAGCTGTAGCTAGACAAAACTACGAGAATCTGATGACTGAATCTACTCAAGGAAGTGGATTTAGGCGTTATGTGCAGCTTGAAAACATGAACCCAATAACTATGCTCACTAACGTTGGTGGACTTTTGGGTTTACATAGCGACCCAGACCCAGACCTCACTCCTGACCAACTTCATGCTCAGATGGAGGCGCGTTCGATTGATGACCTGTTGAATCAGCGAATTCAAGAAGCGCAAAGACAATACGATATAAAAAGATTTTCCGAAGAGTTTGAACGGCTAGATGACTTCACCAAATTAGAAGCTTTAAACAGTTTAGATTCGGTGGGTATGGGTATTGAGGCAGCAGCTATAATTGCAGCTGCTGGCCAAGGAATTACTGCAGCTGCTGACCAAGGAATTCCAAAGCCACCTCCATTGAGGATAAGCAATGCGCAGATAAATAAAAATATACAAAAACAAAAAGGGCCTCTAAAAAAACCCGGAGCGCCGCAGACCTATCCGCCGGGATACCTAGACCCAACAACGCTAGAAAATGGCGCTACTGCTCGCTTTGACCCCAAACAAAAAGTTTGGAAGGCAAAGTTTCCAGACGGTAAGGTATATGTTCAGGGTGCCGGTGGCTCATGGACTCCCGTGGGTTCGACCTTAAAACCAATCACAACGAGAGGCCCCCTTCCACCAAGACCACAGCGGAATGTGCCAGTGGTGAAACTAGGACCGGCAAACAAACTAATGTGGCCAATGACACAACGAGGGATTGCCGAGTTGTGGAATGAACATACGCCGAAGTCGAGATACAACATGATGATGGGTGACCCTCCCGGAAATCCTTTTCAAGGAATTAGTGCAGACCCTTCGCACGAATGGTTAGATGAAAATGGTAATAGACTTGGAAAAATCAGAGGGGCAGGTCAAAGGCCACCCCAAAAAAATACCGGCAAAAAACCGATAACAAGGAAATTGCCGGGGTCTGGCGTAAGACCAATGCCAAAACCCGGTGTTTTCGGATTTTTACCAATTGACCCAATTTCCCTAGGGGGCGAAATGTTTGGCCCACGAGAAGGCATTGGAACTTCAACATCAACATTTGGTCAATTCTGGAACGACGTTAAAGCAAATATAAAAGATGCTATGGAAAGTGGCGGTGGAATATGGGACCCAACTTGGTACCCCGGCAAAAATGAGAAATTTCCGCCGCCAAATGAACCTGTTTATTATAGAAAAGGATTTGTACCTAACTTCTCTATATTTAAAGATGACCACGAGATGTCTGGAAGAGCTGGATATCTTTCCACTAAATCCATGACTATAAATAATGGTGGAGAACTACAAAGAATAAATAATAGAGAAACCATTGTTCCAATGGGCAAGCAAGCAGCGATTATTCCTCCGCATGGCCCGTGGAAAGCTGTCAGAGAAAATCAAATCAAAGGCAGAATGTACGAAGGCTATATGCCTAATTTCGCTGGTGAAGAAATTTTAAATCAAGGTTTAGAAAGAATTAACAACAACAGACTAAACACTCAACCAGTCGTACAGCAAGCTGCTCAAGCTCCTGCAACTGCTTCAGTTCCTGACCCAGCTGCTTGGGGTGCCGCAGCTGGTGCGGCTATGGCTGAGCAAGCTGGTCCAGTCATCGCCTCTCAATTAGAAGGAGTAACGATGCAGACTGAGGGCACTCAAACCATAGAAATGAGGGGTGGATTTGACATTGGCGGTAGCGCTTTACCGGCAGAAGCAGTAGAATCTTTACAACAGAATATGCTTGCTGCATTGGGTGGTGCTACCGAACAAATCATGAGCGCAATGGGGGCCTCTCCAGAGGCAATGCAAAAAGGAAGTCCTCGACTAGGAGGAATTTCTCCAAGGTTTAATTAAATAAAAATGAAAAGGAAAAAGGTAAATGGCGGTTTTTACTACAGCTTCAGTTCTTGGAATTCAAAGTAGAGGTGAATTCTTAGGGCAAGATGTAGCTCGCTACAGGACTGTTAAAACTTTCAACATCGAAGGTTTTATCGACAGTCGTGGTAACCTTTCTGGCGTAGCTGATACCCAGCAAACTATAAATAGTTATGTTCTAAATGCGAGCTCCTCCGATAGCATCATGGAGCCAATAACCATTAATGGTCAGCTCTATGGAACAGGAAGAATTATTTCTTTAGATTTCCGAGCCGCAGAAAATACTTTAAATAGTCAAATTATCATCGGTTCTTACACCGCTCAGATTGAAATGTATGAGAGCGGTGATTTAAATAACGTATTTGGAAGCGCGTCTAGCGCAATTAATAATAGTGGTTTAAAATTTATCCAAGACATAAGTGAAGACTTTAGTTTTAATAGGTCGGAAGGTGACGAGTATGACTATACTCATAATGTAAATATTACTTTTATATCGGGCGTAACTGGTAGCGCAGCCGGAGAAGTCATAGACCCATTTGATTCAGCTTATAATGTAGCTCAAGTTTTATTTGATAATAGACCCAGTGAAGGCTTTGATGTATTAGGTAATTTAAATTACAGATATGATTCGCAAGGGCTTGCTTACTATACAGAAAATAAAGATAGAATAAATGGAACCTGCTCTTTTTCTAAAACTTTAAGCTTGTACCCATCGGGATTAACTAGTGGAAAATACTCTGCAAAGATTACTAATTCTTTTGAGATAGATTCAGCGGGAATAGGTTATGTAACAGAGAAAGGAGAAATCATAGGTAGAGATAGTAATGATAGCCAACACGAAGCATTCAAGCATGCGGCTTCAGGTTTAGATGTAGAGGTTGGTCAGTCATTCAGAAGATGTTCTGGCATTTACGATACTTATAAAAGCTACATAGACAACTTAGACTCTGTATATTTATATAGTGGAGCAGTTACAAGGGACATCACCTCTAACCCAAACACCGTAACTCGAGAGTACACAGTAAAATATACGGATGATGAAGCTTATAAAAACATATCTTATATAGAAGAAAGAAACCAAAGTTTTGTAGAACAATCAGATGGCTCTGTGATAGCTTCAGAAGAAGGAACTCTTACATCTCGATTCCCCAAAGGCGCAGTACCTTCGTGGCCAATAGTACCAAATACTTCCGAAGTAAAAACAAGACTAGAAGGCTTTTACACGAAGTCAAAATTTCCTATGGGCGGCTCTCTTAGTTTGACAAGCTCTTCAGTAAGCATTCCTAAGTATGGGAAAGAAGTCACTTACAACTATGCTTACAGCGATAGTGAAGAAGTTAATTTAACTCCTTCAGAATCTAATCTATTTAATAAATTGTCTGTATCTATGAGTGACTCTCTCGGCGGCGCAGTGGGGCAAACTATAACAGTACCGAATAGGCAGGAAGGTTCAGCTCTTTATAGTGGGCCATTTCAAACTAGTTTAGCCACGCGCGATATAACTATTGAATATCAACTCAAAAGAGAGGCTGGTAAGCGATGGTCAAATTTTTTAGAGATGCAAAAATACTATGGATTTGCGAAGCAGAGACTAATTCAAGATGCTTATGAAGTTTTGAAAGATTTGCCTGCCGTATTTGTTTTAGACGTAAAAGACTTATATGTATCAGATGTTAAAATAAGTCTGCAGAGTTCTAGAGTTTTGCAGGTAACTATGCAGGTGACGTTCCCAATGCAGCGTCCTGTTAGTCAAATTTTTGCAGGTTATAAAACGTAATTATAAAAATGGAAGGAACACCAGTTACAGTTAGTTATGGGTCTTTTGATTTTACTACTCCATTCGGTAGTATGCCAGTTCCTTTTGTGTCTCGCTCTCAAGAGGTTCTGTATCAAGGTAAAAAGTGGGGTCAGTCAACCTCTATAACTTTAAATGGTACGATTATTGGAACTAGCGGAATCAAGGCTGGAGATGTTCTTAATTACACGGCTATTGATTATGATAGAAATGTAATCCTTGATAAATTTTCGAGAGACTATAAGCCCTTGCAACTTAGAGAAGGAGGCACTTTAGTTACGGGGTATGATTACTGCATAGTTAACAATGTTGACTTTGAAGTAGGAAACGCAGGTAAGTTAGATTATACCATTGAGCTAACATGCTATGATAAAAAAACTTGGGTAGGCACTCAAGGAGTTTTAGACCCAGTAGATGAATACTCTTTTAGGCAGATTTCTGCTACTGACATCGAGTTAAGCCATAAGGTAAGCGCAAGAGGGTATCAAAATGATACAGCAGCTCTGCAAAATGCTATAAATTTTGTAAATGCTCGCACTGGAGTAAGCTCGTTCTCTGCGAAGTCTAGATGGTCGATACCTGTAGAACACTTTGTTTTAAAAACAGTTTCAAAAGACACAAACCGTCCAGATGCGACTTATTCTGTAACGGAAACTTACGCCGTACAATCTGGAGATATCTCCGTCACAACATTACCTACTGATAATGTTTACATACCCTTAATAACTGGAGTAGTTCAAACTTTTAGCACGAGCTTTTCTTCTGGCGCTAATCAAGATTTTTCCACAGTAAGTGTCGATTACGCAATGCAGGGCAACAAAAAAATTAGCAGCTCTGATTTAAGGTCTAAACTTCCCGATAGCGGAGTGCTCTATGACATAGCTAATTCTGCTTTACCTGCCGAACAAAAAGATTGTAAAACCTACTTGTATGGAGAATATATTTTAGGGACACATAATTTAGCAGTTGAAACTCCAAACATAGTTCCAGCTCAATGGACTACTGGAGAGCTTGTCTGTATTTCTCAGCTTACTAATAATTTAACTGCTGTTGTTAGTGGTATTGCTACCACAGGTGTTACATTTCATAGGTCTTCAATAGGTAGCGTTCTAAATGGTAGTCTTTCTATTACTAAGTGTAGGGGCGCTTGCGATGGCACTCAAAAAGTTTACTTGAGACCCGTTTCCTATTCTGTAAATGATTTAGCTGACACCGAACACAAAATAGAAATAAACGCTCAATATACAGACAACTTTGTAGGGCAAATAAATAACAGTTCTGTAACTGGCGCTATATATTGGGATTATAAAATAGATTATTCTACAGACGCTATAACTAATGTAACTACAGCAACTATAGGTGGAGAATTTAAATCTACTAAAAATACATCCGCTAGACAGAGATACGCGGATATATCAGGTTATGTTTACGACACTCTTGCGACTAGTAGCAAAGCGGTCACTGGTTTTGTTTATGATACTTTAGTGGGAGACTCTCAAATAGGGTATGATGCTTTAAGTGGTAGCCACCTTTCTGCCGAATTTGGTAATTGGCCGATAAATCCAGCTTTAGACTCTTTTAATATAAGAAATAATAAAAGAGCTGGAACAATATCTATGGAGGCTTCTTTTAATAATGAAAACTGGCTAACTGGATTCAGGGAAGCCACTTACTCTGTGGAATATAATCCTTCTATAGAGCAGTACGCAACAAAGCCAAGCTGCAATTTAAATGGTTTATATGGAGTCTACGACTTAAATGTATTAAACAGGCAAAAAATAAATTTATCGCAAACATTTAAAGGAGGATATCTAAAGACTGCGCCTACCGTAAATGCTAATCTGGATGATTATGAAAGAATTGCTTCACCTTACGTATTGAATATTTATGATTTTTATCGCCAAGAGATTCCTTTTACTGATGCTCTGACGGAAAGTGAAAGTAGAAGCGCAAAAGAAGCTCCGCATAATGAAGTTACTTACAGTCAGCAAATAACTACTCAACCCTTATCAACATCTTGGCTTACCGTATACGTAAGTAATGTACAGTCATCATGAACAAATCCATACTAAATTTAGTTACAAAGACAAATCTTGGCGGCACAGGAGATTTAAGGGCATTTTATGGTTTTGGTGGTGGATTCGGTACTAAAATTATTTTTAATGATTTATATACTACTGGAGAACAATTTTCTGGCATACATCCTTTAATAGAAAAAATGCCTGCCATTTCTGTGGGTTCAACCGACTCTCCTACTGCGGTATCTGATTCTGGGCGTTTCATAGGCACTGACGTTATTGAAATAGCTGGGCAAACTCCTACCGGAAATTGGACTTTTTATATAGATTATTTAAAAGAAGAGGTCGATAGAACAAAGTCTTGCGTTTTAGTCTCTACTATGGACACACCAGTAGCTTCTTCTGGTTTTAACTTTGGGGTTAATGGCGCAAATCACCCTTATTTTGAGTTTAAAGACTCTAATGGAGTTCTTAAAACTTTCACGCATCAATCATCCGTAAATAAAGAAGCATTGATATCGGTAAGTAAAAATTCTGATACTGTAGAAGTCGTTGTCCATGACAAGCCCAACAGAAGTAATCAATTAGCAAAATTTGACGTTTCTGGATATCAAGATTCATCTTCTTGGTTTATCGGAGGTCCTGAGAAAGTAAACCCAACAACTTTCAACAGTGACCCGAATTATGAAAGGCTTAGCGGGTATATAGACAGTTTTGTTCTTTACGACGGCGCACAAGTTCTTTCTACGAAAAATTCTATTTCTGACTCTTTTTTCTATAGTAGTTATGCTTCTGGTGGGCTTATTCAGAAAGTAGCCAGTGGATTAATCACTACTGGAGTGGTGTATAACCCTACGGGAATCACGGGTACTGGTATAACTGGGTATGTGAACGTTTTAAAAGAAACTATTAATACAATCACAATTTACGGTAAATCTGGAGTCTCTGGAACTCTCACGGGAGCAACAGTATCACTCTTAAGAGGAACAGGATATATTACCGGAGTATCAACGGAAAATTCTGGCGTTTCTATAAGCTATAACAATAGTAGGCTAAAGCAGCATGGTGCTGATTCTATTATTTTTACAAAAAGCTTGAATCAACAAGATATTTTTGAGGTACGTTCTTTTAATGAAATTCAATCGAATGATAACTTACAAGGTCAATATCGAGGGTTTCAAAACAGTTACTATACTGATTCTGGGTATTCGGGGGGCACTGAAAACATAAATGTATTTTTAGGCGGAACTGGTCAATATTCGGGGACAGAATATAATGTTTTAAATGGAAGTTTTATAAATTTCACAGGCATGAAGGTTGTTACCGGAGTAGATGAGGCTCCAAGTTTTATTTACGACAAAACAACTGGTAATCAAAATGTTAGTGCTTTTACTGGTTCTGTGGGAACCATAACTTTTACGGAAGATGACTTTTTTGGCAGGGACGTTTTCTTTTCTTCTGGCAACGGGGGTGTTTTTGGTAGAAAGCTACTTTCGGGACTAGAGTGGTCTGGATTCTCTAATAGGATAGAGATAGCTGGCTCAGGATTAGGAAGCGGTAAGTTTTTCTTTATGCCTATGGTTAGTGAGAGCTTTGATAGAGCCACTGGCGTTCCTCAGACTTATAATAAATTAAGTTTTCCTCTTCTGAATGAGCAGGTTTGGCTTAATGGGCTAAGGCAAGTAAAGGGTGTAGACTATATAACTAGCTCAAAATTAAGTTTATTAAATTCCAATAATAGGATTTCGGGCTTCAAAGACCCTCTTTATGAAGATACCGATGACTTCTTTAATATTTAAAAATATAAATAAAGATGTAAATTTACGAAGGATTATAGTAAATGGCAATAAAAACTGTAGAATCGATAAGAATTACTCAAGGAGGGTCACAAAGCTCTCCTCCGGGGAAATTCATGGGTTCCGACATTATAGGCATGACTATGCGCGTGTTGGGTGTGGGTAAGGGAGGAACTCAAGTTTCGGTAACTTTAGCTAATGAATCTGGAAATTTCACAGACCCTCCGTTAAGCTATTTAACTCCATATAAAATTGAAGTTTTGGAAAAAAGTTCTGGTCCAGCGACTTTAACTTTTTTCATGTATTTAATTAAGAGAGAAAAAAGCAGAAGCGCAAGTGAGTCGACTATGATAGTCACTTTTACTGATGGCTCTCATATATTAGACCGCACATACGTTGGTTTATTAAATCAACATGTGGCAGCTAATGACTCTAATTTTGGCGGTAAAATACAAACTGTCGCTAATGTGGGACATACAATTCCATTGCTATGTGAGCCATGCGATACTACAGCAGACCCAACTTTACCACTTAGAGAAGTTACTGTTCCTCCATCTAATCCTTTAACTCAAAGAAATCTATCTAGAACAGGTTTAGATTGCTATTTCGGAAACAATGTAGAAGGAGGTTTTTTATTTGTTGGCCAAGAAGAGTGGTCTCAAACAGACTGCGAGCTGCACAACGTTTCTTATAAATTTAATGATTTGATAAGTGTAGCAAATCAATTGGGGATAAGTATAGACATACAGAATAGAGCTCCAAACTATAAAGCAAACTACACAGGTACCCTTAGAGAGGTTTTAGAGAAATGGTGCGCGGATTTTGGTTTTACGTATATTTGGGATTACACCTTCCAGCCGGGACAGGTAATAGGAGTAGATTTAGCTAATAATAGCATAAATTCTACACTAGCTGAGATAGAAAGCGGTGTAAGAACATACACTTCTACAGCTAAAGACGCGGCAGTCTTAGAGACTATAAATAGCACGCAAACTATAGAGGGAACCTTTCGCCAGTTTGTAGTCGCTTCATACAAGCAGGCAGCAGCCCCAGCTTCATCTACTAGAAATTTCTTTTACAAAATGAGGTGGGCTACTACTCGTTTATCAGATATGTTAGGCCCCAAAGAGATGGATGGTAGAGGAGCTCACGACTTTTTAATTTCTTGCGCTCTTTCTAAGGTGAACGAACAAGCGAGAACCTTATTTAATGTAAGACGAGGATACTACAAACCACTGGGCTTGACTAGTCAGTATGAGATTATTAGAAACGATGAAAAAGAAAACATATTAAATTATTGTGTTTCTGGAGACACCTACAAAGACTTTCTGAATAATTTTACTTTTGGAGGGTGGAATGACCCTAACGCCGGGTATAAAATGATAATCGGCTCCTACAACGAAGAAACAGAAAGAGAGTATCAAAATTGGGAGCGTGGCTTAGCAGACTTGTGTGGAAGGTGGTTGTATAGCCCAATTGATGAGCAAGAGTACGCCTATTTTAACTGCCCCAAAGGAGCGAACTTTAGGTACGTTACTAGCGCTGAGCTTTCTCCAAGAGGAACACCGTTTTCAATAAAAAATGTTCTTCAAATGCAGACAGGAAGCCAAGAGCAGAGCGTTCCGGTTCCTTTTGCAAATTTCTTAAGCAGGAACATGATGTATTTAAACTTATGGAATATCTTTAAAACTAAAAGAGTTAGCTTTTTTCATAGAAGCGCAGCTAATTGGGGTACAGACTTCGAAAGATATAAAAACTTTTTTTCTAGTGCGGCTACTAGCTCTCAGCTTAGCGTAGATGGCAATCATTCTGCTGGCACTAAAGTCGAAAACCAAGCAGAAAGTTTGTTAACAGACATAATGCCAAGGTTTCAAAAAATTACCGGCGAACTAAGACTGCGTATAGAAAGCTCTTTGGGGCACACTTCTCTTTGGAAATATATCAGAGAAATAGAAAATCAAAAAAGAGGAATTCCTATGCTCGTAATAATCCCTGAGTCTAGGAAAATAGATGATGTCATTCAAGTTGGAAACATATCTGCCGCACGAAACACTCGAGAAGAGTGGTGGAAGAATCCAAATGCGGGAGGATTTAATCCAGAACAACAGTGCGCTAACAATACTAGATGCGAGTTACAGTCTCAATTAGAACAGGCTGCTTGCATGTGTCCTCCTTCTACTTTTGGTTCGCCTTCAGGGCGTATACAAGACCTCCAACAGGCGCAAACAATGCCTTGGACAGAGGGTTATGGTAATAATTTTGCAGCAGCTTTTGGCGTAACAATTAAAGAGGTAAAACAAGATATACGAGGCGGTTATTACCCTGAGTATCGTTCGATGCCCATTATTTTTCCTTGTGGAACTTTTCCGATAGCTGGAGGAATAACCGCAACATCAGTGGTCGAAGGAGGCACAAATAATATTGTCTACTACGGTAACTTACAAAAGAAAATAACCAACGTAAGATACGCGAACAAAACTATAGACATTATGCATGAATATCTTTCTAAAAATACTAATGCAGATGGAAGCGAATCTATTGGAGCTGGAAATGTAAGTGAAATAAGAGTTTTAAATCCAAATCTTACTAACAATATCATTCAGAGAAACGAATCAGCTAAAAATAAGATAGTAAATATATATGTTCCGGGAGTAGGATTTAGTACTCTTGCTCAATATTTTAATTTCTTAAAGAATTTAAATGATTTAGGTTCTTTTCACGAATCGAAAGAGTTAACCTTAAGGTTCGCCGGAACGAAGTTTGGTATATTACCAAATGAGCCTATTCCAAACTTCGGGAAAGCCTTAGCTAATTATATTCACCCCAGACACGGGTTATCCAATCTAAACTTTTCTTTTGGAGAGCAAGGTATGTCTGTAGATGTTGGGTGGAAATCGCGACCAATAGAACCCCCGAAACAAGACATTTTCATGACCTACATTGGGCCAACTCCACCCGTAGGATTTTAAAATTAAATGATTTACACGGGTACACAATTTAGAACCATACAAGAAAGAAGTGAGCTTTCTTTCGCGGGTAACTTCGTGGTTGATAACGCTTCAGGTCACGCTGCTTTTGGATTTTCTGGAAATGGAAATCTACTAAAATTTGATTTTAAAAGCGGAAAAATTTACGACCCAGAGGGTAGGTATGTTAATAGCTATAGAGCAAAAGAGCTTTTTTCTATATCAGGAAGTTATAAAACTGGTACTTACAACTATTTTATAAATAACAATCCTATATGCGTAAGTGGGAATGTATCAAATTTCGATATAGAAAGATTCTTTGGAACTACTACTAATTGCCAATTAGATACAAGTGGTTTTTTTATTGATGCAAGCGGCGAAGGAGATGTGCAATTTACGGATATTCCTTCTACATTTGACGCTGGAGATTTAAAAACAATTAAAGTTGTAAATACAGGACATGGTAAAGATATAGGAGTTTTTTCTGGTCAGTTTATAGATTTCAATACAGGCGCTGGAAATGTAAATAATATTTTCACCGTAGAACAAAAACCTAGTGGAATAGCTAAGTCAGCTACAGGAGACTTAGGGATTAGAATATCTGATTTTACAGGTATTTCAGGTATAGCTAACAATAGCACTTATGAGCTACAAGTTGAGCTTTATACGACTGCTGGACCAAGGCAAAAGAATTTCAGAATTTCAGGAATAGATATAGACAAAGAAGTTTTCTTTGATGTCACCAAAAACTTAAACAACTTTATCGGTACTGGAACTGGGGTACAAAGCGGTAAAATAGTCTCTGGCGGCGCGTACAACTCGACTAAGTCTGGAGATTTTTCTATAAACTACGCCTACTATAGTGGGGGATTATATCCAACAGGATTTCCTTTACATTTGACTTTAAAATATTCTTCGGGAGTTACGGGTGTCATGTCTGGCATGATTACTGGAGTAAATATAGTTAATAGTGGTAGCGGGTACAGGTCTGCACCACTTATCAAGGTAGTTGGTGGAGGCGGAGAGGGCGCTTCTGTGTCGGGGTTAGTAGTTGGAGAAAGACTTTCTGGAATTAATTTAATTCACGCTGGTAGAAACTACACTTCGACACCAACGATAAATATTCTGCAGAATGTTAATACAATCACTGTAACTTCTGAAGGTTCGGGTTATTTGGCTCCTCCTCAAATATTAATTTCAGGAGGCGGCGGAAATTTTGCTAGCGGTAGCGGCTTTGTTGCGACTGGATTTCACTCTGGAACGCTGGAAAGCATTAATTTAGTTTCTTTTGGTAGCGGGTACACAGGAACGCCGACAGTAACCTTCCCAACTACATGCGTCGGTGGTGGAATACTGCAAAGTGGAGGTTCGGGTTACACGGGTCATCCATTGGTAACTTTTTCAGGGGTTGATGGAAAAGGGCAAGCTTCTGGCATGGGCCTTGTCGGTTCTCAAATAACAGGGGTTGAAATTGTCAATTCAGGAGCAGGATACACGGGTGTTCCTACTGTTATTTTTAGTAGCGAATTTTTCGTACCCTCTGATACTAAACAATATATCTATGAAGGTAAGGCTGGATTAGCGGGAGGAGTTAACGCTACAGGTTCCGCTTTGATGAGTTTTTCTATTACGGGAGCAACCCTGACTCATTCTGGAAGTGGTTATAACTGCTCACCAACAATTTGGTTCACTGGAAATACTGATTCTAAATTTAGCAATGCTACTCAAGCAAGTGGTATTGGGCTGACGGGAAATCCAAATAGCGATTTGTCAGGATTTTTAACTGGGATTAGAATTGTTGCTACTGGTGGATTTTATACAGGAACTCCAGATACTTTTATTTCTGGTTGTAACGCAACGATTACTGGCTCAGGAATAGCTCATTTAGGCAGTGGTTTTGTAACTGGAGTTAAAATAATTAATAAAGGAATAAACTATACAGGAATTCCAGTAGTCACTTTCAGCGGCGGATTAAATCCTTTTATTTCAAGAAGTATTTCAGCTGGAGAAACTCCGACGAACACTAATAGCGGAATTTTCTCGGGAACAGGGCTGGTATTGACCGGAAATCCGACTGGAGCAGTGCTCGACATAAAAATGTTTACTGGAAGTAATCACACAAATTCGGGTTTTACGTCAACTCCAAGTGTATTATTTAGTAGCCGAGGGCAGTCTGTGGCGGCTAGCGCGACCGCTTTTATAGGTACAGGGGCAGTAGCTGTAGCTAATATGTCTACTGGCGCTAGTGCATTAGCAGTTACAGGCTCCTATATTAAAAGTTTCACTGGAACTTGGAAAATTATGACAGGAAGTGGGATTCATGCCCCCACTGGAATTGTTTCTCCAAACGCAGGGGGAACAATTTACGACAATGGAATTTATTATACAAAATCTGGAGATTATTATGGAGCAGCAGTAGAAAACACAAATTATTACGATGATAATTTAATGGTGGCCGAATTTCAGGTTAGTGGGTTGGGGGCATCCGGAGATTATTATTATACTAAGTTTTTGACAGGAGTAAGGTAAGAGTTTGGCAAGAACATTTATAGAAATTCATGGAGTAGGGAATGACGACCGCGAGATGGTCGTTATCGCCAATCATGATTATTGCACATGTTCTGACCCTTGGAAGGATGGTACTCCTAATTCTCCAGCTCGTGGGCTATATTCTGGAGGGCTTTCTGGTTGGGAGCATTGTGCTCAAACTATAGCTGAAAGAAGCTGTGACCAACCTAATGACAATGTTCAAGTTGCGCCTTGGAGGATAACCAAGCAACAGTCTCTCGATGATGTTCCTAGCGCCTACGGTCCCGCGCGTATTGCTAATTCTTACTCGTTAGAGTGTAGAACAGATATCAATAGAACAAATATCGTCCCTAACGTTTGGAAAATTGATACAGATGGCGTAAATAGCAAAACCCAATTAAGTGGTCGCGTTGCTTTACGACTGTGGTTGATGAGGCAGTTTTCTGTTGGTAATGCCAATGTTGTAGCGGACATAAATAGTTCTGATACCTACGGTGGAGCAGGACACGCTAATCCAGTAGAATGTTCTGAAATTTTTAAAACATTTGTTATTGCTAGAGACAGACTTGGTAATAATTATGTGGTTCGCAGACCAAGAAATGTATGGGAATGTAAAGTTCCAACTCATAAGTATTTAAAAAATCCTTATTATTGCGGAGAAAGAATTTCAGTAAGAAGGTTGGACCAACCAGAGTCTATTGTTCCCGCTCACTGCGCTAGTCACAATCCCGGACCTAACGGATTTGCAAATTCTGATGGTGGAGCAGCTTACCTTCAATTAGTTCAAAGTTATGGTGTACGATTTGGAGAGAGGTTTCAGGCTTATTTTGAAGATGCACAAACTACAGTTACAAGAGACTGCAAAGAAATTGATTGCCCAACTTGTACTTCTTTTGATGATAGTGAAGTCCAGATAATCGACCCACCCGATGCAAGTGCTGTACAGAGCAAACACTTAAAAATTAGAATAAGTCGAGACGAGTGCTGGAAGGCCGGTGCTACTATTTCAGTCGGATACACTTATACGTATGACGATGACCCGCCTAACCGTGATATAAAAACAATTGGTCCAGTAACTTATCAAACACAAATACATTCTATAGCTAAAGATAGTAGTGTTAGTTATCCGGTTGCTTATATAATTTTTCCAATAAGACCCGAAGACAAAGATAGGTTTGGGGATATAATTTATTTCACTACCATCAAAATGCTTAGCCCCGTGGTGGTTTGCCTCTCAAGAGATGTGATGTCTGGAGGTGGTGGTGGTGAGGGATATCAAGGTTACCAAGGTTATGAAGGTTACCAAGGCTACGAAGGTTACCAAGGCTACCAAGGTTATCGAGGGTATCAAGGTTATCAAGGGCTTGGTTATCAAGGATATCAAGGGCACCAAGGATACCAAGGGTGGCAAGGTTATCAAGGGCACCAAGGTTATCAAGGTCTTGGGTATCAAGGTTATCAAGGTCACCAAGGTTATCAAGGACACCAAGGTTATCAGGGTCATCAAGGCATTAGCCGTTGCGAGACTTTCATCGGGGGTGCATACGCCGAAGGCGCAGACAGCATAAGCATTTCCTCA
>MDSZ01235441.1_pt1 | contig 23449 bp, 34 predicted proteins | sample 811201 | NCBI WGS metagenome assembly MDSZ01 (sample SAMN05326647, study PRJNA326480) | marine metagenome | isolation source: seawater | place: Indian Ocean: North | collected 2010
AGAATTGAATATGATCCTAATAGATCTGCGCATATTGCTTTACTTAAATACCTGGATGGAGAAAGAAGATATATAATCGCACCATCAAAATTAAAAGTTGGTGATCAAGTAATTTCTTCAGATAATTGTGAAATCAAAGTTGGAAATTCTATGAAGTTGAAGGATATTCCATTAGGAAGCAATGTACATTGTATAGAATTAAAACCTTTAAAAGGTGCACAGCTTGCAAGAAGTGCTGGAACGTCTGCTAGATTGGTTGCAAAAGAAGGAATATATGCAACATTAAGACTTCAATCTGGAGAAACAAGAAAAGTTCTTTGGGAGTGTAGAGCTACTCTAGGAACCGTTTCAAATCAAGAAAATAATCTAAGGTCATTTGGAAAAGCAGGTGCTAAAAGATGGCGGGGAGTTCGACCAACTGTCAGAGGGGTAGCCATGAATCCAGTTGATCATCCTCACGGGGGAGGTGAAGGAAGAACTTCAGGAGGAAGACATCCATCAACTCCATGGGGTGTTCCAACTAAAGGTTACAAAACCCGTAAAAATCAAAGAACTGATAATTTAATTATTCGAAGACGAGGTAAAAAATAATTATGCCTAGATCTCTTAAAAAAGGACCATTTGTAGATTTATCTTTATCAAAGAAAGTTGATGCTGCAATAGCAAATAATGATAAGAAACCTATTAAAACATGGTCTAGAAGATCAATGATAATACCATCAATGGTTGGGTTAACAATATCTGTACATAATGGAAGACAACATGTACCAGTCTTTATTAATGAGGATATGGTTGGACATAAACTTGGTGAATTTGCAATGACTAGAACTTTCAAATTACATTCAGGAGATAGAAAGGGGTAAGCATGGAGACTAGAGCATATCTAAAAGGAACAAGACTTTCTCCTCAGAAAGCTGCACTAGTTGCAGATCAAATTAGAGGTAAAAAAGTCGATATAGCTATGGATTTCTTAACATTTAATAAACAAAAAGGCGCATCTGTTATTAAGAAATTATTAGAGTCTGCAATAGCTAACGCTGAGAATAATAATAATCTAGATATTGATAATTTATTAGTCAAGACAATTATTGTTAATCAAGGAATGAGATTTAAAAGAATGAAAGCAAGGGCAAGAGGAAGAGCTGACAGGATTATAAAGCCAACATGTCATATTGAGATTATTTTGACCGAGGGAGATACATAATGGGACAGAAAGTTAATCCTAATGGTTTTAGATTAGGAGTTTCAAAAAAACAAAATGCTAATTGGTATGCAAAGGGAAAAGATTTTTCCAACTATCTAATTCAGGACTTAAAAGTAAGAAATTATCTTAATAATAAATTGAAAAATTCTTCAATAAGCAAAGTCGAGTTGGAAAGAAATGCCGAAGATTTTATTGTAAATATTCATACATCTAGACCCGGTATTATCATTGGAAAGAGAGGGGAAGAGATAGATAATATAAAAAAAGCTGTAGAGAAAATTGTAAAAGGAACAGCACAAATTAATATAAAAGAAGTAAAAAAACCAGATCTTGATGCAAAAATTCTTGCTGAAGGAGTCGCACAACAGCTTGAAAAAAGAGTTATGTTTAGAAGAGCGATGAAGCGAACAGTGCAAAGTGCGCTTAGGCAAAGCGCAAAAGGAGTACGTATTGAGGTATCGGGTAGATTAAATGGTGCAGAAATTGCAAGAACAGAATGGTATAGAGAAGGAAGAGTCCCATTACACACATTGAGAGCTGATATAGATTATGGAACTGCTGAAGCTCTTACAACTTATGGAATTATTGGTGTAAAAGTTTGGGTTTATAAAGGTGAGATTACAGAAGATCCTTACAAAAAAGAAAAATTATCTGGATAAATATTATGTTGCAACCTAAACAAACAAAATTTAGAAAAATGCACAAGGGCCGAAATAGAGGTTTAGCACAAAATGGGAATACTATTGCTTTTGGTAGATTTGGTCTGGTGGCTTCTGATAGAGGAAGAATAACTGCAAGACAAATAGAAGCGGCTAGGCGTGCAATGACAAGATATATCAAAAGAGGTGGAAATATTTGGATACGAATTTTTCCTGATAAACCTATAACTAAAAAACCTTTAGAGGTAAGAATGGGAAAAGGTAAAGGCAATGTTGAATATTGGGTGGCATTAGTGCAACCAGGAAAGATAATGTTTGAAATGGCTGGCGTTGAAGAAGAATTGGCACGAGAGGCATTCAGACTAGCATCCGCAAAATTACCAATAAAAACTCACTTTATTAAAAAGGATATATAAGCAAATGAGCAAAGAGTTAGCAAATCTTAGGAAAAAAAATTTAGATCAGCTAAATGCAGAACTTTTGGTAGTAAGAGAGGCTCAATTTGGTTTGAGAATAAAACATAGAACTGGACAGCTAAACGAGACTAGCGAATTAAAAAAAATTAGAAGAAAGATAGCTTTGATAAAAACGCTCATAAATGAATTTAAACTAAAGGATAAAGAATAATGGAATCAACCAATCCAAGAGTATTAACAGGAGTAGTTACTAGCAATAAAGGTAACAAAACTATTACGGTTAAAGTAGAAAGGAAAGTTAAGCATCCTTTGTATGGAAAAGTTATAAAAAGAGCAACAAAGGTCCATGCTCATGATGAAGAAAATTTGGCATCAATAGGCGATATCGTTTCTATAAAAGAGTGTAGACCAATTTCTAAAACCAAAACATGGATATTGGTATCTAATGCTAATTCGAAGATTAACTCAGTGGGAGACGAGCAATGATACAGATGCAATCACTTTTAAAAATTGCTGATAATAGTGGTGCCAGGAGCGTTATGTGTATAAAAGTACTTGGCGGCTCAAAAAGAAGATATGCAAATATTGGAGATATTATAAAAGTTGCTGTTCGTGAAGCCATTCCAACTGGCAAAGTAAAAAAAGGTCAGGTTGTTGACGCACTTATTGTTAGAACAAAAAAAGGTGTTCGAAGAAGGGATGGCTCATTAATTAAATTTGATGAAAATGCTGCAGTTTTAATAAATGCACAAAAAGCTCCAATTGGTACAAGAGTTTTTGGACCAGTTACAAGAGAGTTAAGAGAAGGCAAGCATATGAAAATTTTATCATTAGCTCCAGAGGTTTTATAAGATGAAAAAGAACGCAATACCTACAAAATTAAGAGACGGCGATGAAGTAATAGTTGTTGCAGGAAAAGATATTGGAAAAAAGGGAACACTTCGTGAAATCAATAAAAATAAAAATAAAGGCATTGTAACTGGAATAAATATGATAAAAAAACATACAAGACCAAATCCTGAAATGGGAATTACAGGAGGTGTTGTTGAAAGGGAAGCAGCTATATCTTTATCTAATCTTGCTATATGGAATCCTAAAAAGAAAACAAAAGATAAAATTTCTTACTCAAATGATAAAAATGGTAAAAAGATTCGATTATATAAATCGGATGGCAAGGAAATTAAATAATAATGGCTAATTTACAAGAAAAATATAACAAAGAGCTTAGACCAGCTTTAAAAGAAGAGCTTGGTATAAAAAATATAATGGCTGTTCCTAAATTAACTAAGGTAGTTATAAATATGGGTGTTGGAGAAGCATCTACAGATAAGAAGCATTTAGAGTCTGCTTTAGACAATTTAACAGTTATATCGGGACAAAAACCTGTTACAACAAGAGCTCGAAAATCAGTTGCAAGTTTTAAAATTAGAGAAGGTTGGCCTTTAGGGTGCAAGGTAACGCTTAGAGGAAAAAAAATGTATGATTTTATTGAAAGATTAATCATAATTGCAATTCCCAGAGAAAGAGATTTTAGGGGACTGAGCAACAAATCATTTGACCAGCAAGGTAATTATAGTTTTGGTATTAAAGAGCAAATTATTTTTCCTGAAATCAATTATGACAATATTGATAACATAAGGGGAATGGATGTATGTATAAATACATCTGCAAATACAACAGAACATGCAAAAGCTTTACTTAAAGCTTTTAATTTTCCATTTAAAGAGTAGGTAACATTATGGCAAAAAAATCAATGATAGCTAGAGAAGTCAAAAGAATTAAAACTGTTGCTAAGTTTGCTGAAAAGAGAATAAAACTTAAAAAGGCAATGTATGATATGAATCTTTCAAGCGAAGAAAGATATGAAGCTAGAGTTAAGTTCCAGCAATTGCCGAGAAATGCAAGTCCCTCAAGAGTAGTAAGAAGATGTCAAGTTACAGGAAGACCTCATGCAGTCTATAGAAAGTTTGGCTTAAGCCGGATCAAATTAAGAGAAGCTGCAATGAGAGGCGATATTCCTGGTTTAGTAAAATCAAGTTGGTAATATTATGAGTTTTCAAGATCCTATATCAGATTGTTTAACTAGAATTAGAAACGGCCTTATGAGAGGAAAAGATTTCGTTCATGTGCCTCATTCTAAATTAAAGCATGAATTGGTAAATGTTTTAATCTCAGAGGGTTATCTTATGGGGTGCGAAAAAACCGAAATAGATAATAAGCCGTTTATTAGTGTGCAATTAAAATATTATAACGACTCCCCAGTAATTAAAGATCTTAAAAGAATAAGTAAACCAAGTTTAAGAAAATATTCATCCGCATCTGACTTAATCTCAGTTAAAGGCGGTTTGGGCACTTATATTATTTCAACAAATCAAGGATTAATGACAGATAAAGCTGCAAAAGAAAAAAATGTAGGCGGCGAAATTCTTTGTGAGGTATTTTAATGTCTAGAGTAGCAAAAAATCCAATTATTATTCCAGAAAAAGTCGAAGTAAATGTTCAAGATAACGTTGTTTCTGTATCTGGCAGCAAAGGTGAATTAAAATTAAATTTACCTGCGACAATTTCTTTAGATATAAAAGAAAATGTAATAACTATTATATATGATGAATCTATTCAGCAATCTGTTGCATTAGGCGGAACAACAAGATCCTTAGTAAATAATATGATAATTGGTGTTAGTGAAGGGTTTGAAAAAAAACTAGAATTAAAAGGAGTTGGCTATAGAGCTAAAGCATCAGGAAAGCTTTTAGAATTAACATTAGGTTTTTCACACCCAGTAAAGTATCAACTTCCTGATGAAGTGGATGTTGAAACTCCATCGCAAACTGAAGTTGTCTTGAAGAGCCATAATAAACAGATTTTAGGTCAGGCTGCTGCAGAGATTAGAGCATTTAGACCGCCTGAACCGTATAAAGGTAAAGGAGTAAGGTATTCGGATGAACAAGTTAAACGAAAAGAAGCTAAAAAAGCTGCAGGAACGGGTGCATAATGAACATTAAAAATTTATCCAGATTAAGAAGAGCAAAGAAAACTAGGTTTGCTATTAAAGATCAGGAAACCCCAAGATTAACTGTTTTTAGATCTTCAAAACATTTTTATGCTCAAATTTTTGATAGCTTGGGTTCGAAAGTATTAGTTTCTGCTTCAACTTTGGAAAATGACAATAATAGTAAATCAAATAATATTTTAGCTGCAACAGAAGTAGGTAAAAAAATTGCAGAGCGTGCAATTGAAAATGGAATTAAAAAAGTAGTTTTTGATAGATCTGGTTACAAATATCATGGTCGAATAAAAGCTTTAGCTGATTCAGCTAGAGATTCAGGTTTGGAGTTTTAGTTTATGAACGAAAAAAATTTAGTGAATAGTCAACAAGATACTCTTGAAGAAAAACTAGTTCAGGTTAATAGGGTTGCTAAAGTTGTTAAGGGAGGAAGAATTTTTGGATTTACTGCTCTAACAGTTGTTGGAGACGGCAATGGTAGAGTTGGATTTGGTAGAGGTAAGGCAAAAGAGGTACCAATCGCAATACAAAAAGCTATGGAAAATGCAAGAAGAAGCATGGTTGAAGTTGAATTAAATAACACAACTCTATGGTATCCAGTTAAAGCTAAACATGGATCAGCAAAAGTATATATGCAGCCAGCATCTGAAGGTACTGGAATAATAGCTGGAGGTGCCATGAGAGCAGTTTTAGAGCTTGCAGGAGTTCAAAATGTCTTAGCTAAATGTTACGGCTCAACAAATCCTGTAAATGTTGTGAGAGCAACAATTAATGCGCTTAGTTCGATGGAGTCTCCAGAGTCGGTTGCTGCAAGAAGATCAAAAAAAGTTGAAGAAATAGCATGAGCAAAGAAAAAACAATTAAGATTAAATTAATCAAAAGTGGAATTGGAAGAATGAAATCTCATAAGTTATGTATTAAGGGCTTAGGGTTTAAAAAATTAAATCAAACTGTTTCAATTCAAGACACACCAAGCAATAGAGGAATGATTAATAAGATCTCAGATATGATACAAATTTTGGATAATTGAAATGACTGAAGAAAGTAAAAATTTAATGAATCTAAACTCACTTTCTAATGAGAGCACTTCTAAAAATAGAAAAAGGGTTGGCAGAGGAATTGGTTCTGGTACAGGTAAAACAGCTGGAAGAGGCCATAAAGGTCAGAAATCAAGATCTGGTGGAAAAATAAGGTTAGGATTTGAAGGCGGCCAGATGCCACTTCAGATGAGATTACCAAAATTTGGATTCACCTCTAGAACAAATAACTATTTTAAAGAGGTAAATTTAAAAAACATCGAAGGCATGGATAAGGTTAATTTAGAAACTTTAAAAGATAAAAAAATAATTAGTAAATCTGTTAAAAAGGTTAAGATTTTTGGAAATTATGAAGTTAAGTCCAAACTCTCAATAGAAGGAATTAAAGTGACTAAAGGTGCAAAGGACTCCATTGAAAAAGCTGGGGGAAAAATTTTAGATATCACCTCTGAGGTTAGTAAGAATGAAAAGAAAAAGGAAATTAAATAATAATGGCTGATAAAGGTAACATGAGCGATCTTTGGAAACGTCTAAGGTTTGTTCTTTTTGCTATTCTTATATATAGAATTGGTACATATATTCCAATACCAGGTTTAGATCCTAATGGACTAAAGACATTTTTTGGCGATGACCCTAATGCCTTACTTGGCTTATTTAATTTGTTTTCTGGAGGAGCAATAGAAAGAATGAGTATATTTGCATTAAATGTTGTTCCATATATTTCAGCAGCTATTATTATGCAACTTTTCTCAAATTCTATACCTTATTTACAAGAACTTAAGAAAGATGGACAAGCAGGTAGAAATAAAATTACGCAATATACTAGATACGGAACAGCAGTATTAGCATTAATCCAGTCTTCCGCTTTAGTCGTTACACTTTCTTCTACGGTTGCAATTACCCCGGGACTATCTTTTATAGTGCCAGGTGTTTTATCAATAGTTGCAGGAACAATGTTTTTGATGTGGCTTGGTGAGCAGGTTTCAGAAAGAGGAATAGGCAATGGTATTTCAATAATAATTGCAACCAGTATTCTTACTGGTATCCCTGATGCTGTTATACAATCTTTTGCTCAAGCTGGTGAAGGTCAAATAAGTATTTTTCTATTATTAAGTATTGGGTTATTGGCAATGGCGATTATTGCAGTTGTTGTATTTATTGAAAGAGGTCAAAGAAGAATTATTGTTAACTATGCCCAAAGACAACAGGGAAGAAAACTTATGCAGGCTCAATCAAGCCATCTACCATTTAAAGTAAATATGGCCGGAGTTATACCAGCTATCTTTGCGAGCACCTTTTTACTTTTCCCTGCCTCGCTATCTGAGTGGTTTGGTAAAAACGAGTCATTAAGTTTTTTCAACACCTTTGCATTAGCAATGAGTCCAGGACAACCTTTATATATATTAGTTTTTGCTGGATTGATTATAAGTTTTTGTTTCATTTGGTTGGCACTAACCTTTAATACAAGAGATGTTTCAGATAATTTAAAAAGATCAGGTGCATATCTGCCTGGTATAAGACCAGGACAAAAGACTGCTGAATATATTGATGAGGTTTTAGCAAGACTAACTGTCTTCGGAGCAATATATTTGACTATAATATGTTTACTTCCAATCGGTCTAATGAATTTTGCAGGGGTTTCTGCAAACATCGCAGTAGGAGGGACATCTGTTTTAATTATAGTAGTTGTTTTGATGGATTTTATGTCTCAGGTGCAATCTCACATGATGTCCAGTCAATATTCGTCATTAATGAAACGCGCTAACTTAAAAAATTATAAAAGGTAATATGAAAGTAAAAGCATCAGTTAAAAAAATCTGCAGGAATTGCAAAATTGTAAGAAGAAAAGGAGTTCTTTATGTAATTTGTAAAACTGATCAGAAGCACAAACAAAGACAAGGATAAATTATGGCAAGGATTGCAGGTGTAAATATTCCAGAAAACAAACATGTAGAAATATCTCTAACTCATATATTTGGGATTGGAAGGAAAACAGCTCAAAATATTTGTATAGAACTTGATATAGACTACACAAGAAAAATTTCTGACCTTTCTGAAGAAGAGATAGAGAAAATTAGAAATGCAATATCAAACTATGTCGTTGAAGGGGATTTAAGGAGGAATATCAGCACCAACATAAAAAGACTTCAAGATTTGGCGAGTTATCGTGGTATTAGACACAGAAGAAAATTGCCAACAAGAGGACAAAATACTAAAAATAATGCAAGAACAAGAAAAGGCCCTAAGAAGCCAATGAGAGGATAAAATGGCAGTTAAAGGAAAGAAAAATAAAAAAATTGTTACGGATGGCGTAGCTCATATACATTCATCATTTAATAACACCATAGTAACAATAACTGATAAACAAGGTAATACTATATGTTGGGCAACTTCTGGTGGCTCAGGATTTAAGGGCTCTAGAAAGAGTACTCCATTTGCAGCTCAGATTGCTGCTGATAAAGCTGGTAATGCTGCTAAAGAGTTTGGAATGATTAATTTGGATGTAAAAGTCAAAGGACCTGGTGGCGGTAGAGAATCTGCTATTAGATCGTTAAATGCATGCGGCTTAAAAATTAAAAGTATAACTGATGTCACGCCCTTGCCACACAATGGATGCAGACCATCAAAGAAAAGAAGGGTATAAAAGGAGAACTAAATGGCTAGATATAGAGGACCATCATTACGACTTTCAAGACGAGAGGGAACTGACTTACAGCTCAAAAGCGGAATAAGAGCTATTGAGTCTAAATGCAAAATGGATACGGTGCCAGGAGTTCATGGTGCGAGAAGAGGTAGGTTATCTGATTACGGTCTTCAGTTGAGAGAAAAACAAAAAGTTAGAAGAATGTATGGTGTTTTAGAAAAGCAATTTAGAAATTATTATAAAAAAGCTGCTTCATCAAAAGGCAATACAGGTGAAAACCTTTTAAGTATGCTAGAAAAGAGGCTTGACAATGTTGTTTACAGAATGGGATTTGGTTCAACAAGAGCTGAAGCTAGACAGATGGTTTCACATAAAGCATTAACCGTAAATGGAAAAGTTGTAAACGTTCCTTCATATCAAGTTAATCCTGGAGATGAAATTGAGATTAGAGAAACCAAGAAAGGACATCTTAGAATAGCATCAGCCCTTAAAATTGCTAACGAAAAGAGAGAAACATGTGATTGGATAGAAGTTGATGAAAAAAATTTAAAAGGCGTATTTAAGTCAGTTCCGGACAGGTCTGATTTAAGTGCAGAAATTAACGAAAATCTTATTGTTGAGCTTTACTCAAAATAAAATTATAGAGGCGGAGAAAAAAATGCAAACATCAGTAATTGATCTATTGGTACCAACTGAAATACAAGTTGATGACGTGTCTGATACTTTATCTAAAATAACACTTGAGCCTCTAGAAAGAGGCTTTGGTCATACATTAGGAAATGCACTAAGAAGAATCCTTCTTTCATCAATGCCTGGGGCAGCAGTGACCGATGTTGCTATAGAGGGCATATCACATGAATACAGCACAATTGAAGGTGTTAGGGAAGACGTCATTGATATTTTATTAAATATTAAAGATATGCCAATCAACATAATCGAGGGAGATACGGCTGAAATTAAACTTGATATAACCGGTCCATGCGACGTTTTAGCATCATCTTTTGAAGTGCCTGGCAACGTAGAATTGGTTAATCAAGATTTTCACATAGCTACTATTGTAGATAAAGTAAAGATTAGCATGACTCTAACTGCAAGAAATGGAAGAGGTTATGAACCGGCAGATCTCAGGGAAGATGAGGATAGAGTGGTAGGCGCATTAAAGATTGATGCTTCTTATAGCCCAGTGAAAAGAGTTTCATATACTGTAGATAATGCAAGATCAGGAAAAAGAACAGACTTAGATAAATTGGTAATAGAGCTTGAAACAGATGGAACACTTGATCCAAAGATGGCCATTGAGCATTCAGCAACAATATTACAACAACAATTAGGTTCTTTTGTTGATCTTGATGCTATTGCTGAACAAGAAGCTAAAAAAGATCAGAATGACTTCGATCCAATTTTATTAAGATCAATTGAAGAGTTAGAGCTTACGGTTAGGTCTACAAATTGCCTAAAGGCTGAGAGTATTTTCTTGATTGGAGATTTGATTCATAGAACAGAGTTTGATTTGCTAAAGACTCCTAACTTAGGAAAGAAATCACTAAATGAAATTAAAGATGTTCTTGCTTCTAAAAATTTATCATTAGGTATGAATGTTGAAAATTGGCCACCAGTAGGATAAAAAGATGAGACATAAAAAATCAGGAAGAAAACTTAATAGAAATTCTTCTCATAGAAAAGCCTTATTCAAGAATCTTGCCATTGCTTTGATAGAAAGAGAAATAATTAAGACTACTCTTCCTAAAGCAAAAGAATTAAGGAGGTTTATTGAGCCTCTTATTACTATTGGAAAATCCGATACTGTTGCCAATAGAAGATTAGTATTCAATAAACTCAGATCTGATGAGGCTGTGGCAAAAATATTTAATGATATTGCAGTTTACTCTAAAGATAGAAAGGGCGGTTATACAAGAATAATAAAAGCTGGATTTAGACCAGGCGATAAAGCTGATATGGCATTTATTGAATTTGTTGATAGAGGTGCTGATGAAAATGTTACTTCTGATGAGCCTGAATTAAAAGAAAAAAATACAGCTGCTTAAGAAAGAGTTTGTTTTAGAAATAAACCTGTAAAAGATTTTTTGATTTTAGAAACATCTTCAGGTGTCCCTTCTGCAACAATTTCTCCGCCATCAGATCCACCTTCGGGACCAAGATCAATAATCCAATCCGCAGTTTTGATAACATCAAGGTTATGTTCTATAACAACAACTGTGTTACCTTGCTCTTTTAATCGATTAAGAACACTAAGTAAAAGCTCAATATCTGCAAAATGCAATCCAGTTGTTGGTTCGTCTAAGATAAAAAGTGTTTTACCTGTACTTCTTTTTGAAAGTTCTTTAGCAAGTTTTATTCTTTGAGCTTCACCGCCAGATAATGTTAAAGCAGATTGACCAAGTGTTATATATCCAAGACCAACATCATTAAGTGTTATTAATTTATTTTTTATCGATGGATGTGAATCAAAGAAACTTAAAGCGTCCTCAACTGTCATATCTAAAATATCGCTTATATTCTTTTCTTTATATTTTATTTCAAGAGTTTGCTCGTTATATCTTTTACCACTACAAATATCACATTTAACATAAACATCTGCAAGAAAGTGCATTTCAACCTTTATCATTCCATCACCCTGACATGCCTCACATCTTCCTCCTTTTACATTAAAACTAAATCTACCTGGTTTATATCCTCTTGAGCGAGACTCAACTGTTTGAGATAAAAGATCTCTGATATGTGAGAAAAGTCCTGTATAGGTTGCAGGATTGGATCTAGGCGTTCTTCCAATCGGCGATTGATCAATATTAATAACTTTATCAAGGTGTTCCAATCCTTCGACTTTTTCACACATTATTTCCTTTGATAGTTTAGATTTATTTAATACAAATGAACTTAGAGGCAGTAAAGTTTGATTAATTAAAGATGATTTTCCTGATCCTGAAACACCTGTTATACATGTAAAGATTCCAGTAGGAATATTAACAGATATCTTTTTTAGATTATTTTCAGAGGCTTCAATTATTTTAATTTGTTCTTTATTAGGTTTTTTTCTTTTTTTTGGTATTTTGATTTTTCTTTTTCCGGATAAGTATTTTGCAGTTATAGAGTTTTTATTCTTAAGAATTTCATTTATATCTCCTTCAGCGCATATCTCACCACCATGTTTTCCTGCACCAGGACCTATATCAATTATATGATCAGCAGATCTAATAGCCTCTTCATCATGTTCAACAACAATTACAGTATTACCCAAGCTTTTTAAATGATTAAGGGTTTTTATTAACTTAGCATTATCTCTCTGATGTAAACCAATGGAAGGTTCATCTAAAACATATGTTACACCAACAAGCCCTGATCCTATTTGACTAGCCAATCTAATCCTTTGAGCTTCTCCTCCTGAAAGAGTCTCGGCGCTTCTATCTAATGTGAGATAATTTAGTCCAACATCCTCAAGGAAAGTGAGCCTGTCATTAATTTCTTTAAGAATCTTTTCAGCAATTTTTTCTTTTGCTCCTTCAAGCTTCATGTTTTTAATGAAGCTTAATGAGTCACTAATCTTCATAGAAGTAATATGATGAATTTGAGTATCATTAATAAAAACATTTCTAGCATATGTATTCAATCTAGAGCCTTCACATTCATCGCATACACTTTCAGACATTAATTTTGCAAGTTCATTTCTAATATACTCAGAGTCTGTTTCTTTAAACCTTCTTTCTGTCGAAGGAATTACTCCCTCAAATCTATGTTTTCTAATTATCCTACTGCCACTTCTAAATCTATGAGAAAAATCAATTTTTTCTTTAGTACCCCATAAAATGATGTCTTTAATTTTTTGAGGATAATCTTTCCATTTTGTTGTTAAGGTAAAATCAAAATGATTACTCAAACATCTTAGTTGATAATAATAAAATCTATTTCTCCTTGTCCAACCTTTGATTGCTCCATTTGCAATAGAAATTTCATCATCTTGAATTAACTTTTTTTCACTAAAAAATTGAATTACACCAAGCCCATCACATTTTGGACAAGCTCCATGTGGATTATTAAAAGAAAACATTCTTGGCTCTAATTCAGGTATTGAATATCCGCACTGCGAGCACGAGAAATTCGATGAATATAGACTGATAGATTTTTTATCTAAATCTTCAATTTCTATCAATCCATCTGACAAAATTAGAGATGTTTCAATAGATTCAGATAATCTAGACCTAAGTTCATTACCTGATTTAATTACTAATCTATCAATTACAGCTGATATATTATGTTTCTTATTTTTTTCCAATTCAGGAAATTCTTCAATTGGATATACTGCACCATTTACTTTGATGCGAACATACCCACTTTTTCGAAGATCTTCATATACTCCAAGATGCTCACCTTTTTTATCTCGAATAATGGGCGCCATTATCATTATTTTAGTGTTTTCTTTTAATCTAAGAATTTCATCACAAATTTCAGAAACAGTTTTAGCTTTTAAATTTTCTAAATGATCTGGACATCTTGGATTACCAATTCTTGAATATAGTAATCTTAAATAATCATATATCTCGGTTACTGTTCCAACTGTTGATCTTGGGTTATGAGATGTCGCCTTTTGCTCTATTGATATTGCTGGGGAAAGACCGTCTATTTGATCAACGTCAGGTTTCTCCATCATAGATAGAAATCTTCTTGCATAAGTAGACAATGATTCAACGTACCTTCTTTGACCTTCAGCATAAAGAGTATCAAAAGCAAGAGAAGATTTACCAGATCCGGAAAGACCAGTAATAACCACAATTTTATTTCTAGGTATCTCTAGATTTACATTTTTTAAATTGTGTGTCCTTGCACCTTTGATAAAAATACTATCCATAGAATTAAAAACTTCGTGATGAAAAAATTAAATTAGGTTAAACTTTCTACATATTATAAGAGGTAATTATGAGTAGAGGCGTAAATAAAGTAATTTTAGTTGGTAATTTAGGACAAAAACCAGAAATGAGATATACAGCAACTCAAACAGCTGTAGCTAATCTTTCTATTGCAACAACAGAGTCATGGAAAGATAAAGAAAGTGGTGAGAATAGAGATAAAACAGAATGGCATAGAGTGGTTTTCTTTGGTAGCTTGGCTGAGATTGCTGAAAAATATTTAGATAAGGGCTCAAGTGTATATGTTGAGGGTAAAATTCAAACAAGAAAATGGCAGGATAAAGATGGTAACGATAGATGGACAACTGAAATTCTTGGCAATCAGTTAACAATGCTTGGATCTAGAGGTTCCTCAGACTCGTCTCAATCAAACGAGACTTCAAATTCACCTTTTCCTGAAAATGGAGATGAGCAGGGCCTCACTGATGATGATATACCATTTTAAAGTTTCATTTTGCTAAAAGAATATAAAACTATAGTTTTAAAAGAAATCAACTCTAATGCGATTTTAAAACTAAATAGACCAAATAAGTTAAATGCATTCAATATGCAAATGCTTGATGACATGCTAGATGCTATAGAGCGTGTAAATAAAGATGACAATATTAAATCTCTCATTATTACAGGAACAGGGCGTGCTTTTTGTGCAGGAGCAGATCTTTCATTTGGTGAGAAAACTTTTGATAAAAATTTTGATACAAAAGCACAATATGAGTCTGATGTTAGACGCGATGCGGGAGGCATACTCAATCTAAAAATTTATAATTGTTTAAAACCTGTGATAGTGGCATGCAATGGAGCAGCAGTTGGAGTGGGTGCTACTATGCAATTGCCTGCAGATATAAGAATTGCTTCATTTAATTCAAAATATGGTTTTGTTTTTGCTAATAGGGGAATTGTACCGGATGGTTGTGCAAGCTGGTTTTTGCCAAAAATAATTGGGGTTTCTAAGGCTTTAGAATTGTGTTACTCAGGTCAATTGATAGATGGCTCAGAGGCTTTAGAAATTGGCTTGGTTAATTATTTAGTTGAAGAAGAAAATCTCCTAGAAAAATCATTTGAAATAGCTGACTTAATATGTAGCACAAGTGCTCCAGTATCCTTGGCGATGACTAGACATATGCTATGGTCTCTTTCTGCAGAGGATGATCCTGAGCATGCTCATATTATAGAGAGTAAATTAATAGATTCGAGAGGAGTATCTGCAGATGCCAAAGAAGGAGTTATGTCTTTTTTAGAAAAAAGAGATGCAAAATTTATGAATACAATTTCAAAAGACCTACCTTCAGACTTTCCATGGCGAAAATCAAAATTTTCTGATAAAAATTAACAAGAAATGCTTTTTGAAGAGTACAAATTGAAAGGGATCACGCTTCGTAATAGAATTGTGATGGCGCCAATGACTCGTAATCAATCACCTAATGGCATTCCTACAGAAGAAGTTGTTTCTTACTATTCAAGACGAGCAAAAGCCGAAGTTGGTATGATTATTACTGAGGGGATAGAAGTTAGCCACAAAGCATCAAGTGCATATCCAAATGTACCAAGACTAGATAGCAAAGCATCAAAAGAAGGTTGGAAGCGGGTTATTCATGGAATAAAAAAATATGATGGAGCTGTAATTGCTCAATTATGGCATTGTGGCGGTTTTAGGAAACTTGGAATGCAGCCAGACCCAGAGGTCCCAGGATATACAGCATCAGGATTGGTAAAACCAGGCAAAAAAGTAGCTCATGAAATGTCTATCAATGATATCGATGAAGTCATAGATGCTTATGCATCAGATGCAAGGATATGCGAAGATCTTGGATTTGATGGAGTGGAAGTGCATGGAGCACATGGATATTTAATTGATAATTTTTTATGGGAAGGCACAAACATTCGAAAAGACTTATATGGAGGATCTATAAAAAAACGATCTCAATTTGTTTCTGAGATTATAAAAGCTATTAGAAAGAATGTGTCAAATGAATTTATTGTTGGTCTAAGATTCTCTCAATGGAAGCAACATGATTTTGAAGCTAAGTTAGCTAATAGCCCAGATGATCTAGAAGATATGCTTTTATCCCCAGTAAAGTCAGGCTTAGATTATCTTCACTCCAGCATGAGGAGATTTTGGGAAAATGAATTTGATAATTCAAATGAAAATTTAGCATATTGGACAAAAAAAATTACAAATATACCTACAATAAGCGTCGGAAGTGTCGGTCTTAATTCTGATTTTATTGACATGTTGGCTCCTGCAGATCCAACAAACATTGATAAAGTTCTTGATGATATAAATCAAGAAAAGTATGATCTTGTAGCTGTTGGAAGAGCCCTGCTAGCTGATCATGAATGGGCAATAAAGATGAAAGAAGGGAGACTTAAAGACATTACACCTTATACCCGGGAAACATTGAAAAGTTTTTATTAGTATTGGCTAATAATTAGGCTTGCATTAGTTCCACCAAAACCAAAAGAGTTACTAAGTATATTTTTTAGATTTGCTTCTCTTGTTTCGGTCACAATATCCATATTTTTAGCCTCATCACATATATTTTCTATATTTATTGATGGAGCAATAAAACATTCGTTAATCATCATAATTGAATAAATTACCTCATGAACTCCAGTAGCTCCAAGTGAATGGCCTGTCATGGATTTAGTTGAGCTTATAGGCGGAATATCATTACCAAAAACTTCCTTGATTGCTTTAAGTTCAGCAACATCTCCAACAGGTGTACTCGTCCCGTGTGTATTAATATAATCTATTGTTTCAACAGAATTATCCATACATCCTTGCATGCATCTTACAGCGCCTTCTCCAGAAGGAGCAACCATGTCATATCCATCAGAGTTAGCAAAATATCCAGTTAATTTAGCTAATATTTTTGCTCCTCTTTTTTTTGCATGTCTCTCTTCTTCAAGAATGATCATGCCTGCGCCCCCAGAAGCCACAAAACCATCTCTAGCCTTATCATAAGGTCTTGAGGCAATTTCAGGTGTTGAATTAAAATTTGAAGATAATGCACCCATTGCATCAAATAAACTAGAGGAACTCCAATGTTCGTCATCACATCCTCCAGCAATTACAATATCTTGTTGTCCATTTTTTATAAGATCTGCTGCATGGCCAATGCAGTGTGCACTAGTAGCACAAGCAGATGAAATAGAATAATTTATACCTTTAATTTTTAGAGCAGTTGCTATATTAGCAGATATTGCACTGGACATACTTTTAGTAACCCCATATGGCCCAATTCTTTTCGGACCCTTATCTCTGGTTATATCACTGCTTCTAACCATAATTCTTGTTGATGCTCCACCTGAACCAGCAACTATACCTATGCGGGGTGTACTAATCTCATCTAAAGATAATTCTGCCATCTCTAAGGCATCTAGTGTAGCTAAGTATGAATATCCAGATGAGTCCCCCATAAATCTTAAAAGTTTTCGATCAATAAAATCAGCTAAGTTAATTTTAACGGAACCAGAAACACAACTCCTAAATCCCAAATCTGAATATCTTTCATTAAAAGAAATACCTGACTTGCCATTTTGTAAACTTTCAACAACATCTTTATATGTATTGCCAATACAAGAATTAATGCCAATACCTGTAACAACTACATTTTTCATTAGAAATTTTGTGGATCCTTAAAAAGACCAACTTTTAATCTTTTAGCACTATATATTTTTTTACCATCAACAAACATTTCACCATCTGCTACTCCAACAATTGCACCCCTACTTATTATTCTCCTTATATCTATTTTATATGCAACCTTTTTTGCATGAGGAAGAACCTGTCCAAAGAACTTAATTTCATCGGCACCTAATGCTCTTCCGGACCCATGAAGTCCTGACCATAGTAAAAAAAAACCAAGTAGTTGCCACATAGCGTCAAGACCAAGACATCCTGGCATTACAGGATCATCTTTAAAATGATATTTAAAAAACCATAAATCAGGATTTATATTAAGGGTGGCATCAATAGATCCTTTATTGTATGCACCCGAAAGATTATCAATATTAGTAATTTCATCAAACATTAGAAGTTTATTTAACGGTAATTTTCCATCGCCTTCTTGAGTAAAAAGCTCTCCATTTGAGCAAGCAATTAGCTCTTTCTTTGAATAAGATTTTTTAGGATGAAATGTCATTTATTTCTGTTTAGTGCCATATTTGCTAATTCTATCATCTCTTCTTTGATATTTTTATTTTTGATTTTATCAGCGCAGTTTAAGGTTTTTGAGTGATATAGCATAGCTAAGTCTTCAGTTTTTTTGATTCCATTTAGTTTAGAGATATTCTGAATGACTTCTTTTCTAAGCACTTTATTTTCTAAAGCTTTCTTATTTCCTAGACATTTGATAAAAAAACTTTTATCACTTTTAGAGGCATTTTTAAAAGCATAATATAAAGGATAAGTAATTTTACCTTCAGCCAAGTCTTGTAAAGACGGTTTACCAGTAGAAGATTGCAAAGAGTAATCAAGCAGATCATCTTTAACTTGGAATAGGATACCAAGATTTTTTGCACATTCACCAATATTTTTTATATATGTTTTACTCCCGCTACTTAAAATAGCTCCTGTTATGGCTGAAGCTTCAAAGAGTCTTCCGGTTTTGTAATAGCTTATTTGTTTCAATTTATTCAGAGAAATTTTTATGTTTCCTATTTCGCCTAGTTGAATTAATTCTCCCTGCGAAATTTCATTAGAGGCATTTGCTAGCTCACTAAATATTTTTAAGTTGCCTACTTCAACAGTGTATATAAAAGCCTTTGAATATATGTAGTCACCTATAAGCACACTATGAGCATTGGTCCAGAGGCTATTAATTGATTTTGCGCCTCTTCTTGTCTCTGAATTATCTACAACATCATCATGTACTAGTGTAGCTGTGTGAAGGAGCTCTATAACAGATGCAAGCTTTACTCTATCTTTATGATTTTGAATTGAAGATGCAATTAAACTCAATCTTGCACGAAGTTTTTTGCCTTTGGATTTAAATATATGCCTGTATAGCGAAGATATTGTCTTCTCTTTGTTGAGATCTTTGACAATAAGATTTTCAACTTTTTTTAATTCAATTGTTCTTTTTTTATTTTCCATTATTAAGCTCTTAGATTAAATGCTATTAAAGTATTGATAAATTCCTAATTAAAGCGTATATTTTGCCAGCTCTAAGGAATTATATTATGTATGCAGTAATAGAAACAGGTGGAAAACAGCATAAAGTTGAAAAAGGCACTATTATATTGGTAGATCTTCTAAAAGAAGAATCAGGTAAAAAAGTAACATTTGACAACGTTTTGCTTTATGTTGATGGCGATAATGTAGAAATAGGCCAACCTTATCTTCAAAATGTTAAAGTTACCGCTGAAGTTAAAGATATTGTTAAAGCTGATAAGATTTCAATATTACGTTTCAGAAGAAGAAAACATAGTATGAGAAAAATAGGCCACAGAGCAAAACATTCTCAAGTAGAAATTAAAAACATTAAGTTAGAGAGTAAATAATGGCACATAAGAAAGCAGGCGGCTCAAGTAAGAATGGTAGAGACTCCAACTCTAAAAGACTTGGGGTTAAAAGGTTTGGTGGTCAACTTGTCAAAGCTGGTGAAATATTAATACGTCAAAGAGGAACCAATACACATCCCGGTATTAACGTTGGTATTGGTAAAGATGATACTCTATTTGCTAAGTCAGCAGGTTTAGTGCAATTTACATACAAAGGCCCAAAAAAAAGAAAGACCGCAAACGTAATTCCTCAATAATTGTCTAATGAACTTCATTGATGAAGCCTATCTTGAATTAAAGGCAGGAGATGGTGGTCCTGGAGCTTCAAGTTTTCGTAGGGAAAAATATATACCTTTTGGAGGCCCAGACGGAGGAGATGGAGGTAAAGGCGGCGACATTTATTTTCAAGTAAATACCAATATAAATACTTTAATCGATTTTCAAAACAAGAAAGTATTCAATGCAAAAAACGGTCAAAGAGGTGCTGGAAAAAATAAATCTGGTGCTGGAGGCGAGGATTTAGTGATTGATATTCCTCTAGGCACCGTTATTTATGACAATACAACCAATGAAGAGCTTTTTGATTGCATAGACAATCTACAAAAATATCTTATTGTTAGGGGTGGAGATGGCGGCATGGGAAATGCTAGATTCAAATCAAGCACAAACCAAGCACCAAGAAAATTTACACCAGGTTTTGAAGGTGAAAAAAAATCATTAAGACTAGAGTTAAGATCTCTTGCCGATGTTGGTTTGGTTGGTTTCCCTAATGCTGGCAAATCTACTTTTTTGAATTTAGTTTCTTCAGCAAAACCAAAAATCGGAGATTATCCATTTACAACAATAAAACCTAATTTAGGAACCATTAAAGGTTCTGACGTTAGTTATGTTATTGCTGACATTCCAGGCCTAATTAAAGGAGCGTCAAGTGGAGCGGGGTTAGGAATTAAGTTTTTAAAACATATTTCAAGAACTGGACTCCTTTTAATTTTTATTGATTTATATTCCACAGATAATTTAAAACCAGTAGAGCAAGTAAAGCTACTTAAAAATGAATTAGATGCTTTTGAAAAAGATCTTACTCAAAAGGTTTCATGGATTGTATGCAATAAAATAGATCTCATTGACTCTAATGAAATTAAATTGATTGAAAAAGATATTCAAAGGGATTTAAACATCGACAAAAAAAATATTTTTTTTATTTCAGCTGCTACCAGCGAGGGCACAAGAAGCCTATTGAAATCATTAGAAGAGAAAATAACTTTAATCAGAAATTAGTCTAACTTTTTTATAGCTTTAGATAAGCGACTTTTAGTTCTAGCAGCCGCATTTTTATGAATGACATTTTTTGATGCAGCAGAGTCTATAACTTTTTGAGCTTTTTTAAATGACTCATTAGCTTTGTTTTTATCATTAGAGCTTATATCGGCCCTTACAGCTTTTACAGCGGTTCTAACTATAGATCTTTGAGCATGTCTTAACTTATACCTATCAGTATTTTGTCTAGCTCTTTTAGTTGCTTGTTTAGAGTTTGCCATATTTATTCTTTAAAGGTGGCTAGTTTAATTAGCAATGAGGCTTATGTCCATTGTTTTCAATAAAAAACTAAAATTTGTATACTAATTCTAATCCAGTAATTTTACCTTTTGCTAAAGGAGAAAACGTTCCTCCAAAGGATAAATTAGTATCGCCGCCATGCTTTACTTCATTTGAAAGATTTTTTCCATATATGCTTATGTTTATATCACCAGTAGGTGAGTAAATGTCATATCCAAAATTAATTATGTCCTGTTCATTGATAAATCCCTGATTGTTTTCATTATAGTAAGATTTATCTCTATGATAAAAATTTAGTCTTGTAATGGACTTCCAAGATCCCAAGGTTCCATCAAAGTTTATTCCGATACCGAAGGTGAGCGGAGCAGCTCTTGGAATTTTTAAATCGTAGTCCAAATGATTAATAATAAAATCTCCATTAAGATCAGAGATGAGATTCTTATATTTTGAGTCAACATAACCTAGTGAAGCTATTAAGCTTGTTTTGTCATTAATTGTATATATGCCATCTATCTCAAATCCTCTATAACTTATGTCTCCCGCATTTTTAACAACTTGTGCAACACCACTTATCGGATCTTGAATATTAGTCATTCTTTGAGAGTCTTTAATGACAGTATCGAAAATAGCCACATTTAATCTTCCTCTATCGAAATTATTTTTCATGCCAATTTCAAAAGTTTCTACGGTTTCATCATCAGCTTTAGGAGCAGCTTCTTGGAAAGTAGCTAAATCGACACTATTTCTGAGGTTGTATCCACCAGATTTAAATACCCTAGTCCAATATCCATAAATCATTGATGTATCTTTTCTAAAATATGTAAATCCTAATTTTGGCGATGTAGTTTTCCATGAGTCTTTGTCAATATAGTCATATGGGCAAGTACCCACAGGTACACTACAAGGCGGAGTGGCACCCACTGAAACGTTACGGTTAATTGAAGCTAAATGTATTTCTTTTTCTTCGTCTGTTAATCTAACGCCCAGATTAATGGATAGCTTTTCATTTATAGAATAGTCAAAAGTGGAGAAAATTGCAGTTTGTTTAACATTATGCAATCCCCCGCCAGATTGCCATAAAAATGTTCCTGGTGACCCTGCAAGAGCATATAACACACCCCTCAACGCTCTATTGTCCCAAACCATAACGTCTGACTCGTACATGAACAAGCCTGCAGTTATATCAAGATTATCAGACAAGGATCCGTTGTATCTTAGTTCATTGCTGATTTGCTCAAAGTATGATTCACCCGGAGCATCAAAGAAACTAACAGATCTAGCATCAACATCTAAGTCTACATTGAGGTCATATTTCCTCTTCCCAAAAACATTTGTTACAACACCATTATCAAGATACCAATTAGTTGTCGTATTAAAAAATTTAGTTTTTGATTTTAAGTAACCTGGATTATCAATATTGAAATCAAGACTATATCTACTAAAAGTGCTGTTTGGTGCGGGAACAGGAGCTCCATCATCTGCTTGACAACCCAGGCCGTCAGCATTAATGTGACATTGAGCTGATGGACCGCTTCCATCTTGATCGCTATCTTCATATCTTAGTATAAATTCAAGTTTATCATTGGGCTCGTACACAAAAGCAAGTCTGACTGTATTTTGCTTATATTGTCCATGATTTGATTTATTGTAAGAGTTTTTAAAATAACCTTCATCATCACTGGAGTGAATACTAATTTTACCTTTAAGGTTTGAGTTGATTGGCATTGAGTAACTATATTGTATTATTCTATTATGACCTCCAGGGCCACCTCCTTCATAAGCGATCCTAGTTTTATGTAAAATTTTGTCTGTTGGTAAAGCAGTATTTACAATCACAGCACCGCCTGTACTATTTTTGCCAAATAAAGTACCTTGAGGACCTCTTAGAATTTGAATGCTCTCTAAATCAAACATATCAAATACCATGCCGGCACTGTTTGCCATATAAACTCCATCAAGCACAATTGCAACAGAAGGTTCTACAGATGCAATTGATGAATTAATACCAACTCCTCTTATACTAAAATTTTGGGTTCCTTTGGTAGTTCCAATTTCATCCATAGCTACATTTGGCATACCAACTGCAAGATCATTAAAATCTCTAAATTTTATAATTTCTAGTTGATCTTGACTCATTGCAGTTAAGGCAATAGGAACATCTTGAGCTGATTCTTCTTTTTTTCTTGCTGTAACAACAATATCCTCAATAAGAACATTGCTTGATATTCCATTCAAATCATCTGTACTAAATACATTATTTGATGCGACAGTTAAAAAAATTAATGTTAAAAAATATTTCACTAAAATTTTCATATTGGTTCCTATGCAAAGAGCTTTAAAATTTGGATACATAACAATCTTATAATTATAGAGTATTTATAATTATAGATGCATATACAGAATTTTGATGGTGGAGGCGGCGGGAATTGAACCCGCGTCCGTTAATCCTTCAGCCTAACTTCTACATGCTTAGCTCATTCTATTATTTTTAACTTTTATTACCC
>MDSZ01033464.1_pt1 | contig 23446 bp, 22 predicted proteins | sample 811201 | NCBI WGS metagenome assembly MDSZ01 (sample SAMN05326647, study PRJNA326480) | marine metagenome | isolation source: seawater | place: Indian Ocean: North | collected 2010
GAAACAGCAATACTTATAGAAACTTTAAAAGATTTGGGTGCTGATGTTCGTTGGGCAAGTTGTAATATTTTTTCAACACAAGATGAGGCAGCCGCTGCAATTGCTAAAACAAAAACTCCAGTTTTTGCATGGAAAGGTGAGACTCTTGAGGAATATTGGGATTGTACATTACATGCATTAACCTTCAAAAATAATTTAGGACCAAATCTTATTGTAGATGATGGTGGAGATGCAACATTGTTAATTCACAAAGGATATGAATTAGAAAACTATTTTAATAAACATAATAAACTTCCAAAAATAAATACAAATATTGAGGAGGAAATAGTAATTGAAAAACTTTTAAGAAAAGTTCATAAAAAAAATCCAAATCATTGGCACAATATTGTTCCTGAAATTATTGGTGTTTCAGAAGAAACAACAACTGGCGTAGTCAGATTGCAACAAATGGTTGAAGATGCTACACTTCTTTTCCCAGCATTTAATGTTAATGATGCAGCAACAAAGTCAAAGTTTGATAATCTTTATGGGTGTAGAGAATCTTTGGCAGATGGTATTAAGCGATCAACTGAAATAATGCTTGCAGGTAAGACTGTGGTTGTTTGTGGGTATGGTGATGTTGGTAAAGGCTCTGCTCAATCCATGAAGTCTTATGGATGTAAAGTTATAGTAACAGAAATTGATCCAATATGTGCACTTCAAGCAGCAATGGAAGGATTTGAGGTAAGAAAATTAGAAGATGTTTTAATTAGGGGAAATATTTTTGTAACAACAACAGGTAATAAAGATATCATTACATTAAAACATATGAAAAAAATGAAAGATCAAGCTATTGTTTGTAATATTGGACATTTTGATAATGAAATTCAAGTTGATGCTCTTAATAGATCTAATGCTAAAAAAGAACAAATTAAGCCTCAGCTGGACAGATATACCTTCAAAGATGGGAAGCAAATTTTTATACTCGCAGAAGGACGTTTAGTAAATCTTGGATGTGCAACTGGGCATGCAAGCTTCGTAATGTCAACATCATTTTCAAATCAGGTATTAGCTCAGATATTTCTTGCTGAAGAAAAACCAAAAACCGGTTTATATGATTTACCAAGGGTGCTTGACGAAGAAGTTGCAAGACTACACCTTAAACATCTTGATGCACATTTAACAAAACTAACGAAATCGCAAGCTAAATATATTGGAGTAAATATAAATGGGCCTTTTAAAAAAGATGAATATAGATATTAATACTATACACTTTTCTTTTTTTACATGAATATTCTTTGATTAAGGTAAATTAATAACAAAATTTGAATATGTTTGATATTGTAAAGATAATTCTTAAAGACGCGCAAAAATCAATTAAAAAAATTTCTCTTATTTTTTTATTATGCTCTACGATATTTGTTATAGCAATATTATCAATCGATGAAAGATATACTTCAAAATCGAAATTATTACCGGTTGGCGCCTCATCATCTATTGGAAAAAACTATAATGCAATTTTACAAAATTTAGCTGGAGATATTACTGAGTCTGATCCGATACTAATTCCCTTTATTTACAATGAAATATTAAATAGTTATGACTTTATAGATGAAATTATGAGCGAAAATATATTATTAGATGGAAAGGAATCTACTATTTATGAAATCATTGGGGAGAAGTATAATAAAGACTTAAATGATTTAAAAGATAAGATGGAAGTTTTTGAGATTTTCAATGATTATTTTTACAATACTAGTTTTAATACACTAACTAATATGATTGAATTAGAAGTAAATTTTTATTCTCCTGAAAGCTCGCAGATTATAAATCAGAAAACAATTAGTCATTTAATTAAAGCGCAAGATAATTATATAAAATCAAAAAATCTTACTGAAATTGCATATTTAGAAAATCAGGTTATCAATTTAAAGAAATCAATTGAGTCTTTAGAAAACTCTTTAATTGAATTTTTAAACGAAAATAAAGATATCACTTCTCCTCTTCTAGCTGTAGAGTATCAAAGAAGACAAAAAGAAATAAGTATTGAAAATTCAATTTTATCAGCAACTAAAATTAATTTTGAGAATCAAAAATTAAAACAGCTAGAAGAAATGGATACTTTATATATTATTGAAAAACCTTCTCTGGCTGTGGAAAACTCGTACCCAAATGTTTTCGCATCTTTAGTTGTATATTGTTTGTTCTTTTTAATTTTAGTTTTACTCATTTTTTATAGAAAAAATTACAACTACATCAATACCAAATTTGTATAAATTTTTTTCTATAGTATTAATCGTAATTTTATTTTTATACAACCTATTGGGTATTGGTATAGCTAACTACCAAATTTTTTCAATACCGGTTTTACAACTTTCTGCACTCATTATATGTATTAATTTTTTTTATAAATTTAATAGTGTAATTAGTCAAATCTTTTCACGACAGTTTTGGTTTATATTACTTATTTTCATGATTTATATTTTTGCAATTTTTATCAAAAGTATGTCTAATGGATATCCTTTAATTAGAATCATTCAAGATGCTGAAATATTTTATGATATTATATTTATTTTTGGAGGAATTGGGGTTGCAAAAATTATCTCAAACAAAACTCAACTAAAAATTCTTTCTACGATTTTTGTATCTATGGCAGCATGGTATTTAATAATAATTATTGTAGGCCAAGAGTTAATTCAACTTGTATCCCCAAAAATCGGCGGTGTTTATAGATCTTTATCGCTTTTTGGCGCCTACCCTTCACATAGTTTTTTAATGCTAGGCGTACCTTTCTTTTTGTTTGTTCAAAAAAATAATTTAAAAAATAAATTTTTAGCATTTTTTATTGGAGTTACTACGTTGTTAGCACAAAAAAGATTTATTTTCGTTGAAGCGATAATTATATCAATATTTTATCATAAAAAAATTGCTATGAAATTTTTACAAAATTTGTTTGTAATTATACCATTGATTATTTTAACTATGTACACCTTTGAATTTTTAGAGATTAGAACTTCTAAGGGTAACATTTTTAGCATTGATCTTATAACTAGTACATGGCAAAGCGCTTTTGTTCAAAATGAGGAAAGTGGTGGTGTGAGCTGGAGATTTAATCTTTATGAAGATTCACTTAGCAAGATTAAAAACATTAATGATATGTTATTTGGATTAGGTTTTGGTGGCAGTTTGACTGATTTAACTGATACATCAACAGGGTTAATTATTAGGACTCCACATGTATATATTTTAACTGTCTTTTTAAGAAGTGGATTGATTGGTCTATTATTTACCCTGTATTTTTTTTCAAATTTTTTCTCAAAGGGAATTAAAATATGTTTTGCTTCTAAAAATGAACTCAGCAAAAAATATAACTACTTTTTACTATTATCATTTGTTATTGCTTTTTTTGAAGCACAAACAAATCCAATGCTTGAATATGCTCACATGGCGTTTCCAAGATATTTTTTGATTGGCTTATTGCTTGGACAAAAAAACTAAATTCCTTTAAATATCACTAAAAAAGTTTTCATAATAATTTTTAAATCAAGATATAAGTTTAGATTTTCTCCATATTTAATATCACATAATACTCTGTTTCTCATTTTATCAATGGAATCAGTTTCCCCGCGAAAACCACTTACTTGAGCTAAACCAGTTATACCTGGCAAAACATTATATCTGTCATTGTAGTTTTCAATTAATTTTTCAAATTTTTTATCAAGTGCTATTGGATGAGGCCTTGGCCCAACCAAGCTCATATTACCTAAAAGGACATTAAATATTTGAGGCAGTTCATCAATTGAATTTTTTCGCAAAAAATTACCAATTATAGTAACTCGTGTATCAAATTTCTTTACTTGCGTAAAATTTTTTATACCATCTTCGGATTTATACATTGTTTTAAATTTAAAGATCTTAAATTTTTTTAAGTTTTTTCCATTTCTCAATTGAATAAAAATTGGATTTTCTTTTATTTCTAAGAGAATAGATAAAGATATTAATAATAAGAAAGGGCTTAAAGTAATAATAAGAAATAAAGATATAAGGATATCGAAAACTCTTTTAAAAATTAAGTTAAGATTTATCATTTTTTTTTGACACTGCTCTACCTACTAAACCTTTCCAATCCTGCTCAGGTCTATCAATTTCAATATTTCTTTTCCAAACAGTATTTAAAACTGGAGTTGCAACATTTATAGAATTAGCAAAATAGATTAAAGCATTTATATCCTTTGGAAAACATGATCCTCCATATCCATACTTACCATCAGGGCCTGGAACACTCCAATGAGATTCACCTAATCTTTTATCAAGAGTAAATATTGTAGATAAATTATTAAAGTCGACTTCTAAAATCTTACAAATGTTGTATATTTCATTTGCATAGGCAACTTTTGTTGTTAAAAATGTATTTGTAACATACTTAACAAGCTCTGCTTCAGTTGGACTACATAAAATAATTTTAGAATTTTGAAAATAATGCGCAAAAAATTCCTCACACTTTCTAAGAGCTTCTCCATAACCACCTAAAATAATTCTATCTTGCATTTCAAAATCGTTTGCAGCATTTGCTTCAGTTAAGAATTCTGGATTAAAAATTATATTTTCATCATAACTATCAATTAATTTTTGAACTGTGCCTGGGATTACTGTTGATTTGATAACAACTATTTTCTCAGAGTCTATGTCTTTTATGGACTTAATAGTATTGTTGATAATTGATAAATCACAAGATCCATCCTCATACATCGGAGTTGGCAAACATACAAAAATGAGTTCAGATTTTTTTACTAACTCATCAAGTGAACTGCAAGTACACTTCCCGTTAAGATCAAAAGTATGTGTTTCTACCTTATTTTTAAAAAAACTATTAATAGATCCTCCAACGAATCCTTGGCCGACAATACCTATTTCTTTTATCATTTTATATTCCTCTTATTTTTTCAAAATATTGAATAGTTTTAGAAGCTCCTTCATTAAATGTTATTTCAGGAGACCATTTAAAAAAATTTTTAACAGATGTTATATCTGGTTTTCTTTGAAGTGGATCATTTTTTGGTAAATCAAAAAATTTTATTTTTGAATCAGATTTAGATAACTTTATAATTTCATTGGCAGTTTCAATCATTGTATATTCAACAGGATTTCCAATATTAAATGGTAATTGATATTTCCCTTTATGTGTAATTAGAGATTTAAGCAACCTAACCATATCGTCAATATAGCAAAATGATCTAGTTTGTAATCCATCTCCATAAACTGTTATATCTTCATTTCTTATTGCTTGATTAATAAAATTTGATATAACTCTTCCATCATCCTTCTGCATATAAGGACCATATGTATTAAAAATTCTACCCATAAAAAAATCTACATCATTTCTGAATGAATAAAGGATTGCTTCAGCACATCTTTTCCCTTCATCGTAACATGATCTTGGTCCAAAGCTATTAACATTTCCGTAGTATTCTTCGCTCTGGGGTGAAATAGCAGGATCACCATAAACTTCGCTTGTTGATGCATGAAAAACCTTTGCTTTATTATCTTTTGCAATTTTTAGAATATTAAAAACTCCCTCTGTGCATGTTTTAATTGTTTCTTTATGAAATTTAGAATACCAAACAGGAGAAGCGGCGCAAGCAAGATTAAAAATAAAATCGCAGTCTATATGCTTCAAATCAATTATATCAGTTTCTATTAATTCAAAATTAGATGATTTATTAAACTCTTCAATATTTGAAAAATCTGAAGTTAAAAAATTATCAACACAAATAACTTTATATTCTTTAATAAGAGAAGAAATAAGATTTCTGCCAATAAATCCAGCTCCACCTGTGACGAGTATTTTCTTCATAACATATATTTCTTATTTCGCATTGCGTGTTAGTTTATATATAAGTTAAAAAGATTACAATTGTAAAATATATATTCATATAGAAATCAATTATAATTTAGATTTTTTGTTTTTTTTTATACAATTAAAGACGAGATTCATTTTATATGTCAAAATTAATAATTATTAAAATTCTAGGATATATATCAACTCTTGCTTTAATGTCTTTAACAGCAAAAGTACTAACAATTTCAGATTTTGCATATTTAAACCTTTTTCTACAATGGCTTGTTCCATTGACAATTATTCAAACATTGGGCCTACCATTGGTATCAAATATTTATGTCGGTGGAGGAGAAATGTCCGTAAATCAATACTTACTGATATCTAAAAAAATTTTACAAAAGATATTAATTATTTCAATACCAGTATTTATAGTTACCGCAGTAAATCTTTTCGGAATTAGCCTAGATTTAATTGTACCTTATTTAATTTTATTATTAGCAAACATAGTCCTTTATTTTCAATCTCAACTTTTGCAAGCAAGAAAATTATTTTTTGAATCTTTTTTAGTATCTAATTACGGACAAAGAGGTGTTCTTTTGTCTACATTATCATGTTTAATGATAGGTATTTTTTATTTTTTAGAAATTCAATTTAATATATCAAATATTTTGCTGATTATTTTTTTTAGTATTTTAATTACTATTTTCTATGCTCATAATATTTTGCAGAAAAGCTATTCTCCCTCTTATGAGAACATTAGTATAACCGAAAAACAATTAGCTAATGAAGGTTTAAAAATTTCCTTAAATTCTATTTTTCATAATCTTACCTTTCCTTTAATATTTTTAATTGGAATTTCATATCTATCCGAAAATACTGTAGCGAAATACCAAACAAATCTAAAGTTGATCTTTTTAATGTTGCATTTCTATCAGGGGATTTTAATGAATGTCTTAATTCCTGACATATATCGATTATTCTCAGAAAACAAAAAGCTTTTATTGTCAAAAATTAAAAAGATTATGTTTAGTACATTTATGCTGGGATCATTAATAATATTATTATTTTACTTCTATCATAAACCGTTCATAGTAATAATGTTTTCTGAAAAATTTCTAATTGAGAACAATGAACTAATAAATCTGTCATTAATATTGCTGACTGGCATTATCTTTGATTGCGGTTTTTCTTTGCTTACGTATTGCAAATTTAATAGGGAGGCGCTTTTAATAAGATTATTAGGGTTTATTTTAGGAGCTCTAGTTGCATCATACACATATTTCAACCTGAACTTCAATTTCTCTATTAACTTGTTATTAGTAATTTTTTATGTATTACCAAATACTTTTGCATTTCTTTTCTGGTTAAAAATTGTTAAAAAATCATTTATACCAATGGCTTAAATCTTTCGATAATAATTTTTCAAGTTTCTGTAAATCGCTTTTAAAATAACTCTTTAGATATTCTCGAGATTTTAAATCCATTTCAGGTTTTTTTAAATTAGAGTATTTGATTTTAAGATATAGTTTTTCAAAACCAAGGAATTTAAAGAATTTTACAATTGATCTATTATATCTTACCAAATCTAATATTTTCTGGAGAATTATAGATTTTGGTATACCTGTCTTATTCATTATTGGTGTTTTGCTTATTTTGATTGGTTTTACCTGAATGAAATCGAAAAAATCTTTATAAAATTCTTCTGAAAATAAATCTTCATAAAAGTATATCTTTACATTTTGGAAGTTTTCAAGGAAAGCCTTTACCTGCTCATAATAATTTCCATAATCTTTATAAAAATAGTTATAACTGTAATTATTATTTTTTCTTTTTTCTTCTTGTTTAATTGAATCAAAAAAAGAAAGTGTTTCGAAACCCTCTCTAATGCCATGTAGGTATTGTGAGTAAGTTCTTTCAACTGGATTCCTCAAAATTATTATAATTTTAACATCTTCTGCACAATGAGCTTTAATTTCAGGTATAGAATACTTGTAATTATATAAATATGAAGCTGTTATATCACCACAGATTAAACCTTTTTTTACATTTTTGTAAAATTCCATATAGTCATCTATATTAGAAATTTGATGAGGGCTATTATTATGATAATCTGTAAATTTTTTTGTAGCTCCTTTTTTTGAGTTTATATTTTTATGATCAAAAAAATACATTTCTTTCTGTTCTGGAATAAAAATTTTGGGATGTTTTTTTATTGTATAAAATAATGATGTAGTTCCTGCTTTTGCTGTACCAACCACAATAAAATTGATTAAATTTTCAAGTTTTCTCATAAGGAAAAAATATAATTAGTTTAAAATGTAAATTCTATTCATTTAATTGTAGATTGCATGTAGGGCCCATAGCTCAATTGGTTAGAGCAACGGACTCATAATCCGCAGGTTCGGGGTTCAAGTCCCTGTGGGCCCACATAAATGAAAAATTTCAAAAAAAAACTTTTTGGAGTCGAATATTCAATTGTTGACTATAAAGCTGCAACAAATATCATTATAAAATCATCTATAGAAAAAAGAAGTTTAGGTTGTTCAGCATTGGCGGTACATGGTCTAATGACTTCAGTTTCAAATCCTGAGTTAAAAAAGAAATTAAATAAAATAGAACTTATAGTTCCAGATGGTCAGCCTATTAAATGGGCACTAAATCATTTTCATAAAGTTAATTTGAAAGATAGAGTTTATGGTCCAACATTAACCTTGCATGTATTAGAAGAAGCGCATAGGCATAGTTTGAATGTATTTCTTTATGGAAGTACAGAAAAAACGTTGAGACTTTTTTCAAATTTCATTCAAACGAACTATTCAAATGTAAACATATGTGGCATTCACGTAGATAGGTTTAGAGATGCTACGGAGCAAGAAGACAAGGAAGATATTTCTAAAATTAAATCATCAAATGCAGATATTGTTCTTGTGGGAAGAGGATGCCCTAGGCAAGAGGAATGGGTTGCTAATCATATTGATAAAATCTTTTGCCCGATGCTTGCAGTGGGCGCAGCATTTGACTTTCACGCAGGCTTGGTAAAACAAGCGCCAAAATGGATGCAAGATTTTGGATTGGAATGGTTATACCGCTTAATTCAAGAACCTACAAGACTATGGAAAAGATATTTGTTTACTAATACACATTTTATAGTAAAATTTTTGATATACAAATTAACTGGAAAGTATAAAAAATGAAGAAAATCTTAGTAACAGGATCAAATGGTTTGATAGGTGGAGAAGTCGTTGATTATTTTGCAAAAAAAAATGTAAATGTTTTTGGTATAGATAATAATATGCGAGCAGACTTTTTTGGAGATTCGGGAGATACTTCATGGAACTTAAAAAGACTCCAAGAGAAACATAAAAATTATTCTCATCAAAATATTGACATTAGAGACAGACATAAAATAAAAAATTTGATTCAAGATCTGGCTCCTGATGCTATAATTCATACTGCTGCGCAACCCAGTCATGATCTTGCTGCTTCAAGACCATATGATGATTTTGATGTTAATTGTGTAGGAACAATGAATCTTCTTGAATCAACTAGACAATATTCCACTGACATTCCTTTTGTACATCTTTCCACTAACAAAGTATATGGCGATGCTCCAAATAAACTTAACTTAATTGAGATGGAAAAAAGGTGGGATTATGCTGACAAAAAATTTTTTAATGGAATAAATGAAAATTTTACAATTGATAACTCTACGCACTCTATTTTTGGAGCATCAAAAGTTGGAGCAGATATAATGGTTCAGGAGTATGGAAAGTATTTTGGAATGCCTACCTGCGCTTTGAGAGGAGGCTGTTTAACTGGACCTACACATGGAGGGGTTGAGTTACATGGTTTTATCAGCTATTTAATTAAATGCAATATGACAGAAAATAAATATTACATTTTTGGATACAAAGGAAAGCAAGTGAGAGATAATATTCACTCTTATGATGTCGTCAGATTTATTGAAGAATTTATTACCAATCCTAAATCTGGAGAAGTTTATAATTTGGGTGGAGGAAGAGAAAACTCTATTTCAATACTTGAAGCTTTTGATTTGATTGAAAGAATTACAGGTAAAAAAATGATTTATGAATATCAAGACGAAAATAGGGTCGGCGATCATATTTGCTATATTTCCGACTTATCTAAAATGAAAAATCACTATAAAAATTGGTCTATTACAAAAAATCTTGAAAGTACATTTGAAGAAATTGCTCAAAGCTGGGAGCAAAGAATTAAAAGTGATAGTTAATTGGGTTCACATAATTACATTCCAGACAAAAAAAACCATGATATTTTTATAAATATTAATGGAACTTTATTAAGAAGAAATGAAGCTAAAATATCTGTATTTGATAGTGGATTTTTATTAGGAGATGGTGTTTGGGAAGGAATTCGTGTCCATGAATCTAAACTAGTTTTTATAGATGAACACCTCAACAGACTTTTTAATAGTGCAAAAGGTATCTCATTAAATATAAAACTATCAAAAGCTCAAATTATTCAACAAATATATAAGGTGTTAAATATTAATAATATGGTTGATGATATACACATACGACTTATTATAACTAGAGGTGATAAAATTACTCCATATCAAAATCCAAATTCTAATGTTGGTCCAATAAATTATGTTATAATTCCAGAGCATAAAAAAGTGGACCCTGAAACATACTTAAATGGAATAACAATCGGTCGAGTTAAAAATATAAGACCTAATGCTGAAATTCTTAATCCTCAATTTAATACTTTAAGTAAACTTAACTGTATTCTTGCGAGTGTTGAGGCAAATAATTTAGGTTATGATGAAGGTATTATGGACGATTTAAATGGCAATATAAGTACATGTAACTCAACCAATCTTTTTTTTATTAAAAAAAATAAAGTTTTAACCTCGACTGGGGAATTCTGCTTGAATGGTATTACAAGACAAAAAGCAATTGAAGTTTGTAATGAAAATAACATATTATGCTTAGAAACTAACTTTACATTTGATGAAATTGTTGATTGTGATGAAGCGTTTGTAACAGGTACATTTGGAGGAATCATTCCAGTTAAAAAATTAGAGCAACGTCAGTTAAAGTCTACAAATGATAATTCCTTAGTTTATAGAATAAGAGATTTATATAATGAAAAAATTCTTAACTGTTTGAAATAAAATGAAAGTTGCTTGCTGGTCTGGACCAAGAAATATATCAACGGCACTCATGAGATCATGGTCATCAAGAAATGATACTTTTGTTTCAGATGAGCCCTTCTATTCATACTATCTTAAAGAAACAGGATTAAATCATCCAATGACTGAAAAAATTCTTAAAACTTACCCAGTAGCTAAAACAGAAATAATCAAAAATCTAACATCTGATATTCCAGAGAGAAAAAAAATCTGGTATCAGAAACATATGGCTCATCATATTGTGAAAATTAAAGATTTATCATGGTTAAAATATTTTCAAAACTGCATTTTAATTCGACATCCAAGAGATGTGATAAACTCATATGTAAAGAAAAATAAACTCAGCAGTGTTTTTGATTTGGGATATCCACAGCAATTGATGATACTAGATTTTTTAAAAAGGGAAAAACTAAAATTTCATGTGATTAGTTCAGATAATTTTTTGAAAAATCCAAAAAAAGGATTAAAAGAATGGTGTGACTCCCTAAATATAGACTTTCAAAGTGATATGCTATCTTGGGAGAAAGGTCCTCATAAAAATGATGGAATTTGGGGTATACATTGGTATGATAATATCAATAATTCAAAAAAATTTATTCACTTTGAAAAAAATCATTCTGATGAATACAAAAAATATAAATCCATTTATGACGAAGCTAAAAAGATATATAAAAAAATATATACAATGGATTAATAATTGATTATTATAGCAAGAATTATACATTAAAATTACTTAAATATTAAAAAAATGAATGATATTGTTTGGCATAACACAACTATAAAATATACTGACAGAATCAAACAACTAAATCAAACGCCTTTTTTGTTATGGTTTACTGGATTGTCTGCAAGCGGCAAATCTTCTTTAGCAAATATTGTCGAGCAGAAATTATTTGATTTAGATTACAAAACTTATTTACTAGATGGAGATAATGTTAGACATGGCTTAAATAAGGATTTAGGATTTAATGAAAAAAGTCGTGTGGAAAATATTCGACGTATAGGAGAAGTATCTAAGCTTTTTTTAGATTCTGGTACAATAGTTCTAACAGCATTTATATCTCCCTTTAAGTCTGATCGTAAGTTAGTTAGACAGCTATTTGAAGATGGTAGTTTTTTAGAAGTTTTCATTGATTCATCTTTAGAAGTTTGTGAAAAAAGAGATCCAAAAGGCATGTATAAGAAAGCTCGTAAAGGTGAAATAAAAAACTTTACTGGAATAAGCTCCCCTTATGAGGCTCCTGAAAATCCCGAAATTCATGTCATTAATAACTCAATTACGCTTGATGAAGCTTCAAATCAAATAATTTCATATTTGATTGACAATAAATATATAAATAAATCAAAATTGGAGAAAAAATGAAATATTCCATGTTTGTTGGTCGCTGGCAACCTCTTCATAAGGGACATCTGTGGCTAATAAATCAAAGACTAAAAGAAGGTAAGAATGTATGGCTTGCTATAAGAGATGTTGAACCAGATCAAGATAATCCATGGACCGCAAAGGAGATAGAAAAGATGGTACATGAGGGTGAATTAAAGGAATTAATTGCAGATGGTAGAGTAATTACTTCAATAATACCTGATATTGAATCTGTAAACTATGGTAGAGGTGTAGGTTATGAAATAATTGAACATATTCCTCCAAATGATATAGGTGAAATTTCTGCAACTTCTATAAGAGAACAAATGAGAAAAGATGGAAAATTATAGACTATATTTTTTAAAGTAAAATTATGGGATACTTTTTAAAACTTTGGTCACAACCTACATGGATTAAATGGATTATATATATATTTATAGTTTATGTTCTTTTTTTAATAAAAGAGGCATTTGCTCTTTTGTTATGGCTTTTATTCTGTATCCTTCTATATTATATCATCTTTGCAAATAATATTTTTAAAACAAGGACTTATTATGAAAAAAATAATTTTTAGTTTATTAATTTGTTCATTCTTATCCTGTCAAGAAAATAGACCTCATGGAAATCAATATAATCTTCCAGAATTAACAAGAAATAATTTCTTAATCGGTAATTTAAACGAAAATAGATTATCTTATAGAGTATCTTACTATGACATTAACATTGATTTTGATATTGAAAATCAATCACTCAGTGGTTTTGTAACAATTAAAGCTAAAAGTTTAATTGATTTAAATAAATTACAAATTGATTTAGCGGAAAATTTGAACATTGAAAAAATCACTTATAAAGATAAAAATTTATCATTCACGAGAGATTTTGATGCAGTTTTAATTGATTTTTCAGAAACAATAAATAAAGATAAAGTTTTTAATTTTACTGTTCACTATAATGGTGTTCCTCAAAGCGCTGATAATCCTCCATGGGCAGGAGGATTCACTTGGTCAAAAGATAAAGAAAATCGTGATTGGATTGCTGTTTCTTGCGAAGGAGAAGGAGCTAGAATTTGGTGGCCAAACAAAGATCATATAACTGCAGAAGGTGATAGCGTTAGAATGGTTTATACTGTTCCATCCAATATGGTTGCTGTTGGTAATGGAAAATTAAAAAGCATTAAAAATGTGGGTAATAAAACTTCATATGAATGGTTTGTAAATAATCCTATTAATAATTACAACGTATCAGTTCAAATAGGAAATTATGTCGCAGTTCAAGATACGCTTATTAAAGATGGTACAACATATGAGATGAATCATTATGTTCTCGACTACAATGAAGAATTGGCTACAAATTATTTCAAACAATCAAAAGAAGTTATACGGTTTTATGAAAAATATTTTGGTGATTATCAGTGGTATGAAGATGGATATAAGTTAGTAGAAGTACCCTATCTAGGTATGGAGCATCAATCTGCAGTAACTTATGGAAATGGATTTAGCCTATATAATGGAGTTAGAAGTAAAAGTTGGCCAATGTATGGTGTTATTGATCCACTAATAATTCATGAGACAGGGCATGAATGGTTTGGCAACAGTGTAACAGCGTCAGACCCAACACACATATGGATTCACGAAGGAATGCAAGTTTATTCAGAAGCAATATATTTTGAAGATAAGTTTGATAGCTATGAAGTTGGAGTCCATTACTTAAATACTTTAAAAAATAGAATTGTTAACGAGATACCAATTGTTGGTAGAGAAAATGAAAATCATTGGGCACTACATGGTGATACCTACATGAAAGGTGCATGGGTAATGCATACTTTACGAAGCGTAATTAATAATGACAAAATTTGGTTTCAAATTTTATATGAATTTATGACGGAAAATGCGAAAAGTTTTGCCAACACAAATGATTTTTTTAAAAAGGTATATAATAAAACAGGTGAAGATTATTGGTATTTTGCGCAACAATATTTTTATTCTCCGAATCAACCACATTTAGAATACTATCAAACAGATTATGATTTTTATTATCGTTGGAATAACGTAAATAAAAATTTTATAATGCCTATTGACTTACTAGTAAATGGTAAGGAAAAGAGAGTTTTTCCTAGTAAAGAATTTCAATCTTTTAGCATTTCAAAACATGCACAGATTGAAGTAATGGACTGGAAATATTATATCAAACCAGTACAAAAAAACTAACTATCAAATGAATTATCGATTAGTTTACAAATCAAATGATACAATACAAGATGCATTTCTTGTATTCGTGAAGTAGTATAAGATGGTACATTAAATTCAAAATCGATATTATCTGAATTAACCTTTTGAGACCCTGTCAGAATTATAGTTTTTGCATTATGTTTTTTGGCACTTTCAAGCGCTTTTAAAACATTTTTACTTTTACCGGATGTAGAAATTCCAATAACAAGATCATTTTCATTTGCCAATGCATTAATTTGTCTGTCAAAGATATCATCAAAACTAAAATCATTTCCAGTTGCAGTTAGAATTGATGAATCAGTTGTTAAAGCAATTGCTTTTATTGGTTTTCTTGTTGTTTCAAACCTAACAACCAACTCAGTAGCTAAATGCTGGGCATCAGCAGCACTACCTCCATTGCCCATTATGAGGATTTTCTTATTTTGTTCGATGGCTAATCTGAAATTTTCATATAAATTTAAAATTTCTTCTTCCATTTCAGCTAACTTATTAAAAGTATCTGAATGATTAATTAGCTCTGATTTAATGATTGATTTCATTTAAATTAGTCTTATACAATAATAACCTAATATATGTTTTAAATATTCAAAAACAAAATTAAGATATAATATAAATACAATGAATTTTTTTCATAAAAGTATAAAAACGATAATAACCTTATTATTTTATTTATTTGATTCACTCACATTGATTTTAACAAAAATTATCTACAAAAAAGATGATGTTGGTGGGATGCTTCTCATTAATCTAGGTGCTTTAGGAGATAGTGTTATTTTTTTAAATGTACTTCAACAGATAAAAAACAAAGAAAAATTGTCATGCCTTGTTGATAGTAACTCAAAAATAATTTTTGATCAAAATGATATCAACTTTTATGAAATTAATAGAAAAAAATATATAAAAAATATTTTCTACCGCACTAGTATAAATTTAAGATTCAGCAAATATAAATTTGATAAAGTTATTAACGTAAGGGGCTCAAGAAATGGTATTTATGAAGATTCAATTATACGATTTATTGATGGTCAAAAATATGCCCTTGAGACTGACTATGAATCAAATTCTTACTTATCACTTAAAATTTTTGATTATTTTGAATACCACCATTTAATTAAATGTGATTTGAACAGAAATAAACATGAAATCCAAAGAATAAACATATTGCTCAATGAAGTGTTTGGAAAAAAAATCTCACTAAAAATTCTTGATTTATCAAATTATTTTCACAAAATACTCAACGATAAAATGATTGATAAGAAGTATTGTGTCATAAGTGTTGGCGCAGGAAAAAATTTTAGGAAGTGGGATATTAATAAATTTATTGAAATTGGAAATTATATTGAAAATACATTTGATATTGTACCAGTGTATTGCGGTCTATCAGAGGATAATAAAAATATTAAAAATTCTAGTTTAAATATGTCAAAAAAATCATTAAATCTTTGTGGGAAAACTTCAATGTCTGAATTAATAAATCTAATTAAATATTCATCTTTAAATATTTGTAACGACTCGGCAAGTGCCCATTTATCAGTTTTTTTTCATAATAAGACTATTATTATAAAGTCAGAATTTCAACATGAAAGATTCTTACCTTATCCAACACATTTAACGAGTGATAACATCGAAGTGTTGGTATCAAAAAATATTAATGAAATTTTATCTAGCGATCTACAAGAATTAATCAATTTTAGAGCTAATTAACTGATTAAGTTCTTCAATGTGAACCATTGCAGTTCCAGTTTTACTTACAGCTATAGAAGCAGCAGCATTAGCGACTGTTGCAGAAAATTCAATATCTTTTGTCTGTGCATATGTTAGAGCTAAAGATGATATAGCTGTATCTCCAGCTCCTGTAACATCAGGATTTTCAACAAAACGTGGCTTAATATCTTTTTTATACCCATTTTTACCAACAATTGTCATTCCATCCTTCCCTTTTTTTGCACAAATATACTCAAAATTATATTTATCTAATATTTGATAACAAGCATTCAGAACAGATTTTTCATCTTTTATATCACAATTAGTAGCTCGACTTAACTCAAGTAAATTGGGAGTAACGATGTTTGAACCATCATATTGATCAAAATCATTTTTCTTAGGATCAACTATAATAATATTATCAGGATTAATGGATTTAATGTGGTTTATAATATCTTTTGAGTTACTAAGAACTCCCTTGTTATAGTCGGATAATATTATAACATCATATTTGTCAGAATCACTCAATATATCATTTTTATAATCCCAATCAATTACCTTTTCAATATCGAGCCTGGCGACTTGTTTTTTATTTGAATAGATTCTTTTTTTTACAGTCGTTGGGTGGTTTTTTAAGCTTACTATTCGATCACAATTAATATTATTTTTTTCAAAAATCTTTATCAATTTTTTACCCCATTTATCTTCACCAACTATACCATCACAATATACATTTGAACCAAGCGATTGCAGATTCATTGCAACATTCCCAGCACCACCGGGAATAGAAAATTCATCATTAGGTATAACAACTGGCACAGGAGCTTCTGGAGAAATCCGATTCGATGAACCCATTATATAGTGGTCTATCATAAAATCACCAATTACTAAAATTCTTAAATTTGAAAAATCTAATTTCATTTTATCTTTCCTTGCTGAACTATTAAATCCTGTCTTGATTCTAACTCTTTTTCATCAATTAAGTATTTTTTATCTAACACCTTAAGATTCTTATCTAGGTTATATACAAGAGGCACTCCAGTTGGAATATTTACTGAGACAATTTCTTCACTTGATAATTGTTCCAAAACTTTAACTATTGCTCTCAAAGAATTACTATGTGCAACAATAAGATGATTATTTTTAGTTGTTATTACACCCCTTAAATACTCATCCCAAAATGGTTTTAATCTTAATATAACATCCTTCAGGCTTTCTCCGGAGGGCAAGCCTTCACTAATATTTTTAAATTTATCATTGAATTTAGGATGTCTACAATCATCAGCTTCTAATAATGGTGGAGGTATATCAAAACTTCTTCTCCATATTTGAACTTGATCTTCACCGTATTTTAATGCTGTTTCTGATTTATTCAATCCTTGAAGGCTGCCATAATGTCTTTCATTTAGCCTCCATTCATATTTAATTTTTTCTTGAGGAAAATCTATAATATCTGAAACTATAATTGCCGTTTTCATGGCTCTTTTTAATAAAGATGTGTGAATACTACTAATTTGAATATTGGCTAAATTAATTTGATGCCCTGAAAAAACAGCTTCTTCAATTCCTTTTTCCGTAAGATCAATGTCTTCCCATCCTGTAAATCTATTTTCAAGGTTCCATTGACTTTCACCATGTCGTAAAAGAATTAGATTCATTTTAAAAGCTAATTGCTTTGATTTTCAACTATCAATAGTATAGCAGCAATATTAGCCATTGTAACTGATAGATCTGCTATAAAAGCAGTAATATTAAATTCAGATGGATTTGGGTTTACTGGTACAACAACAGTATCTCCAGGAACTAATCTCTTAACCCTACCTCGAAAAAGATTTGCTTTATCTACTTGTCCATTAGCACTTCTGACAAATGAACTCTTTTTCATACTATTGGGCATATGGCCTCCTGCTTGTTCAATTGCTTCATACATAGTTAAGCCTTTTTCATATGCAACTAGACCAGGATTGTAAACATTGCCCTCAACTCGAACAACACTTTCAAAAGGCAGAGCTTTTAATATTGAATTTGCACCTAATATAATATTTTTGTCTAGTCTTGCTACTTGTTCAGAACTTGTAACCGCACTCTGGCTTACTTCATCAAACTCAGTATACTCTTGAAATAGAACAACATTGTTAAATGTTGATGCTTTTGTAAGACCACCAGCAATTTTTAATGCTTCTTCAACAGTTATTCCTTCTTTAAAAGGATATGTACCAGGTTTATTAACTTCACCCTCAACGCGATATGTAAAGCTGTTCCTTAAGTTTATATTTTCATAAACAAATATTTTATCGTTTGGCAATAAATTAAATTTATCAGCATCAGCATAAGAGGTTTTCATTTCTAAACTGTAGAACTGATTTATATCTTGTCTTAAAATAACAATCTCATCTTCGCGAATAGTTGATCTAAAAATTGGATCTTCAAAACCACCCGCTATATCAAGTATATTTTTTAAAGTTGTGTTTACACCCGGATATACCCCAGGAGATTTTACTCTACCATAAATAGTTATTTCAGAATCAACTGGGGGTAATGATAAAACCTTAACCTTATCACCATTATTTAAAGATATTGAATCTATGTTTTTTAAATTGACTGATAAAGATGTTATAGCATTATCATCTGATTTTCTAGTATTAATAGGCAAAATTTGACTTAAAATGAGCGTAGTCGACGCCGAAGCAGTCAGGCCAGAAGAAAAATTTATTAGGTCTGATATTTTTTCATTTTCAAGCAATTCATATGTAGACGGTCTATTAACTTGTCCACCAATTTCGACACGATTTTTTACATTGGGAATATGAATAACATCCCCTTCAATAAGTTTTATATTAGAAAAACTATTTTTGCCACTCATAAAAAAATCATAAAAATCTACTTTAGTGATTACTTTATTATTTCTAATTAATTGAACCTCTCTTAGAGAACCATTATAATTAATTCCTCCTGCCTGTGAAATAGCGGAAAAAATATCAGAGAAAGGATGAATTAAGTTTATTCCAGGATTATTAATATGACCAGAGAAATAAATATTAATTGATTTTAGCTGGCCCAAAGAAACCGTTAATTGGCTGGAGTTATTTTTATCTTTCAAAGTTGAATAAATTTTTGATAGTTCTTCAATTAATACTTTCTCAGCCGATTCAATTGTTTGATTTGATAAATTTATAAACCCGATATTTTCATAAAAGATTGTGCCATCTTTATCAATAATCATATTTTTTCTAGAGTTCGTTTCACCCCAAATAGAAATAACAATCTGATCACCTGGACCTAAACGATAATCTATGGGAGTGGGTATGTTATCAAAAAAAGTAATGTCTCTCATAAAATAATTATAGCCAAAGTAATCTTCTTCATTCAGTTCACTTGTCTTCGCAATTATTTCAACAGGCTTTATAGTATCTTCAGTTTCCATATCAACAGTTTGCTCTTCAACAACTTGCAAAGGAGTTGACATTAATTGCTCTTTAACTTCATCTAATTGGAGATTAGTAAAGGAATTTAAATCGCTCGTTGATACTTGAGCAAAAATTGGTGCTATTAAGATTAGAAAAATGTTTTTTATTTTCATAAACTAAATATAGTTTGAAATCACGTGTTAACAAATTGAATTATATTGAAAGCCATCTATCATTTTCAAGCGTCCATTTGATTGTAGATTCAAGTCTGTCATATGCTGAATGTGGCTCCCAACCCATTTTTTTCATTTTTTCTCCACTTAAAGCATATCTTAAATCATGACCTGGTCTTTGTGAGTGAAAATCTACCATTTCATATCTGAGATCTTTATTCTGGGCTTTGGCAATAAATTGTGCTAGCTCTAGATTATCTATTTCATCTTTTCCAACAATATTGAATTTTTGGCATTTTGCTCCAGTACTGTCTGGATGGAAATTAGATAAATCGTAGTTATATAAAAATAAAAGCGCATCTGCAACATCTTCAGCATGAATGTAATGACGTGATCCTGCAATTGTCTTTTCTGAATTTGCATGCACTGTTACTAAATCGTTATCTCTAACTTTTTTTATGACCATAGGTATGTATTTCTCTGGATTTTGTCTTTCTCCAAAAACATTCATTGTATGAGTGATTATTGATGGAAGACCATATGTATTTTCAAAAGCTACAACTAATTCTTCTCCACCTGCTTTTGTAGCTGAATATGGGTTTGTAGAATTATATCTATCATTTTCTTTATAGCTTACTCCCAAAGGTGCAGGCCCAAAAATTTCATCGGTACTGAAGTAAGCAAACATTTCTAATGAATCTAATTTTCGTGCGTAATCCAAAATATGTGCCGTTCCAACAACGTTATCCATTACAAATTCTAATGGGTATGTTATTGATCTGTCAACATGTGAACCTGCTGCGAGATGTCCAATCAAATCTATTTTACCAATTGTTGAGGAAATTTCAGGATTTAATTCTGCTTTTAAATCATGGTGAATGACCCTGACTCTTTTTCTTTCGATTTCAGGATATGATGATACAACCTCGTTGAGCCTATTTAAATTTCCGCTAAAATCTAATCTGTCAAGCGTGATAATTTCCCAGTCAGTAGTTGATAGAATTTTATCAATTACATGATGAGCAATAAAACCTGCGCCTCCAGTTATTAATATTCTTTTTGACATTTCATTTTTTTCGCTTAATGCATTAATGCTAATTAATGTAATTTATATATCCAAACAAATTATAATTTTATAAAATAATTTGTAGTTATTAATAGTTAATTTAGATACAATGCTCAAAAATTTTATAATTGTGATAACGTTTGCTTCTCCGATTTTGGCTCAGATTGAGTCAAAAGTCACGGCTAATATTTTTCAGAAAAACTATAAATCTTTAATTTTAAATAGTAATCAAAATGGGACTTATAAAGACTATTTAAGTCAATCCAATCTTACTTTTAAACATATTTATGATAACCAAAATTCTAAATTTTCCGTGGATATTATGTGGTTCTTCAACAATGAAACTATTGATATTCTAAAATTCAATCTTAAGTTTATAAATAAATTTGGCAACACTAATTTAGGTTTATTTTCACAAGAAAAAATTTACCAGAGTAGTATTTTTTCAACTGGTTCAATGGTGTTTTCTGAAAATACATTTATACCTGGAATTGGGTATAACACAAGTTGGTTTAATATTAAAAATTTATTTGATATAAAAGGGGTATTATTTCAAGGTAAATTTCCAAGTCAAACAAACTATTCTGAAGGTCCATACCTACATTATAAATCATTACTTTTTAAAAAGCAGTATAATAAAACTAAGCTTGGTTTACAGATTCAGCATGCTGTGCAATTTGGAGGCGTTGATCAAAATGGTAACAAGATTCCTGTTAATCCAAAAATTTTTCTAAGAATGATTTCAGCCCAATCAGGTGATAGTAGCCAGCCTGAACAAGATCAGGTTTATAAAATTGGTAATGGGTTAGGATCATATATTTTTAATGTGAAACACCAATTTTACCAATTTGATTTAAACTTTTACTTCGAACATTACTTTGATGACAAGAGTGGAGTTAAGATGAAGAATTTCGGTGACGGTTTATTTGGAATAGAAATTATTTCATCAAACTTTAAACTTTTGCTTGAAAAACTTGATACAACAAACCAAAGTGGAGATACACATCCTCCCGGTGTGGATTCATACTACTGGCATGGTGTATATAATTTTGGGTGGTCAAATGATTCGCTTTCATTGGGTAATACTTTTTTAGATCCATTCAATAATAGAAAAATTATAAATAATTTAGGTGTTGAATACACTTACAAATCAATAAAAGTGTTATTTAGAGGATTAGATTCAAAAGAGTATATACCTTATCTGGATAAAAATAATAATAAGCCATATGAAGATATTAATAATTTAATTCATAGAAAAAAATATCACTATATTGGTCTAGAAGTTGATTTAAAAAATAATAATAAGGTTAAAATATTATTTTCAGATGATCATAGCGCTAGAAATATTAAGCTATCATACTCGATAAGTTTTTAAGGTATCTCTAATCCAATCTTCTACTTTTATTGTAGGATGCCAGTTCAATTGATTCCTTGCTTTTGTATTATCAGCCAATGTTTCAAAAGGTTCAAATACTTTTTCTATATATTGTATTTTACAACCAAAATATGATGCAATTTGATTAACAGATCTATTATCACCATTACCAATATTAAAAATTTCTCCAGGTTTAATATTAGCATATTGTGATGCTAAAAGATTTGCTCTAACAACATCTCCGACATATGTGAAATCTCTTTTTTGATTGCCATCACCTCTTATGGTAAGAGGAATGTTATTGAGATATTGATTTAAAAATATTCCAATAACTAATGGATATGCACCATGAATATTTTGCCTCTCTCCATAAACGTTGAAATATCTTAAGCAAACTGTTTCAATATTATAAACCTTTGAAAATGTTTTACATAGTATTTCACCATATAATTTTTGAGCTCCGTATGGCGATAAAGGATCTGCAGCAAAATCTTCTCGAAGAGGCAATTTGGTTTGATTCCCATAAATTGAAGACGAACTACTATAAACTACTCTTCTTACCTGCTGATCAACAGCAGCTTTCAAAATATTCATGGTACCTATTGTATTATTTTGTTCGTATTCAATAGGTTTGTCAATTGATGGTTGGACTCTAGCAATACATGACATATGAAAAACAGTATCTACATTTTCACAAATTTTTTTGATCTTATTGAAATTTGAAGATTTAGATAAATCTAAATTATGATAAATTGCTTTCTTAATACGATTTTTCCTATCGCCTGTAGAAAAGTTATCAATAACATGAACATCATAATTCGAATTAATCAATAATTCGACAAGATTGCTGCCTATAAAACCCGCTCCTCCTGTTACTACCATCTTCATGATTTATTTTGAATTGCATTAATGATAAAATTAACCTCTCGCTCTTTCAAATAAGGGTGCATAGGTAGGCTTATGATTGAATCTGAAAGTGATTCCGAAATGGGTAAATCTCCTTTTGAATATCCCAAATACTTAAAAGCTTTCATTAGATGAATTGGAAATTTATAATATATAACAGATGGAATTTTATTTTTTGATAATCTTTCAACTAAATCGTTTCTTTTTCTATTTGATCCCAATATTATCGA
>MDSZ01269246.1_pt1 | contig 23444 bp, 35 predicted proteins | sample 811201 | NCBI WGS metagenome assembly MDSZ01 (sample SAMN05326647, study PRJNA326480) | marine metagenome | isolation source: seawater | place: Indian Ocean: North | collected 2010
AAAGCTAAAGCAGTTTTACTTGAGCCGATGATGAAAGTTGAGGTCGTTACACCTGAAGAGTATATGGGGGACATAATTGGAGATTTAAACTCTAGAAGAGGTCAGGTTTCAGGCATGGAGCAAAGAGGTGTTAATCATGTAGTTAATGGCATGGTCCCGTTGGCCAACATGTTTGGATATGTTAATAACTTGCGTTCTATGAGTCAGGGTAGAGCTAGTTACACAATGACCTTTGATCATTATGAGGAAGTTCCTCATAATGTTGCTGAAGAAGTAAAAGAAAAGGTTTCTAGTTAATTTTTTTATAAAGGAGAAATAAAATGGCAAAAGAAAAATTTGATAGAAGTAAACCGCATTGTAATATTGGTACTATCGGACACGTTGATCACGGTAAAACCACTCTTACAGCGGCCATAACAAAGGTATTAGCTGAAACAGGCGGAGCAACAGCAATGGATTATGCTCAGATAGATAAAGCACCTGAGGAAAAAGAAAGAGGCATTACAATCTCTACAGCTCATGTTGAATATCAAACTGAAAAAAGGCACTACGCTCATGTTGATTGTCCTGGACACGCTGACTACGTAAAAAATATGATTACAGGGGCTGCTCAAATGGATGGTGCAATTCTGGTTGTTTCTGCAGCTGATGGACCTATGCCTCAAACGAAAGAACACATTCTTTTAGCCAGACAGGTTGGGGTTCCTTCAATCGTCGTTTTTATGAATAAAGTTGACCAAGTTGATGATCCCGAGCTTCTTGATTTGGTCGAGATGGAAGTTAGGGAGTTGCTCTCAAAATATGAGTTTGACGGAGATAATATACCCATTGTTAAGGGATCAGCTTTAGCTGCTATTGAGGATACCAACGAAGATACAGGTAAAAAGGCTATTTTGGAATTGATGCAAAAAGTTGACGAACATATTCCTCAACCAGCTAGACCACTAGATCAAGACTTTTTAATGCCAATTGAGGATGTTTTTTCAATTTCTGGAAGAGGAACTGTTGTTACTGGAAGAGTGGAAAGAGGAGTTGTTAATGTTAATGATGAGATTGAAATAACCGGTATAAAAGATACCCAAAAGACTGTTTGCACTGGGGTTGAAATGTTTAGAAAGCTTCTAGATCGAGGCGAAGCTGGTGATAATGTTGGTGTGCTTCTTAGAGGTACAAAGAGAGAAGATGTTGAAAGAGGACAGGTACTAGCAAAACCTGGATCAATTAAACCTCACAAAAAATTTAAAGCAGAAGCTTATATTCTCAACAAAGATGAGGGAGGTAGACATACTCCATTCTTTAAGAATTATAGACCTCAGTTCTATTTTAGAACCACAGATGTTACTGGTACAATTGAGCTTCCTTCGGGTACAGAAATGGTCATGCCTGGTGATAATGTTTCGGTTTCAGTTGAGTTGCTAACACCAATTGCAATGGATAAAGGACTAAAATTCGCAATAAGAGAAGGCGGAAGAACAGTTGGTGCTGGTGTTGTTGCTGAAATAGTTGAATAAATAATTTTTGGGGAAGTTAAAATGGCAAATCAAAATATTCGCATTAGACTCAAGGCATTTGATCACAGAGTGCTAGATCAAACAACACTTGAAATTGTGAATACTGCTAAAAGAACTGGAGCAAATGTTAAAGGACCAATTCCTCTTCCAACCATTATTGAGAAATTTACTATACTAAAATCTCCTCATGTTGATAAGAAATCAAGAGATCAGCTTGAACTTAGAACCCACAAAAGGATGATGGATATTACTGAATGGACACCTCAGACTGTTGATGCTCTTCAAAAGCTGGAGCTCGCGGCCGGAGTTGATATAGAAATTAAACTGTAGAGAGATTGGAAATGAGATTAGGTTTATTAGCTGAAAAAGTTGGAATGTCAAGGTTTTATGATGAAAATAAAATTAATCATTCTGTTACTTTATTAAAAGTTAAAGATTGTAAAATCATTTCAATTAAGGAAATGGAAAAACATGGGTATAGTGCTGTTACTCTTAGTCATGATCAAAATTCAAAAAAAATTAGTAAGCCGTTTAAATCTTTTTTAAAAAAAAACAATCTTAAACCTTTTTCTAAAAGCAAAGAATTTAGAGTAAGTGATTCAACCCAATACAAGATTGGTGAAGCTGTAAATGTTTCTAATTTTGTTGTAGGACAATTTATTGACGTATCTTCAAATTCTATTGGCAAAGGATTTGCCGGTGGAATGAAAAGACATAATTTTTCTGGAAACAGAGCAACACACGGCGTTTCCATATCTCATAGATCACATGGATCAACAGGACAATGCCAAGATCCTGGAAAGGTGTTCAAAGGAAAAAAAATGGCAGGAAGATTAGGAAATAAAAAGGTCACAATTCAAAATCTTAAAGTTTTGAATATAGATCTTGATAATAATCTTCTTATAGTAAAAGGAGCTGTTCCTGGTCACAAAGGTTCAATCATTAAAATAGTTGACGCAGTAAAGAAAAATCAAACTATTGATGTTGTTTCACCAAAGATCGCAAAAAATGAAGAAATTAATGATTCGAATGCAGAAGTTAAAAAGAGTGAGAACCCAGATACTAACAATGAAAAAGAAGAGCAGATTAAGCAAAATGATGTTTCTGATCAACCACAAAATTCAATTTCTAACAATGAATCTTCCTCTGAAGCAAAAAAAGAAAATAATGGCAAGGTCGAACAAAATCAATCCTTAGACTCAAATAATTCAGATGACGATAATAATTAAAAATATTTAAAAGATAAAAATGAAAGAAAAAATTAACAATTTAGATAATAAAGCTTTGAAAGATGTCACTTTAGATAACTCCATTTTTGGTGTCGAAGTAAAAAAAGAAATTATACATAGAATGATAAGATATCAATTGGCTAAGAGAAGAAGTGGAAATCACAAAACGAAGGGTATTTCTGAAATTTCAGGAACAACTAAAAAACCATTTAAACAAAAGGGAACAGGAAGTGCCCGTCAAGGCAGTAAAAGGTCACCTCAGATGAGAGGTGGTGCAGTAATATTCGGTCCGCAAGTTAGATCTCATGCACATAAACTTCCCAAAAAAATAAAACAATTAGCTTTAAAAATGGCCATCTCAAAAAAGATCAAAGACGGCAAATTCAAGATTATTGATGAACTGAAAATCTCAAAACCGAAAACAAGCCTTTTTAAAAATAAGCTTAAAAATTTAAAAATTGATTCGGCTCTTTTTATTGATAGTTCTATTGCTGATAAAAATTTTTTAATTGCGTCAAGAAATATTCCAAAGATTGATGTGTTACCTCTAGTAGGTATCAATGTCTATGATATTTTTAGAAGAGATTATTTAATTTTCTCAGAAAGCGCTTTAAATGCCATAAGCGAAAGGTTCCAGAAATGAAAAAAATTTCTTCAGAAAAGATTTTTGAAATTATAAGAAACCCTCTTATTTCTGAAAAATCTACTTTTGTATCTCAATACAACTATTATGTTTTCAAAGTTTCCAAAGATTCTAAAAAACCACAAATTAAAAGCGCTATTGAGAAACTCTTTAATGTTAAGGTGTTGTCGGTTAACACTTTGAATCAGAATGGTAAAATTAAAAAATTTAGAAATATCAAAGGTAAAAGACCAGACTTCAAAAAAGCTTTTGTAAAACTTGCTGAAGGTAACACAATAGATACAACAGTTGAGGTTAAATAATCATGGCTTTAAAACAATACAAACCCAATACAGCCGGTCAACGTGGCCTAGTTTTAACCGAAAGAAGTGATTTACATAAAGGCAAACCTTTAAAAAAACTTACTAAAGGTCTATCAAAAACTGGGGGAAGAAATAATTTTGGTCACCTTACATCCAGAAGACAAGGTGGTGGACACAAAAGAAAATATAGAATAATTGATTTTAAGAGAAATATATTAGATAAAACCGCAACTGTTGAAAGAATAGAATACGATCCCAACAGGACAGCACACATAGCTTTGATAAAATATGATGAAACTGGTGATTTTTCATATATATTGTCTCCTCAAAATATAAAAATTGGTGATAAAATCATTTCGTCAGAAAAAGCAGAAATTAAAGTTGGAAACTGCATGCAATTAAAACACATCCCTACAGATACTTTGATTCATAATGTTGAAATGAAGCCAGGTAAAGGAGGTCAACTCAATAGGTCTGCTGGAACATATAGCCAACTAATTGGTAAAGATTCTGAATACGCTCAAATAAAATTGTCTTCTGGAGAGACCAGGATTGTTAGAATAGAATGTAGGGCAACTATAGGGATGGTTTCGAACCCAGATAATAAAAATATTAAACTTGGTAAAGCAGGCAGAAAAAGATGGATGGGGATTAGACCAGTTGTTAGAGGTGTTGCCATGAATCCAGTAGATCATCCTCATGGAGGGGGAGAGGGAAGAACCTCAGGTGGTCGAAACCCAGTCTCAAGAAAAGGATTTTCAGCAAAGGGAAAGAAAACGCGAAAAAATAAGAGAACAGATAAATATATCTTAAGAAGAGGAAAAAAATAATGTCTAGATCAGTTTGGAAAGGACCATTTGTTGACATGTATCTTGTTAAAAAAGCAGAGGCTGTGAAATCGTCTGGTAGAAACGATGTTATCAAAACTTGGTCCAGAAGATCAACAATATTGCCGGAGTTTGTTGGACTTACATTCGGTGTACATAATGGTAAGAAGCATATCCCAGTTACTGTTAGCGAAAATATGGTTGGTCACAAGTTTGGTGAGTTTTCACCCACCAGAACCTATAAAGGGCATAATGCTGATAAAAAAACATCATAAGGGAAAATATTTAGAATGAATGAAAATGTTGAAAAAGAAAATGTTATAGTTGTCAAAGCGATAGGAAAGTCTCTTAAATCAAGTCCGCAGAAAACTAATGTAGTTTTAGGACTTATTAGAGGTCTTAAAGTAGATAAAGCAATGAATAACCTTGAGTTTTCTAGAAGGAGAATTTCAAATGAGATTCTAAAAATATTAAAATCTGCAGTTTCAAATGCTGAAAACAATCATCAGTTAGATATTGATAAGCTTTTTGTTAAAGAGGCAACCGTTGGTAAGTCAATGGTTTTAAAAAGATTTAGGCCTAGAGCAAGAGGAAGAGCAGGTAAAATATTAAAAACATTTTCTAGAGTTAGAATACTTGTACAAGAAAAAGAAGAAATTGTTTCGGATAAGCAAATGGATGAAAATAATTCAAAGAAGGTAAAAGATGGGTCAAAAAACTAATCCAATAGGCCTGAGATTGGGAATAATAAAGTCATGGGAATCAAGGTGGTTCTCTGAAAAGAATTATTCTGATCTTTTACAGGAAGATATTAATCTAAGGAAGTTCCTACAAAAGAGACTAAGCTCTGCTGGAATATCCAAAATTGTTATTGAGAGACCAGCCAAGTTAGCTAATATAATTCTTTATACTTCAAGGCCTGGAGTAATTATTGGGAAAAAAGGCTCTGATATAGAAAAATTAAAAAAGTCTATAAATAAAATGGTTAGTGGTGAAGTGAATATAAATATCGTTGAAATTAAAAAACCCGAATTAGATTCTCAATTGGTAGCCGATAATATTGCACAACAACTAGAAAAAAGGGTTGCATTCAGAAGAGCTATGAAAAGAGCTGTTCAGTCAGCAATGAGACTTGGAGCTGAAGGAATAAGAGTCAATTGTGCTGGGAGATTAGGCGGAGCCGAGATTGCTCGAACGGAATGGTATAGAGAAGGAAGGGTTCCACTTCATACTTTGAGAGCTGACGTTGATTATGGTGTTTCAAGAGCTAATACAACATACGGAATTTGTGGAATTAAAGTTTGGATATTTAAAGGTGAAAAATTTGAAAGAGATACAGATTCGAATGAAAAAGAAAAAAAAACTTCTAATGATGAATTAACAAAGGTGGAAAAATAAGAAATGTTGCAACCAAAAAAACCTAAATTTAGAAAGCAGTTCAAAGGCAGAATGCATGGAGTTTCGAAGGGCGGAAACTTTTTAAACTTCGGTGCATTCGGATTAAAAGCACTTACTCCTGCGAGAATCACCTCTAGACAGATAGAGTCTGCTAGAAGATGTATCTCAAGGCATTTAAAAAGGTCTGGAAGGGTATGGATCAGAATTTTCCCAGATGTTCCTGTATCAAAGAAACCAGCTGAAGTTAGACAGGGTAAAGGGAAAGGTGCAGTCGAATTTTGGGCTGCTAAAGTTAAGCCAGGAAAAATTCTTTTTGAAATAGACGGTGTTCCAAAAGATCTTGCATCTAAGGCATTCGAACTCGCTTCTGCTAAATTACCTAATAAAACAAAATTTGTTACTAGGCTAGGTTCATGATGGAAAAATTTTCAGATCTTCTTAAAATTAATAAAAAAGATCTTCAGGATAAAATTAACCTATTAAGAAAGGAATCTTTAAACTTAAGATTTCAAAAGAGTTCAGGTCAATTAGAAAAAACAGCAAGAATTTCGACCGTTAGAAAACAGATTGCAAGAATAAAAACTGCTATAAATTTTGGTAATAAAAATCAAACTAATAAAAGGAAATAAAATAATATCATGCCAAAAAGAATACTAAAGGGTGTCGTTGTATCAGATAGAGCTGACAAAACAATAACAGTTAAAGTTAGCAGAAAAGTAATGCATCCTGTTTATAAAAAATATATTAACAGATCTAAAAAATATTCTGTTCATGATGAATCTAATAAGTTTAGGATTGGTCAGATCGTTTCCATACAGGAAAACAAACCCATATCAAAAACTAAAAAATGGATAGTAATTAATTAGGTAAACAAATGATACAAATGCAATCAACATTACTAGTAGCAGACAATTCAGGAGCAAAAAAAATCCAGTGTATTAAAGTCCTTGGGGGATCAAAAAGAAGGTTTGCTTCAGTTGGAGATGTTATAGTTATAACTGTAAAGGACGCAATTCCAAGGGGAAAAGTAAAAAAAGGAGAGATTCATAAGGCCGTTATCGTGAGAACATCCAAGGAAGTGTATCGATCAGATGGTTCTTCAATTAGATTTGATAGAAATGCGGCAGTTTTGATAAATAATAATGGAGAACCATTAGGAACTAGAATTTTTGGACCTGTTACCAGAGAACTAAGGGCAAAAAAATATATGAAAATAATTTCACTCGCACCTGAGGTTTTGTAGTATGGCAGCAAAGATAAAAAAAGGAGATAGCGTGATTATTTTATCTGGAAAGGATAAAGGAAAGACAGGTAAGATCTTAAAAATTTTAAAAAATAAAGATAAGCAAGATAAAGCAATTGTTGAAGGAGCAAACATTGTTAAAAAACATACGAAACAATCAGCAACTCAAAAAGGTGGTATTGAAAGCATCGAAATGCCTATGTTTTTGTCAAAGTTATCTTTACTTGACCCTAAAACATCAAAACCATCAAGAGTGGGTTTTAAATTTTTAAAGGATGGAAAAAAGGTAAGATTTTCAAAAAAATCAGGAGAAACTTTAAATTAGGAATAAAATGGCAAGATTAGCAGAAAAATATAAAAATCAAATTAGAGAGGAACTAAAAGGCAAGTTTGGTCTTAAAAATATTTTTGAGGTTCCCAAACTTGAAAAAATTATAGTCAATATAGGTGTTGGAGAATCTGTCTCCGACTCTAAAATTATAAATAATGCTGTTCAAGACTTGTCTTTAATTACAGGACAGAAACCTGTTGTTACTAAAGCAAAAAAATCAATTGCTGGTTTTAAACTCAGGAAAGGTCTAAATATTGGTTGCAAAGTTACACTTAGGAAAAAAAGGATGTACGAGTTTTTAGATAGATTAGTTTTTATTGCACTACCTAGGGTTAGGGATTTTAAAGGTCTTTCAAAAAAATCCTTTGATGGTTCCGGCAATTATTCTATTGGAATTAAAGAACAGATAATTTTTCCTGAAATTGATTATGATAAGGTTGATAAGGTTAGAGGTATGGATATAACTTTAGTTACTTCATCTAAAAAAAATGAACACGCATATGAACTGTTAAAAAGTTTTAATTTACCTTTTAAAGATTAAGGAGCAATTATGTCAAAACTAAGTATTATTGAAAGAAATAAAAAGAGAATAAAACTATATAATAAATTTAAATCAAAAAGAAACAATCTGTTGAAAATCGCTAATAATAAAAAACTTAGTGCTGACGAACAATTTCAAGCTAGACTGAAGCTTTCCAAAATTCCACGAAACGCATCAAAAGTTAGAATTAGAAACAGATGTGTTTTAACTGGAAGATCAAGGGGAGTATATAGGAAATTTAAACTATCAAGGATTGCTTTTAGGGAATTGGCAGCAGTTGGTCAGATTCCAGGCATAACAAAATCAAGCTGGTAATATAGAAAGGAAAAAAAAATGAGTTTATCAGATCCATTAGGTGATATGTTAACAAGAATTAGAAACGGACAACTTCGCCGTAAAGATTCTGTCGTAATGCCAGCATCAAGATTTAGAGGAAATGTTCTTGATGTATTACACAGAGAGGGATATATAAGAGGATTTAAAAAAATTGAACTTGAAAACCATAAAAATAATTTTCAGATTGAACTTAAATATTCAGATGGAGAGCCAGTTATAAAAGAAATATCAAGAGTATCAACACCAGGTAGAAGAGTTTATTCTAAAATCGCCGATTTACAACGCAATTTTGACGGACTTGGAATTTCAATTCTCTCAACTTCAAAGGGAGTCCTTTCAGATAGCGAGGCAAGGGATGAGAATGTTGGTGGTGAAATTTTGTGTAAAGTTTTTTAGGAGTTGACGTGTCAAGAAGTGGAAGAATACCAATAAATATACCTGATAATACAGAAATTAAAATAGATGGCAACACTATCTCTGCTAAAGGAAAACTAGGAGAACTGTCTTTTGATTTTAAAAATGACGCAAATGTTGAAGTTAAAGATAACTCTATTCATGTGACTAAATCCAGTAATTCTATTATACATCAAAAAATGTGGGGAACAGTAAGATCGAGAATCAATAACATTGTAGAGGGTGTGTCTCAGGGTTTTATAAAGGAACTTCAACTTAATGGAGTTGGATACAAAGCAACGCAAAAAGGAAAGGTTCTAGAATTACTATTAGGATATTCTCATCCAATTAATTTTAATGTGCCTGATGACTTAAAAATAGAAGTTCCAAAACCTACTGAAATTAAAATAACAGGAATAGATAAACAAAAAGTTGGTCAAATTGCAGCTAATATTAGATCGTTTAGAAAGCCCGAACCCTATAAAGGTAAAGGAATTAAGTATAAGGAAGAAATAATTAAGAGAAAAGAAGGTAAGAAAAAATGATTAGCAAACGTGATTCAAAAATTAAAAGAAGTTCTAGGGTTCGATCGAAGATTAAGAAAGATTCTGGTAAACTAAGACTATCAGCTTTTAGATCTTCAAAGCATATTTACATACAAGTTATTAATGATCAGGATGGTAAGACTATACTTTCCGCCTCTTCACAAGATAAGTTGTTCAAAGAACTTAAAAGCAAGCCTACAGAAATAGCCTTTAAAGTAGGTGAAAAAATTGGAGAACTTATTAAAGAAAAAAAAATAAAGGAAAGCTTTACTTTTGATAGAGGTAGTTTTTTATATCATGGAAGAATTAAAGAGTTAGCAATGGGAATTAGATCAAAAGGAATAAAGTTTTAGGAAATAAAATGACTGAAAAAGATAATAAAGAAAATAATAAAAAAATACCTTCAGGTGATCAAATCAAATCAAATGAAGAAAAACCAATAGCTAAAGATGCTAATAAAACAGATAAAAAAAAACTTGAAGAAGAAAAATCAATAGAAAAGAAATCTGAATCTAAAGGTAATTTATCAAAAGTTTCTATTACCTCTCAGAATGATCAATCAAAAGTTACGAAAAATGATAAAACTGAAGAATCTAATAATTCAAAGTTAAAGAGCAACATTTCTCAAAACATCACAAAAGATAATCAAAAAGTTAAAAAATCAAATGATGTTGAAAAAAAATTAAACCAAAATCAGCATGAAACTTCTTTAAAAAGTAATGAACAAGGTGAATTTTTAGAAAAATTGGTAAGTATTAATAGAGTAGCAAAAGTTGTAAAAGGTGGAAGAAGATTTAGTTTTGCTGCTTTAGTTGTTGTTGGAGATGGAAACGGAATGGTTGGGCATGGAAAAGGAAAAGCCAAAGAGGTGCCAGAAGCTATTAAAAAAGCAACAGATGAAGCAAAGAGTAGAATGATAAGAGTACCATTGAGGCAAGGTAGGACTTTGCATCATGATATTAAGGGTAGATTTGATTCTGGAAAAGTATATCTTAGAAGCGCTCCTTCAGGAACAGGTGTAATTGCAGGTGGACCAATGAGAGCTGTTTTTGAGGCACTAGGTATTCAAGATATTGTGGCAAAGTCTGTTGGAACATCAAACCCACATAATATGATTAGGGCGACTTTTGAGGCATTAAAATCTGCTTCATCCCCAAAAATAATTGCTGTCAGAAGGAATTTGAAGATAAATGACATTACCAAAAGAAGAAAAATTGTTAATGTAGGGGGTGAAAATGTCAAAAATTAAAATTACTCAGCTTAAGAGTCCAATTGGGAGAAAATCAAACCAAAGAAAAATATTAATAAGCTTAGGCCTAAATAAAATTAATAGACAAAGAATAATAGAAAATAATCCCTCTATTCAAGGAATGATAGACAAAGTAAAGCATTTAATTCAAGTAGAAAAGGTTAATTAGAATGAAACTGAATGAAATAAATTTAGGAACAAATCAGAAAAAGAAAAAACGTGTTGGAAGGGGAATTGGATCTGGTAAAGGTAAGACAGCTGGAAGAGGAATGAAAGGTCAAAAATCTAGAACTGGTGTTTCTATAAATGGTTTTGAAGGAGGACAGATGCCTCTCCATATGAGAATGCCTAAACATGGTTTTAAATCCAGGAAAAAAATTAATAAGGTAGTTTTGAAAACTGACTTGATAAATAGGTTGTTAGATAAAAAATTAATCAAAGAAAAGACTAGTCTAAGTATTTCTGATTTATTAAAATTTTCTAATTCAAAAAAAAATGTATTTATAAAATTTTTATTGGGGAATAAACTCAATAAACCTGTAAATTTAGAAACACACGCCGCTTCAAATTCAGTAAAAAAAGAATTTGAGAGAGTTGGAGCTTCTTTAAATATAATTAATTTTAAAAAACCAAGTAAGAAATCAGAAAATATCAAAAGCAAAGTGAATGATAAAGAAGACAAAACATCAAAATCAAAAGAACAAAAAATTGAAAAGTCAGAACCTAAATCAAAAATAAAATCAAAAGAGAGCAAAAAAACTAAATTTGACGAAAAAAAAAAGAAAATCAAGGTTACCAAAAAAAAAGAAAAAAATGAATCATCTATTAAGAAAGAATAATTATGGCTTCTGTATCTGAACAACTTGCTTCAAGAATCAATTTTGGTTCAATTGCTAAAGCTGAGGATCTAAAAAAAAGAATTATCTTTACCTTGTTAGCTTTAATAGTTTATAGAATTGGTTCATACATCCCTATTCCTGGAATTGACCCTGTAGCACTTGAGAAAGTATTTGAAAGAAATGTTGGAGGAATCTTAGGCATGTTCGATATGTTTGCAGGAGGAGCACTCGGAAGAATGACAATCTTTGCGCTTAATATTATGCCCTATATTTCAGCAAGCATAATAATGCAGTTGCTTACTGTAATATCACCTCAATTGGAACAATTAAAAAAAGAAGGTGAAGTTGGCAGAAAGAAGATCAATCAATATGCAAGATATGGAACAGTTTTTCTAGCAACTGTTCAAGGGTATGGAGTTGCAGTCGGAGTTGAAAATATGTCAAACAGTCAAGGTTTACAGGCAGTTATGGATCCAGGGATGTTCTTCAGATTTGTAACTGTTATCACTCTAGTATCAGGGACTTTATTTCTTGTTTGGTTAGGTGAACAAATTACTCAAAGAGGTATAGGAAATGGTATATCTCTAATAATTTTTACTGGAATTGTTGCTCAACTTCCTTTGGCTCTGAGTACAACATTTGAGCTTGGAAGAACAGGCGCTTTATCAACTCTATTTATCGTTTTTTTGTTGATTATGTCTGTCTCTGTTATTGCCTTTATGGTTTTTATCGAACGAGCTCAAAGAAGAATTACAATACAATATCCTAAAAGGCAACCGGGGGCAGGCAATAGAGTTGCAGAATCATCTCACCTTCCATTGAAAATTAATACTGCAGGTGTTATACCACCAATATTTGCTAGTTCGCTCTTGCTTCTTCCAATAACATTTGTAAGTTTTAATGCTGGAGCAGGTCCTGATTGGTTAAACTCTTTAAGTTTATTTCTTAGTAGAGGTCATCCTGTTTATTTAACTATTTACATTTCTATGATAATGTTTTTTGCATTTTTTTACACAGCCATTGTATTTAATCCCAAAGATACTGCTGATAATTTAAAAAAATATGGAGGTTTTGTTCCAGGAATCAGGCCTGGTGAAAATACTGCGAAATATCTAGATTATATCTTAACAAGACTGACAGTAATGGGTGCAATTTATCTTGCCTTAATCTGCTTGCTTCCAGAACTTTTGATAGCTAAATATAAAGTTCCTTTCTATTTTGGCGGAACAAGTTTATTGATTGTTGTAAGTGTTACTATGGATACTGTTAATCAAATTCAATCTTATTTATTAGCCCACCAATACGAAGGTTTGATTAGAAAATCAAATCTTAGAAGAGGTAGATGAAAAAAATTGTTTTTCTTGGTCCGCCTGGCTGTGGTAAGGGGACTCAGTCGAAATTATTAGCAGAAAAAAATAATTTTCTTCAGTTATCAACCGGTGATCTACTAAGAGAAGAAACTTCTGATGGCGACTCAATTTTAGGTAGAAAAGTAAAAATGTTAATGGAAGAAGGGGAATTAGTTCCAGATAAAATTGTAATAGACATAATCGTTAATAAAGTCCAGAACTATAAAGACAAAAGTTTAATTTTTGATGGCTTTCCTAGAAACATTAATCAAGCAAAAGCACTAGACAGTTCCTTAATAGATGTTTCTATAAGTCTTGATAATGTAATTTTTTTTGAAATTAAGTTTGAAATATTAGAAGAAAGAATACAAAAAAGAATTGAAGAATCTGGAAAAGGTGAAAAACGTAAGGACGATAATTTGGAAATCTTACGAAATAGAATTGAAGTTTTTAAATCTTCAACATTACCCATTGTTGAATATTACGAAAAAAAAGGAATTTTAAGAAGAGTTGATGGAATGAAAAGTATTAATGAAGTTAATTCAGAAATATTAAAGATTATTTTTTAGCTTGTTGACTTAAAATAAAAAAAAAATATAATCCAATTTTGGATTTATTACGAGGAATTTAGTGGCTAGAATTGCAGGTGTTAATGTCCCAACTAATAAGAGGTTACAAATATCTCTAACTTACATTTATGGCATAGGACCAAAGTTTGCCAAAGATATTTGTGAATCAGTCAAAATCGACGGCAGTAAAAGAGTCAGTCAACTTAACGAAGACGAAGTTATAAAAATTAGAGAATTTATAGATAAAAACTTTTTGGTTGAAGGCGATCTAAGAAGGGAAGTCTCTACTAGAATTAAAAGATTAACAGATTTAGGATGTTACAGAGGTTTGAGGCATAGAAAAAAACTTCCTGTAAGAGGACAAAGAACACATACTAATGCAAGAACAAGAAAAGGAAAAGCAATACCTATAGCTGGAAAGAAAAAGGCAGTTTAACTAAAAATGGTTACTAAAGTTTCAAAAACAAAAAAAAAAGTCAAGAAAAACGTTCCATCAGGTATTGCTCATATTAATTCAACATTTAATAACACAATAATAACCATCACTGATACCACTGGTAATACAATATCATGGTCTTCGTCGGGGAATAAAGGCTTCAAGGGCTCCAGAAAATCAACACCATTTGCTGCTCAGTTAGCGGCTGAAGAAGCTGGTAAAAAAGCCATTGAACATGGTATGAAGAACGTGGAAGTTGTTATAAAAGGTCCCGGGAATGGAAGAGAATCTGCAATAAGAGCATTGGGTTCGTCAGGATTAAATATAACAGTAATCAAAGATATAACTCCGATTCCTCACAATGGTTGTAGACCATCGAAAAGAAGAAGAGTTTAGAATTAATTAAGAAAAGGAAGCAGTGTGATTAATAAAAATTGGAAAGAGCTAATTAAACCAAAAAAAATTGAATTTAACAAAACTAAAGAAAATTCAACCTCTGCAGAATTAGTTGCAGAACCTTTAGAAAGTGGCTACGGACAAACACTTGGAAATATGTTGAGAAGAGTTTTACTATCATCTATTAGGGGTGCTGCAGTCACTTCCATTCATGTTGAAGGAGTCACACATGAATTCTCGGCAATTCCAGGTGTTATAGAAGATGTAACGGACATAATTTTAAATATAAAACAATTAGCTTTAAAACTTAATGACGTGGAGTCAACCAAAATACAAATTAAAGCCGAAGGCCCAAAAGAAATAAAAGCAGGAGATATCGATTGTGGTGCACATGTAGAGGTTCTCAATAAAAATCTTCACTTATTAACATTAGACTCTAAAGCAAAAGTAAACATTACATTGAGTGTAGAAGAAGGAAAAGGGTATGTTCCAGCTATAAAGCAAAAAACTGACGCACCATTAGGTACAATTTTTATTGACTCATTTTTTTCTCCTGTTCGAAGAGTTTCATTTAGGGTTGAAAACTCAAGAGTTGGTCAAGTCACCGATTACGATAAATTAATAATGAATATTGAAACAAATGGATCAGTTGTTCCTGAAGATTCCGTTGCATATGCAGCAAGAATTATTGATGAACAATTAAAAATGTTTATTAACTTTGATGAACCTGATGAAGAAGTAGCTCCTCCAACAACAGAAGAACCTGCATTGAATGTAAATCTATTGAGAAAAGTTGAAGAATTAGAATTATCAGTTAGATCAGCAAACTGTCTTAAAAATGATGAAATAATTTACATTGGGGACCTAGTTCAAAAAACAGAATCAGAAATGTTAAGAACACCTAATTTTGGAAGAAAATCTTTAAATGAAATAAAAGAGATTCTAACTACTATGAATCTTGAATTAGGTATGAAAATAGAGGGATGGCCTCCAGAGAATATTGAGGAAATAAGGCGAAAGCTTGATGATCCTTACTAAAATTGGAAAATAATTATGAGACATAATATTTCAGGTAGAAAATTAAATAGGAAAACTAGTCATAGGATAGCATTACTTAAAAATTTAAGTAAATCTTTAATTATTCATGAACAGATCGAGACTACCCTGCCAAAAGCCAAAGATTTAAGACCATTTGTCGAAAAAATTCTAACAATTGGTAAAACTAATAATTTAGCTGCTAGAAGAAAAGTTTATTCTTATTTAGGTAGTAAAGAAATTGTTGAAAAAGTCTTTAATGTTTTAGCTAAAAGATATCAAAAACGAAACGGCGGTTATGTACGTATTCTTAAAGCTGGTTTTAGATATGGTGATTCTGCACCTAAAGCCGTAATTGAACTTGTTGAAAGAGACATCGAGGCCAAGGGTCTTGCCGATAAGTTAAGGCTAAAAGAACAAGAAAAAAATAAGGATGTTTTAAGCGAAAAGGTTGAAGCCGATGCTAAAACACAGAAGAAGTTAACTAAAAGTGAAAATCCTAATGAACAGCAAGTTGAAGATAAGGATAGTGTTTCAAAAGATAAAAAATAATTAATTTTTGATAACTTTTACATTAAGTAATATGGTTATCAAAAATAAATATCAATGGGAGGTAAGTCAAAGCTTTAACAAACAAAGACTTGATTATTGGTTAAAAAAAAAATTATCTTCTATTCCATATCCGACTATTTGCCAATTGATCAGAAAAGGAGTGATTAAACTAAATGGTAAGAAGACAAAAAATTCTTACATTCTCTCCACTGGTGATTTAGTCAATTTTACTAGAGATATAAATGACAATAAGCCAAAAGCAAAAAATAATGATTACAACAATAAGTTTGGTAAGTTCATCCAAGATTTAGTTGTGTTTAAAGATGATTATTCAATAGTTATCAATAAGCCTTCGGGTCTTGCAGTTCAAGGTGGAACTAATATAAATTTAAATGTGGACTTATTATTAGATTCTTTAAAGTTTGATAAGTCTGAACGACCAAAATTAGTTCATAGAATTGATAAACAAACATCAGGTATACTTTTGATCGCTAGAACACTTGAATCATCAAAATATTATGGTGAACTTTTCAAAAATCGTTTGGTTGAAAAAAAATATTTAGCCGTAGTACAAGGTATTCCAAAATATAAATTCGGTAAAATTATTCTGAAAGTTGGACAAAAAAAGAAATTAGAAGCTTTAACTTTTTTTAAAGTAATAGGAACTGATAAAAATAGCGCGTTTTTATTGGTAAAACCAATAACAGGAAGAAAACATCAAATAAGAGATCATTTAAATTCAATTGGTAATCCTATAATTGGAGATCTTAAATATAGAAAGGAAAAATTAAAATCAAACAATAAATCACAAAACCTATATCTTCATTCATATTCTTTAAAGTTTAAAGAAGCAAATAATAAGATTAAGGAAATTTATGCTCCGCTTCCAGATTATTTTATTTCTACCATTAAGAATATGAAATTAAGTTATTCAATAGAAAGACATAATTTAAGTTTTGATAATATAAATAATTATAAATTAATTTCATAAGAAATGATTGAAATTGTAGAATATAATAAAAAATATATTTTTAAGAAAAAGCAGTCTAAGATTAGGACTCAAAAAGGATATCTTTTAGAAGTAAATAATAAAACACATGCTAATTTAATAATCAGTGAAATTTTAAACAAAAAAAAGTTAAAGGATCCTTACTCTTTAATAAATTTAACTTTTTTTTCTTGTGACTTAAATGATGGAGATAAAGAAGAAATAAAACTTAAGATAATTGAGATTTTAAACTTTGATTTAACACTTTATAGATTTTATGAAGAAGAAGAATTTAAAGTTATACTTGAAAAAAATTTTAAACCATATGTTACAAATTTTCAGGAAATTTTTAAGACTAAGCTCATTTTGATTAATTCAATGTTAGAGTATAATGATGTCAAAAGTGTTGATTTTAAAATCTTTTTAGATAATTTACATAATTTTGAATTAACAATTCTTTTTAAATTAGCAACATTAACAAGATCTGTGATATTAAGTTTTAATTTTTTAAAAAAAAAAATCGATTATAACTCACTATATAAATTATCGAATCTAGAGTATACTTATCAGCAAAAACGATGGGGATTAGTTGATGAACAGAAATTAATCAATAGAAATAATTTTTTAGTAATGAAAAATATTTCATTTTTTTTGAAAAACATTAATTAATTAGTTTATAAATAGCAATTTAAATTAGAAGAAATTTATGAGAGATATTTTAAAAAAACTTGATTCAAAAAGAAACCAAGCAATTTTAGGCGGCGGAGAAAATAGGCAGCAGAGTCAACATAAAAAAGGTAAGCTTACATCAAGAGAAAGAATTGAAATTCTATTAGATGAGGGAACATTCGAAGAATGGGATATGTTTGTTGAACATAGATGTTCTGAGTTTGATATGGAAAAGCAAAAAATTCCAGGTGATGGAGTTGTTACAGGCTATGGGACAATAAACGGAAGACTTACATTTGTTTTCAGTCAAGATTTTACAGTTTTTGGAGGTTCCCTTTCTGAGTCACATGCTGAAAAGATATCCAAGATTATGGATAAAGCTCTTCAAGTTGGTGCACCTGTTATAGGCCTCAACGACTCTGGTGGTGCAAGAATTCAGGAGGGGGTGGCATCACTTGCTGGTTATGCTGAAGTATTTCAAAGAAATGTTCTTTCCTCAGGAGTAATACCACAAATTTCGGTTATAATGGGGCCTTGTGCTGGAGGTGCAGTTTACAGCCCAGCAATGACAGATTTTATTTTTATGGTAAAGGATACGTCTTACATGTTTGTTACAGGGCCTGATGTTTTAAAAACTGTTACACATGAGGAAGTAAGCCACGAGGAACTCGGGGGCGCATCTACTCATACAAAAAAATCTGGAGTCGCTGATTTAGCGTTCGATAATGATGTTGAAGCTTTGTTTCAACTTAGAAGGTTTATGGGTTTTTTACCTTCTTCAAATAAAGAAATGCCACCTACAAGAAAATCTGATGATCCAGTAGATAGACTTGAGTTTTCTCTAGATACATTAATCCCTGAAAATCCAAATAAACCTTATGATATGAAAGAATTAATAACCAAAGTAGTAGATGATAGAGATTTTTTTGAGACTCAACCAGATTATGCTGCTAATATAATTACTGGTTTTGCAAGAGTGTCTGGGTCTCCTGTGGGTATTGTTGCAAATCAACCCATGGTTCTTGCTGGTTGTCTTGATAATAACTCAGCACGAAAGGCAGCTAGATTTGTTAGATTTTGTGATTGTTTTAATATACCTTTAATAACTTTTGTAGACGTACCTGGTTTTCTTCCAGGGACTTCACAAGAGTATAATGGTATTATAAAACATGGTGCAAAATTATTGTTTGCATTTGCGGAAGCGACGGTTCCAAAAATTACAATTATTACCAGAAAAGCATATGGTGGTGCATATGATGTAATGAGCTCAAAACATTTAAGAGGAGATGTCAATTATGCCTGGCCACAAGCAGAAATAGCAGTAATGGGACCAAAAGGTGCAGTCGAGATTATCTTTAGAGGAGAATTAGGGAACAAAGACAAGATTGAGAAGAAAACTAATGAATATAGAGAAAAATTAGCTAATCCATTCATTGCAGGGAGTCGAGGTTTTATTGACGATGTTATAATGCCAAATACAACAAGAAAAAGGATAGGTAGATCACTTGAAATGTTGAAAAATAAAAAACTTAATAATCCGTGGAAAAAACACGATAATATTCCATTGTAAGATGTTGAAGAAAATTTTAATTGCTAACAGAGGTGAAATAGCTTGCAGAATTATTAAGACTGCAAAAAAACTTGGAATAAAAACTGTGTCTGTCTGTTCAGAACCAGATGTAAATTCGCCTCATGTAAGCATGGCTGATGAATATATAAATATTGGGGGTCATACATCAGCCGAAAGTTATTTAAAGATCGATAAAATTATTGATGCTGTCAAAAAAACTAACTCTGAAGCTGTTCATCCAGGTTATGGATTTTTATCAGAAAATGTAAACTTTAGAGATGAGGTCCAGAAAATTGGAAAAATTTTTATTGGTCCACCTAGCGAAGCTATTTCTTCAATGGGCGATAAAATTGAATCAAAAAAAATTGCTAAAGCTGCAGGTGTGTCTATAGTTCCTGGAGGACTTGATATTATACCAAATTTAGAAGAAGCAATTAAACAAGGAAAGGAGATTGGATATCCATTAATGGTAAAAGCTTCAGCTGGAGGAGGTGGCAAAGGAATGAGAATTGCCTATAATGAAAAAGAATTAAAAGATAATTTTAATTCAGCAATTAATGAAGCTAAATCAAGCTTCGGCGACGATAGAGTTTTTATTGAAAAGTTTATTGAGTTTCCAAAACATATTGAAATTCAAGTTCTAGGAGATCAATTCGGTAATTTTATTCATTTAGGAGAGAGAGAGTGCTCAATTCAAAGGAGGCATCAAAAAGTTATAGAAGAGGCTCCAAGCATTTTTGTAAATGAAAGCTTAAGAAAAAAAATGGTAGCTGAATCAATCCAGCTTGCAAAAGCAGTAGGTTATTACTCTGCAGGTACAGTTGAGTTTGTGGTTGATAAAAATAGAAATTTTTATTTTCTTGAAATGAATACAAGACTTCAAGTTGAACATCCTGTTACCGAGCTAATAACTGGTATTGATCTTGTAGAACAAATGATTAGGGTTGCATCAGGAGAAAAACTGTCACTCATTCAAAATGATATTAAATTCAGTGGTTCAGCAATAGAATGTAGAATATATGCTGAAGACTCTTCTAAAAACTTTTTACCATCTATTGGAAGGCTAACAAGATATATTGAGCCACGTAGTAAAAGTACCAGAGTTGATTCAGGTGTTGTTGAGGGGTCTGAGATAAGCATGTTTTACGACCCAATGATTTCAAAATTATGTACATATTCAAAAAATAGAAAAGAAACAATAACTCAGATGATTAACGCACTTGACAAATATTTTATTGAGGGAGTTAAAACCAATAAAGATTTTTTGTCCAATATTTTGCAAAATTCAGAATTTTGTGATGGGAATTATTCTACTTCATTTATTTCTGAAAATTATCCTAACGGATATGATTCATATTTAACTGACTTTAAAGATAAAACTCAATTATATGCAGTAGTTACTTTTGTAAATTATTTATATTTATTAAGAGCTGCCTCAATTTCTAACCAATTAAAAGGTTTTAATAAAACAGTTGATAATAATTGGTGTGTTATTGACAAAAATAAAACCTTTAATGTTTCGATATCATTTAATAACTTTAATAAAAGCTATGATATTTATGTTGATAAAAAATATATTAATTTAAAAAGTAATTGGAATATCGGCTATCCATTATTTTCAGCAATAATTGATAATGAATTATTATATTTCAGTATTAAAAGGAATGGCCCTAAGTTTACTATAAATCATAAAGGTGCCTTAAATCAAATTGTTGTACTATCAAAAAGACATGCCGAATTGAATAAGATTATGATTCCTAGGTTAGAAGAGGATAATTCTAAATATTTGATGGCTCCTATGCCCGGTTTATTAGTTTCTATTTTGGTAAAAGAAAACGAAGAAATTGAAGAAAATCAACCGCTTGCAGTTGTTGAAGCGATGAAGATGGAGAACATCATTAAATCAGAAAAAAAAACAAAGGTTAAAAAGATTAATTGTAAAGAAGGTGATAGTTTAGAGGTAGATCAAATTATTCTTGAATTTGAATAAAAATTTTTAGCGGTCGTGGCGGAACTGGTAGACGCGCAACGTTGAGGTCGTTGTAGGCTAATTGCCTGTGGAAGTTCGAGTCTTCTCGACCGCACCAATAATTTGTTGAAATGAGATATATTTATAAACACGGTAATCAATACTGGTATCAAAGAGCAGTCCCATCGGAACTTCATAATGTTATAGGAAAAAAGACATTAAAAATATCACTTAAAACAAATAAAGTTCCTATAGCTATAAAAAGAGCAAAACTTCAGGCACTTGAACATAAAAAAATGTTCTTTGAAATTCGTAAAAATATTAATAATTATTTTGAAAAACTTTTTACAAAGAAAAAAATTGATATTAATCGTTATACTTTAACTTTTATTGACGATTATGATGATTTGGTAAATAAATTATTGTTTAGTAAGAAAGAATTGTTAAATTTTTTTCATAAGAATAGTTTGGAGGACATAAAAAATAAATCTTTAGAAAAAATTTTACTTAATGAGGGAAGTAATAACGTACCACTTCTAAGTAAAATAATTGATGAATATTTTGAAATTAGAAAAGTTGCTTATGATTCAAAAAACTTTTATTCATTTAAAAAATCAGTTTCTATATTAATAGAGATTTGCGGAGATAAGTCATTAGTAGAATATTCAAGGACAGACACTCAAAAATTCCAAAAATATTTTATTGATTCTAATAAAATTTCAACAGGAAAAAGAAATCAGTCAAATATACAAAGTATTTTCACAACCATATTTAATAAATATTCTATTGATAAAAATAATCCTTTCTCAAAATTAACATGGCCAGTTTATTCAAAAAAAAAATCAATCGAAGGTTTTTCGCAGATTGAAATTGATTCAATAAAATCTTTCTGTTTAGCTGAAAATAGGCTTTTAAATCTAGTAAGTGGATTAATGCTTAATACCGGATGTTCTTTTTACGAAATTGCTGGTTTAGAAGTCGAGGATGTCAATTTTGATAAATTTAATCCTTATATAGTTGTAAGATCAAATAAATTTAGACCAATTAAAAATATTTACAAGAGAAGAATAATTCCATTGGTCGGTATTTCTTTAATAAGCTGTAAAAAAATAAAAAAAAATGTTAATCAAGATCTTTTGTTTCAAAAATATACTGTAAAAAATGATTTTAAAAGTCTTCTAAATAAAGAGAAAGATCTTAACCATAAACTGAAGCAGTTCTCGAATGGAAAGACAATCAGTTCCTTTAAATATTCAATTATAGACCGACTAAAGGAAATCCATTGTCCAGAAAATATTATTTTAGATTTAATTGGACAAGCAAAAATAGAGAAATTTTATAAAGATGAACTATCTTTAGATATTAAATCAAGTTGGTTGAATCAGATAAAGATTTAGTTTGTATGCATAATTAAATTTGTATTTTTTCACTAGAATGTATAAATTCATATAAAATAATTTTGATTATTCTATTTCTGTTACAGTAATCTTAACTAGCGAACCATATAAAGTTCTCTCAAATATTTGTATGGATGCAAATCTTTGATTATTTTGATAGTTCAATAAACTACTCTCAGAGCTTATTTCAGAAATTTTTTTCCATCCAAACTTTGGAAGTTCATTTCTAAAAAAATCAAAAACTTCTATTTGATTTTCACTGGTATCGAAAACTAATCTTCCAGACCATCCAATTTTTCTAGAAATAATAATTGAATCTTCACGAATTAATTTTGAATTAACTGGGATTGGAATATCCTCAAATTGAGAAAAGTTTAATTCTAAATTTGGGTCACCTTCAGGTCCCTTTACTGGAACTAAATTTTCTCCTACACAAGAAAGTAAAAAAAATATTAAGCTGAAATTTAAAACGAATTTTTTTATGATCATATGTTATTTTAAAAATATTACTTTATTTTTCAATAATTATTATTAAATTATCAATATGAAATATTTAACTTTTTTTTTTCTGATAATGTTTAATTTTAGCTCTGAAAGTTCTCAAAAAGGTTTTCACGATTTTTCAATTGAGTCTATCACTGGTGAAACCATAGAAATGTCAAATTTCAAAAGCAATGTTGTTCTATTGGTTAATACAGCATCAAAATGCGGATTTACTCCTCAATATTCCGGTTTGCAAAAAATATATGAAAGATATAAAGACGACGGTTTAGTTGTATTGGGTATTCCAACTAATGATTTTAATCAAGAGTTTACTAACGATAAAGATGTTAAGCAATTTTGTGAAATAAGATTTGGAGTCGAATTTCCTATGTCATCTATTCAAGTTATTAAGGGAGAAAATGCTCATCCTATATATAAGTGGATTAAATCTAATGTTTCAGTAATTGGTCAACCAAGATGGAACTTCCATAAATATTTGATAGGTAAAGATGGACAAATTATTAATTGGTATTCTTCAATGACAAGCCCCACATCTGAAGGTTTAGTAAAAGAAATTGAAACCGCCTTATTTGATTAATAATGCTTTTAAATGCATTAAAATCTTCTTTGTTAGTTGTCGATGT
>MDSZ01131064.1_pt1 | contig 23416 bp, 18 predicted proteins | sample 811201 | NCBI WGS metagenome assembly MDSZ01 (sample SAMN05326647, study PRJNA326480) | marine metagenome | isolation source: seawater | place: Indian Ocean: North | collected 2010
AGTATACTATCCAACAACCTGTAAGCAGAAGTTTGGTATTGTACCTGGCAATACTTATAAAGCTACCGCTAGAGCATTTTGTGATCCGAATATGTCAGCTTACAACTCTAACTGGACGCCATTTATCACTTGGACACAGCCAGCAAGCATTAGAGTGGGAGAGGAGTCTAGTATTAATAATCTAACTATCTATCCAAATCCATCTAGAGATATCTTTAATATACAGTTTACTAGCATTGAATCTCAAAGTATTAATGTAAGAGTAATCAATCTAGTAGGAGAGCTTATCTATATTGAAAATCTAGAGGAATTCAGCGGAGAATACATCAAAGGATTTAATCTCAATAAATATGGAAAAGGAATATACTTCTTAGAGATTGAGACTAGAGATGGAGTTATAAGTAAGAAGTTAGCGCTTCAGTAAGATAATTAAAGATTATTTAATACAAAAGATTAATAATTAATCATTTTTTAAATTATTTTTGTCTTTAAAATTTATATTATGACTATTAGATTATTAATACTTACGTTATTTTTTACTTTAAATACTAGTTTATTAAAAGCTACCCATCTTATGGGTGGTGAGATAACCTGGAAATGTATAAAATCTGGAAACAATTCTGGAAAATATGTTTTTGAGGTTAAAGTTTATAGAGATTGCCAAGGAGTTTCAATTGCAACAAGTTCTAGTTTAATTTGTCATAATATTCCAGGGATGGACACCATATCTCTTGCTTGGGTCTCAGGTACTGATATCTCCCCATCTTGCGATACTACCAATGGTCCTAACCCTCAATTTACTTGCAATGGATTGAATGTGGGTTTTGCTGGAAATGGAAATGGAGCTGTAGAAGAACATATTTATAGATCCGATACCATTAGAATACTTGGAACTCCAGATGCAAATGGTTGGCATTTTACCTGGTCTGATTGTTGTAGAAATTTAAATATAACAAATTTACAAAATGTATCAAGTAACAGTGTAGGTTTTACACTAAGAGCAGTAATGTATTCTTATACCGATTCATTAGGAGCTGTTCACCCAAATAACGGAAACTGCTATGATTCTTCGCCAGAGTTTTTTGAGAAGCCAAGAACTATTCTAGAAGTTGGTAACGGATATGATCCTTTGGCATTTTCAAATGGATTTACTTATAGTCATAATGCATTTGATGAAGAGCAAGATTCGCTATGCTATACATGGGGAGAACCATTGAGTGATATTGGCTATGATTATCTAAACCCCAATTCCACATCTTTACCATTTGTTTCTGGTTATTCTTACACATCACCAATTAACGGCATTGTTATGAACAACGAAACAGGAAGAACGTATTACCCAGCAAGCCAACAAGGAAATTATGTAACATGTACTAATGTTTCTGCATACAAATGTGGTCAATTAGTTTCTGAGATTTTTAGAGAAGTTCAGGTAGTTTTGATTCCCCCTACTTGCAATTTAGGAGATACAACAAATGGAAATACTGGGGCCGACACCTTATGCAACACTAGACCTTTAGTTCAGCCTCCATTTTTTTATGCTGGATCTTCTTCCCCATATCAATGGGACACCATCGTGCATTGTGGAGATACAGTAACATTTGACTTTATTGCAAATGATAATGATGTTTATCCCAATGGTGCTCTACAAGATTTGTTGTTTGAGGTTTCGGGAGGACAGTTCTTTAATTACAACCAAGGAATACCTTGTCAGAACCCACCATGTGCAACTTTTACTGAAATCAATACTGGAGCTTTACCTCCATTTGTTTCTGCAGGAGGAACAGGGTCAGGAAAATTTGAATGGATAACAGCCTGCAACCATGTACTTAATTCTTGTGAAGGAGATCCGCAACCTAGCGTTTATACATTTGTGATTAAAGTTCAGGATGATTTTTGTCCTGCTCCTGCGATAGAAAATACATCTCAAGTAATTTCTATTACAGTATACCCACCTTGCGGTGACATTAAAGCTAATGAGATAGTTACTGCTGAGTCTTTATGCGGCTCACAGGATGGATCTATAACAGTCAATCCAAGCGGTGGATTTGCTCCATACAATACATATTTTTTCGATATGAATGGAATTCCTGTTAATCCTGATTCTTTATATGCTGGTGATTATCAAATAAGAATTACTGATATAAGTATGTGTGAGCTGATAGATACTATTACCGTACCAGGCCCTCCAACCGTTTTTTATAATAATTTACAGTCAATTTGTATTGGAGATAGTATTTCTGTCGGATTAAGTACATATACACTTAGCGGAACTTACACAGATACATTTACTGCTTCAAATGGTTGTGATAGTATTGTTACTACTATTTTAACCGTTTTAAATCCAACTAATAGCGTTAACAATCAGACTGTTTGCTATGGTGATGCTTTTGTTTTTAATGGTAATTCTTATACGGTTTCAGGATCTTATTCAGATACATTAAGTAATAGTAACGGTTGCGATTCTATAATCACAACTAATTTAACAGTTCTTAATCAGATTAATACAACTAATCTAATTAATTCAGTTAGTTGTAATGGCGGTTCTAATGGGAGTATAGATGTAGCTGTTTCAGGTGGTATGCCTCCTTATAGCTTTCTATGGTCTAACGGAAGCACTTCAGAAGACCTAACATCTATAGCCTCAGGAATTTATTACTTACAGATAATTGATTCAAATGGATGTATCTATAATGATACAGTTAATGTAACAGAGCCGGCGATTTTACAGGCTGTTATTACAGATTCTTCAAGTACATTAACTGGATTAGCTGCTGGTGGCACCCCAACATATAATTACGAATTCTATGGACCTAACGGACTACTATTAACTGGAGGGAATAATAATGGAACACCAGTTTCGATTAATGCAATCACTATAGGATATTACACATTCATTGTAATTGATGCCAATGGCTGTATCGATTCGAATACCGTATATATTTCAAATAATTTTTCACCAACTTTAACCGTTTCTTTGTCAAATAATTGGTGTGATAGTATTTCAGAGTTGACAATAACTGTAGAGCAAGATTCTGGTGAAGTGGACATGTCAACTGGTTTGTTTCAATCGAATGGTGGTTATTTTAATATTTCTGGATTTAATACAGGAGATACAATCGGAACCGCATATTTATCTGCCGGAGGAGGATTTTTGAATTTGAATACATATATAATGATAAGTACTATTATTTCTCCTAATCAAGCTATAGTCGTCTCTTGTGATTCTTTATTAGGTTGCGTTGGAAGTTTTCAGATTGCTAATAATCCATCTGGAGGTATAGAGGTTCTTACGCAAACAGTTCCTGATAGTAATAATTATACTAATGGAAATATGAGCTCTATTACGTTTGATTCAATTTTTGTTAATCCTTGTAGTCCTTTAGTATTTACATATACTATAAATTCTGAGCTTGGGGATGTGTTAATTGATTCAGTAACGTTTGTTATAACTTCTAATAATTATTTAGAAAGTTATCCTTTTATTGTTTATCCAAATCCAACTACAGGTGAGTTGTATATAAAGTTTTCTAGTCAACAAAATAATGTAAGAGTTAAGCTCTTAGACATGCAAGGAAAGCAAACTTATTTGGATGAATCTTATCAAGACTCTGAAGCTAAAAGACTATCCCTTGCTGATTTTAAGAAAGGGGCATATCTATTAATTATTGAATCCGAAGGCAGTCAGTATTCTAAAACTATTATAGTACAATAAAATTTATTTATTTAGAATAATTTTTTTCTCAACCCTTCCTGTATTGTAGATATAAAAAAGTGTTTGATTAGAATTTGGCTTTACGTTCCTTCCTAGTACGTCAATAATTTTAACTAATCTTTCATCTATATTATAAATACTGTTGCTTGTATTATTAATTAAAGAAGAATCACTCGTGTATAAAGATAATCCTCCTGAATAATTACCAAGAACAATATCTACATTATTATCATTATTCAAGTCATCTATACATAATGCACTTTTTCCACCATCCCATATGTTTTTTGATAGTGTAGTTATTTGATTAAATACTCCGCTCAAATTGTTGTCGATATTATTGTATTCATAGATTTTTCCAGAATAAGATCCAGTAAAAAGATGATAGTTTCCATTAATTTCTATAATTTTTGGTGTACTATAACCTGTACTGATAATCGAGTCTTCAACATCTATGCCGCCAAAATTTTCAATAATTGTATCAAATAAGGGAACAGTTGGAGTTCCTGAGTTAGGTAAATAATTAATTGTACCAAGCTGCTCACCTACTAATAAATCTAACAAACCGTCTCTATTTACATCAATTAATTGCGGAGTAGCAAAATAACCTACATCTATTTGTGAAAAATTAGGTATAGTTATATTAAAGTTTGGAGGAATCATTCCATCGTTTTTAAAGAAATGCAATCTCCCGTCTGCATCACCAATAATTAAATCTAAATACCCATCTCCATCTAAGTCTCCAAATGTTGGATATAAATTTAAAGAAGGAATATTTAATCCTGTATTTAAATTAATAGAAGATATATTCTGCCAATCTCGATCAACTAGCCAGAACTCAGGCTCTTCTGGAGTGCCGACATTCTCAAAAAGAGCAATTGAAGATACAGGATTCCCTCCTAAATTATAATATCCGTAATTTCCAACTATTATATCTAATAAACCATCCAAGTTATAATCAAACAACACAGGATAACTACCTTCACCTAAATCTATCATTTCATTTTGAATAAAATTATTTTGAGAAAAGGAGAAATCTGGAGCATTATTTTGACCATTATTTATATATGACCAATTGCTTTTGAAATTTTCAGCATTATTTTGACTGTTTGGAGAAACTATTAAGTCTTTAACTCCATCATAATTAATATCTATGTAAAATGCAGCTGGAAAAAATGAGATATCTGTAGCTATAGTGTTGTTTGTATTAGAAGGAAAAACAGAATCAACAAAAATCATATGTGCGCTATCATTATCACCACCATTAATCAATAAATTTAAGTTGTTATAAAATATATCTCCAAGTATAAGATCCTTATCATTATCATTATCCACATCAATTGCAAGCAATGTTGATCCGGCATGTTTTTGTTTATTTAAATTTTGTGTTGAAATAGAAGGGCATTGGCAGTTAATACAATCTAGTATATAGCTATTTAATCCTTCATAAAAATTACCCCAACATCCATCTTCATATTTATAAGCAATTGTGTCACAATTCCCTTTGAGCTCAATAGACATATTTCTATGATATTCAACAAAACCACCTAAAATAGCAAAAGTTAGTATGTCTAAATCACCATCATAATCCACATCTACTATTGCAGGAATGTCAATTGCACTAACAAAGATATTTATGTTATTTGAGCCATAATCAGAAAGAATAAGAGGGTTTTCTAATTGAAATTCTAAACTAGAATTTGAGATATTTTTATAAATAGCTATCCCACCAGTTGAATAAGTGTATATGTCCTGTTTTCCATCACAGTTGTAATCGGCTAAAAGAATCCAATCATGTATTTCAGGAAAATATTGTCGGTAATTGGGAGAAAAAATATATTCATTATTTATTGAAATATAGGGATTGATTTTATTTCCTGCTCTGTCAAAAGTTACCAAATCTAGTATACCATCTAAATTTAGATCTATTTCTGAAAATTGCACCCCATTCATACCTCCCACCCAAGCTTTTTTGAATTTAATCCCGTTTTCCCATACATAAACAGTAGTATCTCTATTTATAGGAGATTGAGCAATAATTTCATTCAAATAAAAAGAAAGAAGGATAACTAGAAACGTTTTTTTCATATTTAACAGATTTTATAATACAAATATTATTTGATTTTTGAAACTAACAATATTTTTTAAAAATAATGATTATATTTAGAAGAATAAAAACTATAACTCTTTAAGAGATATTTGGCTATTTTTTTTATACTAATAACTATTTCTTTAATATTTTTAGAAAAAAATAGTTGTTTCCTTAAGATAGAATTGCATTATTAGTTATGAAAGAGTATATTTGCCAACCCAAAAAAAAAATTTGGTATGAGCGCAAAAAATAGTCAAGAAAATATAATGGTTAGATTTGGTGCAATCTTTGGCATCCTGTTGATTTTAGCCTGCTTGTTCCATTTATCATTTTCATGGGTTGTTAATGGCGTTAAAGATGATGCAGAATCTTATGCTTCTGACTTTCTTGAAGAAGATCAATTAGGAAAAGCGCAATATTATCTTGACTCTATTAACAGTGAGCCGGTATACTATCTTGGTTTTGAGAATTTTCATTTAGCATCGTATACATATTCAGAGTGTAAACAAAGACAAATAAATCTAGGTCTTGATTTAAAAGGTGGTATGAATGTTACCTTAGAAGTTATGGTTGTTGATGTTATAAGAGCACTATCTAATTATAGTGGAGATAAGACATTCAATTTAGCAATTGAAAATGCTTTAAAAATGCAGACCAACAGTCAGTTAGATTTTTTAACTCTTTTTTCTAATGAATATGAAAAAATTTCTCCTAATAATGGTCTTTCTGTAATTTTTGGCACACAAGATTTAAAAGAAGAGATTACCCTGGAGATGACTAATTCTGAAGTACTAGAAAAGATAAGTGCTAAGGTTGACGGTGCAATTGCGCTTTCATTTGAGATTTTAAGAAATAGAATTGATAGATTTGGGGTTACTCAACCTAATATACAGCAAGATTTAACGAATAAAGGAAGAATATTAGTTGAACTTCCTGGAATAAAAGACCCAGTTAGAGCAAGAAAACTTCTACAATCTACTGCTCAATTAGAATTTTGGGAGACGTATGAAAATAGAAATCTTTTTGCAAATTTCGAAGCTGTAAATAATTATTTACGTTCAATAGAAGATACTATAGTCAATATTGAAAGTGAAGAAAATGAAGCTTCTGAAGACGTGGTAGATCTTAGCGCTAATCAAGACAGTCTCCTATTTGAAGACACGTTAAACTCTCTAGTTGAACAAGATTCAATCTCTAATGACTCAGCGGCTTTAAATAACCCTTTCTTTAGCATTCTTAATCCTAATGTTTATATTGACGAGAATGGTCAGACTATTCTTTCTACAGGACCTGTGGTGGGAATTTGCGCTATTAAGGACACTTCAAAACTTAATCGTTATTTGAATGATCCTTTAGTAATGCAGGCTTTTTACAGTGTTCCAAATGAAAATTTACAAACAAATAATATAAAGCTTGCCTATCATGCAAAAGCATATAATCCTAGAAATGGAAAATATGAGCCTACTGCTGATTATATTCAGTTAATCGCATTGCAGCCAACAACAATTAGAGGTCAGCAACGCTCCGCTATGGCTGGTGATGTTGTAACTGATGCCTCTCAAGTTTATGGTCAATTCGGATCATCTGCTGAAGTGTCTATGGAAATGAATTCTGAAGGGTCTAAGCAATGGTTTAAATTAACAAAGGCTAATGTTGGAAAATCAATTGCAGTTGTACTTGATGATTACGTATATTCATTCCCAACAGTAAATGCTGCGATTTCTGGAGGAAAATCATCTATTACTGGAGGTTTTTCAGTAAGTGAAGCAAAAGATTTAGCAAACATCTTAAATTCAGGAAAGTTGCCAGCTCCTGCAAGAATCATTGAAGAGGCAATTGTAGGACCTTCTCTGGGTGAAGAATCTATTAACGCAGGTTTAAGATCTTTTGTAATTGCGCTTTCTCTTGTTTTATTATATATGATATTTTATTATAGTAGAGCTGGACTTGTTTCTAATGTGGCATTATTAGCAAATATATTCTTTATTTTTGGGGTACTTTCATCTTTTAGTGGAGCCGTGTTGACGCTTCCAGGTATAGCCGGAATAGTTCTTACGATTGGTATGTCGGTAGATGCAAATGTTCTTATTTACGAAAGAATTAGGGAAGAATTGAGAAATAAAAAAGGTTTACGATTAGCAATTACTGATGGTTATAATAATGCGTATAGTTCAATTATTGATGCTAATGTAACAACTTTATTAACAGGTATTATTTTATACACTTTCGGAACTGGACCAATAAAGGGTTTTGCTACTACATTAGTTATCGGAATTCTAACCTCTTTGTTTGCAGCTATATTTATAACAAGACTTATTATATCTTCTAGATTGGGTAAAGGAAAGAGTGTTAGTTTTTCAACAAAGATAACAGAAGGAGCATTTAAGAATATTAATATTGATTTCTTTGGGAAACGTAAGATTTTCTATGTATTTTCTTGTATTTTAATTATCATAGGAATATCTTCCTTTTTCACCAAAGGATTTAATTTAGGAGTAGATTTTAAAGGAGGAAGAACCTATGTTGTAAGATTTGATGATACGGTAAATAATGAAGATTTAAGGGATGAGTTGACAAAAATATTTATCGATGATAATGGTTTAAATTATATGCCTCAAGTTAAAACTTTTGGGGATGATAATCAGCTTAAAATAACCACTTCATATCTAATTGAGAACCAAGAGCCTGTGACTGATTCAATAGTATACGCCAAGCTTGCACAGGGATTAAATTCTACCGGTATTGACTTTGAAGTAATGAGTCGAAAAAAAGTAGGAGAAACAATCTCGGATGATATGCAAAAAGCATCACTTTACGCAATCACTTTATCGTTGTTAATTATTTTCTTTTATATTTTAGTAAGATTCAGAAGATGGCAGTTTAGTTTAGGTGCAGTTGCTGCTGTATTTCATGATGTTTTGATTGTTCTCTCTGTTTTTTCAATTTGCTATGGATTATTACCATTCTCTTTAGAGATAGATCAAGCATTTATTGCGGCAATCTTGACTATTATCGGTTACTCGTTAAATGACACTGTTGTAGTTTTTGATAGGGTTCGCGAATACATGAGAAACAATAAGAAGAAAAAAGTACAAGAACTGATTAATGCTGCTTTAAATAGCACATTAAGTAGAACTATTAATACTTCTGTCACAACTTTCTTCGTACTTCTAATTATATTTGTATTTGGAGGAGAAATTATTAGAGGTTTTATGTTTGCGTTGATGGTTGGCGTTATTGTAGGAACTTACTCTTCTTTATTTGTAGCATCACCAATTATGGTTGATACTATGAAAGAAAAGAAATAACTAGAAATAATCTTATCATTTTTTTAAGATGGGTATACTAGAAATTTTATTAATTTTCTTATGTATTGTAATTTTTTTTGGAGCAGAAAAAATTCCCTCATTAGCTCGAAGCTTTGGTAGCTTTATTAGGCAAGTTAAAGATGCTTCCAACGAGATAAAAAGAGAGATTCAGCAGGAAGACAAGGATTAGCTAGCGTACATTTTCTAATCAAAGTAGAATAATAACTTCTTTATTTTGAAAAGATTTCAGCGTTTTTTACTGTTTGGATTATTCTTGAAGCTATTTTATACGGATCTCCATTAGAAGCAGGTCTCCTATCTTCCAACCATCCCTTCCATCCGTTCTCTACTGTAATTATAGGAATTCTAATAGACGCTCCTCTATCTGATACACCATAGCTAAAATCGTTAATTGATGCAGTTTCATGCTTCCCGGTTAGACGTTCATCATTAAAAGCACCATAGACATCAATATGTTCTTTTGTTACTGATCTAAATGATTCACAAACTTGTTCGTATACCTCTTTAGATCCACATGTCCTTAGTAGAGAGTTAGAAAAATTAGCATGCATACCAGATCCGTTCCAGTCTCCTTTAATAGGTTTAGGATGATACTCTATGTAGTATCCGTAGCTTTCAGTTAATCTATCAAGTAGATATCTAGAAATCCACAGTTCGTCACCTGCTTTTTTTGCTCCTTTAGCAAATAATTGAAACTCCCATTGCCCACAAGCAACCTCTTGATTAATTCCTTCAAAATTAATTCCTGCATCTAGACATAAATCTGCATGTTCTTCTACAAAATTCCTTCCATGTGTATTTTTACCACCAACAGAGCAGTAATAAAGACCTTGAGGACCTGGATAGCCTCCTAGAGGAAATCCTAAAGGAAGCTGAGTGTCAACATCCATTATAAAATATTCTTGTTCAAATCCAAACCAGAAATCATTATCATCGTCATCAATAGTAGCCCTTGCATTTGATGCATGTGGTGTTCCGTCTGAATTCATTACTTCAGTCATAACTAGATAGCCATTTTCCCTAATAGGATCAGGATAAATAGCAACTGGTTTTAATAAACAATCTGAAGAGCCACCTTCTGCCTGTTTTGTAGAACTTCCGTCAAAACTCCACATGGGGCAATCTTCAATTTTACCACTAAAATTATCAATTAACTTTGTTTTACTTCTCATGTTTTGAGTTGGATGGTAGCCATCTAGCCAGATGTATTCAAGTTTAGATTTACTCATAAGTATATATTTAGTCTAAGATAGTTATGTTAATAATACAAACAAAAAACATTATTTATTTTTTAATAAAAGAATGAATTACATTAAATAATACTCTTTTTATTAATACTTTATTAACATTTATAGTTTAAATGCAATTATCTTTTCCTTAAAAAGTAAAAATATATTGTTTATTTTAGCAAAAAAAACTACAATAATGAAAATATCTTTTAATAAAGTAATGGTGACTTGTTTGTTGTTGATTTTTGCAAGCGGACAATTGTTAGCACAATCTCAAAATAGAAAGATAAGAAAAGCCGATCAAGCATTTGAATTAGAAGAGTACTATAAGGCAGCAGAGCTTTATAAAAAAGCTTATAAAAAAGTAAAGAATAAAGCGCTTAAGTCAGAGATTATCTTCAAACAAGCTGAATGCTATCGTCTTTCAGGAAATATAAATAGAGCAGAGAGTTATTATAAAAGAGCAATAAAAGCAAGATATCCTAATGTTATTGTTTATTTAAGATATGCTGATATGTTAAGGATGAATAGTGAATATGAAGAAGCATTAGTTCAGTATCAAAAATATATTCAATTAAATCCATCTGATGTTAATGGAGAGAAAGGAAGAAAATCTTGTGAGCTTGCAGTTGAATGGATTAATAATCCAACTAGGTATAAAGTATTTCTTTTACCATTAGTTAATTCTAGGTTTAGTGATTTCTCCCCTGCTTTTGGAAGTGAAGATTATAACGAAATTTATTTTACTTCTTCTAGAACCGGAGGTCTTTCTAGTAAAACTGATGAAAGAACAGGTGAGGCTTTTACAGATATTTATAAAACAACTATTAATAAAAAAGGAAAGTGGAGTATCCCAGTTTTAGAGCAAAAGATAAATACTGAAGGTAATGAGGGTTCTATTGTTGTAAATAGGCGTGGTCAGACTATGTATCTAACACAGTGTAAGGTTGAGAAAAAGAAATCCTTAGGATGCGGTATATTTGTTACAAAGAGAAAGGGAAAAGAATGGGGGGATTTAACACAAGTACAAATTAAAGTAGACAGCGGAGCAAGTATAGGACATCCTGCAATTAGTGAAGATGAATCTGTTATGATTTTTTCATCAGATATGAGTGGTGGATATGGAGGAAAGGACTTGTGGATTGTTAAAAAAGAAAAGAGAAATAATTGGAGTAAACCAATGAATCTTGGCCCTGCAGTTAATACAAATGGAGATGAAATGTTTCCTTTTTTACATCCAGACGGAACATTATATTTTTCTTCTGATGGTCATATAGGAATGGGAGGTATGGATATATACAAATCATCTCAGGATGATAATGGAGCTTACTCTTCTGTTGTTAATTTAAAATCTCCTGTTAATTCTGCAGGTGATGATTTTGGAATTATAATAGAAAAAGGTGGAGAAAGAGGGTATCTTACTTCAAATCGATCTGGAGGTAAAGGAGGAGATGATATATATCAATTTGAATTACCACCCCTAAAACTATTTGCTAAAGGTGTAATCACAGACATGAAAACTGGAGCAATTGTCACTGGAGCACAAGTCAAATTAATAGGTAGCGATGGATCAACAGATGAACTAAAAACTGATAATACTGGATCATATAATTTTTCATTAAAGCCATTAACTTCCTATGAAATAATTGTGACAAATGAAGGGTACTTAAAAAATTCTATAAATGAAACAACAGTTGGATTAGATAATCATAAAACCTTTATTCTTGATTTATCCTTAACACCAGTTAAGAAAGAAATTATACTTCCAAGAATTGAATATGATTTCGCTAAGTGGGATTTAAGACCAAAATCGATTCAAGATTTAGATATTTTAGTTCTAACACTTAAAGACAATCCAGGTGTTGTGATTGAATTAACATCTCACACAGACTATATTGGTAGTTCTTCTCAAAACATGAGACTTTCTCAAAAAAGAGCAGATGCATGTATTGAATATTTAATAAGCCAAGGTATAGATAAGGAGCGACTAATTGGTTTAGGGAAAGGCGAAGCCGAGCCTTTTGTTATTGAAGAAAAAGAAGGAAGGTTTAAAAAGGGAGATGTCTTAACTGAAAGTTATATTTCGAAAATTAAGTTTAAAAAGAATCGTGAGAAAGCAAACCAATTTAACAGAAGAACTTCATTTAAAGTTCTAAGCGAAGATTATGTATCTGATAAAGATGTTAATGATAAAGAAGAAGATAAGTAAGCAATAAAGTTATTTTTTTTAAAAGCGTTCCTATATACTAGGAATGCTTTTTTATTTAGTTATTATGAATAATAGTAAATATACAGAAAGAGGAGTTTCCGCAGACAAAGAAGATGTTCACGGTGCAATCAAAAATATTGACAAAGGGCTATTTCCTAAAGCATTTTGTAAGGTTGTTCCTGATTATTTGTCCAATGATGAAGATTATTGTCTTATTATGCATGCTGACGGAGCAGGAACAAAATCTTCTTTAGCATATGTATACTGGAAAGAAACAGGGGACTTATCGGTATGGAAAGATATAGCTCAAGATGCTCTTGTAATGAACATTGATGATCTCCTTTGTGTTGGAGTAACAGACAACATTATATTATCGTCAACTATTGGAAGAAATAAAAGATTGATAAATGGTCAGGTTCTATCTGCAATTATTAATGGAACTGAAGAAATTATTAAGGAATATCAAAAACATGGAATTAGGATTAAATCTACTGGAGGAGAAACTGCTGATGTGGGTGATTTGGTTAGAACAATTATAGTTGACTCTACTGTAGTTGCTCGTATGAAAAGATCTGAAATTATAGACAATAAAAGGATAAGAGGAGGAGATGTTATTGTGGGCTTGTCTTCTACAGGTCAATCGATTTATGAAAAATCTTATAATAGTGGAATTGGAAGTAATGGTTTAACATCAGCAAGACATGATATCTTTTCCAAGATTATTGCTGAGAAATATCCTGAAAGTTTTGATAACAAGATCCCTTTAAATTTAGTTTATTCTGGAAGTAAAATACCTACAGATAAGATTGATGGATTAGATATTGATGCAGGTAAATTAGTTTTATCTCCGACAAGAACATATGCTCCAGTTATAAAAGAAATATTAAAAAAATATAGAGGTCATATACATGGAATGATACATTGTAGCGGAGGAGCTCAAACTAAAATTTTACATTTTATAGATAATGATTTACATGTGATAAAAGACAATTTATTCCCTCTCCCTCCTGTATTTAAATTGATTCAAGATCAGTCTGAGACTGATTGGAAAGAAATGTACAAAGTGTTTAATATGGGTCATAGAATGGAGATTTATGTTTCTGAAGATATAGCAAATAGTATTATTGAAATTTCAAAATCTTTTAATATAGATGCTAGAGTTATTGGAAGAGTAGAAGTTTCTAATTGCAAGAAATTAACTATAAAATCAGAATATGGAGAGTTTAATTATTAAGAATGTTAGATAAGTTAGAGGCTATATATAAAAGGTATTTAGAGGTTGAATCTCTACTATCTTCATCTGAGGCAATGAGCGATATGAATGCTTATGTAAAATTAAGCAAGGAATATAAAGATCTTGAGCCAATAATTAAAGTATATAAAGAATATTCTAATCTTATATCAAATATCAATGATGCAAAGGCTATTCTTGCTGAAGAATCGGATCAAGAAATGAAGGAAATGGCAAAGATGGAATTAGACAATAACCTATCAGAAGTTCAGAAGATGGAAGAAAGTATTAAAGTTCTATTAATACCTAAAGATCCATCTGATTCTAAAAATGCTGTTATGGAAATTAGAGCTGGTACTGGTGGAGATGAAGCTAGTATATTTGCAGGTGATCTATATAGAATGTATGTTGCATTTGCAGCTGCTAAAAATTGGAAAATCGAATTGGTAGATACTGCGGAAGGTACTTCAGGTGGATTTAAAGAGATAATTTTTAATATAAATGGAGAAGATGTGTATGGGCAATTGAAATTTGAATCAGGAGTACATAGAGTCCAAAGGGTTCCTCAAACAGAGACTCAAGGAAGAGTCCATACTTCAGCCGCTTCAGTTATTGTTCTTCCTGAAGCTGAGGAATTTGATGTAGAGTTGAATTTGAATGATATAAGAAAAGACACTTATTGTTCATCAGGTCCTGGAGGGCAATCTGTTAATACAACTTATTCTGCTGTAAGATTAACCCATGAGCCAACAGGAATTGTTGCTCAATGCCAAGATCAGAAGTCTCAACATAAAAATTATGAGAAAGCTTTAAAAGTATTAAGAACCAGAATATATGAAATTGAACTTCAGAAAAAAGAGCAAGAAGAATCTGAGCAAAGAAAAACAATGGTTTCAACTGGAGATAGATCAGAAAAAATAAGAACCTATAATTATCCTCAAGGAAGAGTAACTGAACATAGAATCGGTTTAACGAAATATAACTTACAATCAGTTCTTAATGGAGATATTCAAGAATTTATTGATGAACTTCAATTAGCTGAAAATGCTGAAAAATTAAAAATAGGAGACCAGGATATTTAGTATAATTAGATGACAAAGCAAGAGTTAATATATCAGATAAAAAAGAAAAGATCTTTTTTATGTATAGGTTTAGATACTGATTTAAGAAAGATCCCAAAGCATCTTTTGGATTATGATGATCCAATTTTTGAATTTAATAAGCAAATAATAGACGCTACAAAGGATTACTGCGTAGCATATAAGCCAAATATTGCATTTTATGAATATTTAGGCTCCAATGGGTGGAGTTCGCTTGAGAAAACTATAAGTTATATTCCTAAGGATATTTTTACAATTGCAGATGCTAAAAGAGGAGATATTGGAAATACCTCTAGCATGTATGCGGAGGCTTTTTTTCAAAATTTAGATTTCAATGCGATAACTTTATCTCCTTATATGGGTTCTGATTCGATAAAACCATTTATAAAATTTAAGAATAAGTGGGTAATCATTCTAGCCTTAACCTCCAATATAGGAGGATCAGATTTTCAAAACCTAAAGTTAGAAACTGGAGATAGTTTATTTCAAAAGGTCTTAAAAACTACTAAGAGTTGGGGTAGCGAGAATAATATAATGTATGTTATTGGGGCAACTAGAGAAGATAAGCTATCTGAGATTAGGAAAATTGTTCCAGAACATTTTCTTTTAGTTCCTGGCTTTGGAAAACAGGGAGGTAATCTTGAAAATATTTCAAAATATATGATGAATCATGAGTGTGGCCTACTTGTTAATTCATCTAGAGGAATTATCTATAAGGGATCTGGGAAAGATTTTGCTGCTAAAGCTGCTGAAGAAGCAAAAATGATTCAGATGAGTATGGATACATTGTTAGCAACAAGAAATATCTAAAGCACAAGTTTGTAAGCAATATACCCAATCCATTCATGTATTAGTTCTTCCCATAATACTAATGTATTTGCTCTAGGAATAAGAATATAATTTAAATGTAAAACTCTATTCTCCTTCACAAGATCCGTAGCATAATAATCAGAAACAATTCCTGCTTCTTGAAAACATAATAATGCTCTTTTCATATGTATGGATGAAGTGATCAAAAGAAATTCTCCTTTAGGAAATTCTTCTTTTAAAATTAGACTAGAAAAAAAAGCATTTTCTTTTGTGTTTCTACTTCTATTTTCAATAAATATATTCTCGTCCGGGATACCTTTTATTAGTAGATGTTTTTTGATCTGCTCAGATTCAATGTATGAATTAGGAAATAGAAATCCATTTCCACCTACTATCATAATTTTTCTAATTTTTCCTTTTCTGTATAAATATTCTGCAGAAAAAAGACGATCTGCATGTTTATTAAAATTAAGTTGATCCGTTTCTTTATCATAATCTGCCATTCCCCCAAGAACAATTCCAACATCATAAGTTTGTTTTGAGCTTATTTTATTTTTCATCTGCCAAGACCTGGCAAACTCATCATAGATAAACCCATTAGTAAAGAAACAAAAGATTGCAAAACAGATAATAATTAAACTTTTCCTTTTTTTTTGAAAAAAAAAAGAAGCAGTTAAAAGAATTAGAATCCAAATTATTGGACTCAGAAAAAAACCGATTATCTTTGAAGTAATAAAGAACATGATTATTTTTGTTCAAAGGTAGTTTTATTTATTAAATTGCCGTTTCATATTCTTTATGTTATAAGATAAATTATTATTAAACAATAATGGAAGATTTACAATTATACCTTACTATATTATTATTAGTTATTGAGCTTGTTGCTTTCGCATGGCTAATTATAGATATACAGAAATCTAAGAAGAAGCAAGATAAGATTATAGAGTTAGAACATCAGATTTTACAATTGGAAAAAAGCATTATGGAGGCTGAAGTTAATATATTGAAGGAAATAGAAGAGGTTAAACATAAACTTCATGATGAAGGTTGATTTCCCACATATTTATAAAAAATTCTAATGAAGATTCTAATAACAGGAAGCAATGGATTATTAGGTCAGAAGATTTTACATAAATTAAGATTAGATAATGATATCGATCTTATAGCAACCTCTAAGGGAAAGAATAGAGTTGCTAACACAGAAGGTTATATGTATTTTAGCTTAGATATAACAAAAAAAGAACAAATTGGAACTTTGTTTAACAAGATTATGCCAGATGTAGTTATTAATACTGCGGCAATGACAAACGTAGATTTATGTGAATCCGAGAAGGAAAGGTGTAAGAATTTAAATATAAAAGCTGTTAGATATCTAGCAGATCAATGCCTTGCTATTAACTCACATCTCATCCACTTATCTACTGATTTTATCTTTGATGGAAAAAATGGACCTTATTCTGAAAATGATAATCCGAACCCGCTTTCATTTTATGGGCATTCTAAATTAGAGTCGGAGAAGATTTTATATGAACATAATTTAAACTGGACAATTCTACGTACTATTATTGTATTTGGAGTCGGTGAGAATTTAAGCAAAGGGAATCTAATAATTTGGGCAAAAGATGCGTTAGAAAAAATGAAATCTATCAAAATTATTAATGATCAATATCGAGCACCCACTCTTGCAGAAGATTTGGCAGACGCATGTATATTAGCTGCAAAAAACAAAGCGTATGGTATTTTTCATACATCAGGAAAAGATATAATGAGTATTTACGAAATAGTGAAGCGAATTGCAATCTTCTTCAATTTGAGTATGGAAAATGTTAAAGAAATATCAACCTCTGACTTAAATCAAGTTGCTAAAAGACCTTTAAAGACAGGATTTATTTTAGATAAAGCAAAAAAGGAACTAGCTTTTAATCCACATTCTTTTGAAGAATGTTTATGTATAATACAAAAACAGTTAAATAATTAAAAAAAAATATGAAAAAAATTATTATAATATTATTTGCATTAATTCCTTTTTTAGGAAAGTCACATGAAATCAATTTAGATCTCCAAGGAGATTGGTTATTATACGATTCTTATGTAATCGAAGATGATAGTGTAGTAGTTACAAATCCCCTTTTATTAGATATGGCAACTAATATATCATTTACTGTAGATTCATTCAATTTATTCCTTTCTTTCAAAGATGATTCTGATCACTACGAACTTCATGAAAACATTATAAGTGATAGATGGGAGTTAAAATATCAAGATACACTTGATGTTATGATCGCTCCATTTGAGTCATCTATAGTGAAGAATACAGATTCTTTATACACCTTAACTTTGTATCAGGATTCTGAAGTATTTATGAATTTTCATGTGAAAGAAGAAAAAGGTAAGTTGGTGCTTAAAGGAGTTTGGGGTGTAGTTTATAGTCTACGTAAGAAAGGTATTGATGATAAGATTAACGAATGGTTTACTCCAATTGCTGACGGATGGGGAAAAATTGTTCTGTACCCATTTCATTTTAAACCGCCAACAGATTCGACTTCTTTTTCTAAAATTGGATTTGGATGGAATCGTTATAAAAAGCTGCAGAATCAAGAAGGAGAATTGTTAAAAGTTAAGGATGAGGATCCAGAGATTATTTACATCCCCATTGTTTTGCTTCTTTTAGTTTTTGGAGCTCTATTTTTTACTATCAAATTCTCTTTTATCAACATTCGAAAGTTTCCGCTTGCTATTAATACAGTTAGAGGTAAATATGATAGTATAGAAAAAAATGATATTAAAAGTGAAGCTATATCAAGCAAAAAAACCGATGTACCTAACACAATTAAAGATGAAAGTCAAGACGGAGAAGTAAGTCACTTCCAGGCTTTAACTACTGCAGTTTCAGGAACTGTGGGCTTAGGTAATATCGCTGGTGTTGCATTAGCTATTGCTATCGGGGGTCCAGGAGCCACATTTTGGATGATTATTTGTGGATTATTAGGAATGTCTACAAAGTTTGTAGAATGTACTTTAGGGGTAAAATATAGGGATGTTGGTGATGACGGAACGGTTTACGGAGGACCAATGTACTATCTAACCAAAGGCTTAAATGAGGAGGGGTTTAAAAGGTTAGGAAAGTTTTTAGCAGCACTATTTGCTGTACTTTGCGTTGGAGCTTCATTTGGTGGAGGAAATGCTGCTCAATCAAATCAAGCTGCCTTGCAAATATCAGACATGCTGGGACTTACGGAATATGCTAATTCGGGAACTTATATCGGAATAGTATTGGCAATAATAGTAGGTGTTGTTATTATTGGAGGTATAAAGCGTATAGCTACAGTTACAGAGAGAGTTGTTCCTTTTATGGCCGGAATCTATATTTTGGCATGCTTATTTATAATATTTTCTAACTTCTCTTATATTGACGATGCATTTGCATTAATTTTTTCAAAGGCGTTTAATTTTCAAGCTGGTTTTGGAGCTATAGTTGGAGTTATGATTGTAGGTTTTCAAAGAGCTGCATTTTCGAATGAGGCTGGAGCTGGATCCGCATCTATTGCTCATTCGGCTGTAAAGACAAAATATCCTGCCTCTGAAGGAACCGTTGCCCTATTAGAGCCATTTATTGATACTGTTGTTATTTGCACTATGACTGCACTTGTTATTATTCTATTTAATTTTGGACCACAAAGAGATGTAGATGGTAGCGTTTTACTAGATAATAATGGAAATCAGATAATTACAGAAGAATTATATTTTAATTATCAGGATGATTTAGTTATAAAGGAAGTGAAGGATGAGAATGGAAAAGTTCAATTTTCGGAAGAGGTGGGGAGTTCTCCAGAAGGAGCTGTTTTAACTTCTTTAGCTTTTCAAGATGCAATACCGTGGTTTCCAATTGTTTTAACTATAGCGATAATTCTTTTTGCGATATCTACAATGATTTCATGGGCCTATTATGGTCTTCAATCTTGGATGTATTTATTTGGAAAAAATAAGTTATCAGATTTAGTTTATAAATCCCTTTTCCTTATCTTTATTGTTATTGGTGCTGCTGCCAACATGAGCTCTGTATGGGGATTTTCTGATGCTATGATTTTGGCATTAATTTTTCCAAATATGATTGGCTTATTCTTTTTGTTTCCTAAAGTTAAAGAGGAATTAGCTAAATATCTAAAGGTTACTAATAAAATTGATAAAAAAGATGATTGATAAGAAAATTCATAATGCAATACGAGAGATCCCTGATTTTCCAAAGAAAGGTATTGATTTTAAAGACATCACATCACTTCTTTTAGATTCCAATCTTACGAATGAAATCATTGATGAGTTTATTATAAGAATTGATAAATTATCTATTGATGCAATTGTTGGAATTGAAAGTAGAGGTTTTTTATTTGGCTTTTTACTAGCCAATAGAATGAATATTCCATTTATTCCTATTAGAAAATCTGGAAAATTACCTGGAGATACTGTTAAAATTAGTTATGATTTAGAGTATGGATCAGCAAGTATAGAGATTCACAAGTCAGATATTTTAGATGGATGGAATATTTTAATTCATGATGATTTACTGGCTACAGGAGGAACTGCTATTGCAAGTGCAAAGTTAATTGAAATGCTAAATGCAAAAGTTGCAGGATTCACATTTGTTATCAATTTAAGCAGTTTAAATGGTGAGAAGAAGTTAAAATATTATTCAGATAATGTAATTAGTTTAAAGACATATTAATATGAATTTTAGTTATAATGATAATCAGAAGATGATTGCTGAAATGATCCAACAGTTTGGCAATAATCATATATCTCCATATGTAAGAAATTGGGATGATAATCAAATTTTTCCGATAGATGTTTTTAAGGAACTAGGTAAATTAGGATTAATGGGAGTTCTTGTTCCTGAAAAATATGGTGGCTCAAATTTATCATATACAGAATATGTTACTGCTATAGAGCAATTAGCAATTTTAGATCCTTCAATTGGGCTTTCAATGGCAGCGCATAATTCTTTATGTACAGGTCATATCATGCAGTTTGGTAACGAGAGTCAGAAGAAGAAATGGCTTTCTAAATTAGCTACGGGGGAGTGGATTGGAGCGTGGGCTCTTACAGAGCATAATACTGGATCTGATGCTGGAGGTATGCATACTACAGCGGTAAAGAAAGGAAATCATTGGCTGTTAAATGGTTCAAAAAACTTCATTACGCATGGAATTTCTGGAGATGTTTGTGTAGTAATTGCTCGAACTGGAGACAAGGGAGATTCTCATGGAATGACAGCTTTTGTGGTTGAAAAAGGAACTCAAGGATTTAATTCTGGAAAAAAAGAAGATAAACTTGGAATGAGAGCATCAGAAACTGCTGAGGTTATTTTTGATAACTGTTTGATCTCAGAAGAAAACATATTAGGAAAAATAGGAGATGGGTTTATTCAGGCAATGAAGGTTTTGGATGGCGGAAGAATATCTATTGCTTCATTAGCTTTAGGTATTTCTAAAGGAGCTTATAAAACAGCACTTAAATATTCAAAGGAACGTAATCAGTTTGGACGTCCTATATCTGAATTTCAAGCAATTGCCTTTAAATTAGCAGATATGGCAACACAAATTTCAGCCTCTGAATTACTTACATTTCAAGCTGCGAACAAGAAAAATAATGGATTAAACGTAACTAAAGAAGGGGCAATTGCAAAATATTATAGTTCTGAAGTAGCAGTTAAAGTTTCTCTTGAATCAGTACAAATTCTTGGAGGGTATGGTTATACAAAAGATTTTCCGGCAGAAAGATACTATAGGGATTCAAAATTATGTACAATTGGAGAAGGAACATCTGAGATACAAAAATTAGTTATTTCTAAGAAAATTCTAAAGTAATCTTTTGTTTGTTTAAAATGAATTTGTATTTTTGCAAACCAATTTTATAAAACTGATGAAATGCTTGTAATACCAGTAAAAGATGGTGAAAATATCGATAGAGCTCTTAAAAGATTTAAGCGCAAGTTCTTACAAACACAGGTTTTGAAAGAAATAAGATCGCGTAAAGAGTTCACTAAAAAATCTGATAAACTAAGAGTTCAGAAGCAGAAAGCAGTATATTCAGAGGCCAAGATTAGAAATAATAAATAATTTTCTTTCATTTTCATAAACTTTTTTATTTATATTTTCGTTAAGTATAAATAAACAAGTATAATGTTTGAGAAAAAGTTTATTCAATATTTAAATACAGAAAAAAGATTTTCTTCAAATACCGTTAGTTCTTACCTTACAGATCTTCGTCAATTTTATGAATATTTATATTCTAAACATGCAGTTGAAAGGGTTGAAGATATTAATTTTCAGTTTATAAGATCTTGGATTTCTTCTATTCTTGAAAGTGGACTAACTGCAAGAACGGTGAACAGAAAAATATCTACACTTAAAACATATTTTAGATTTTTATTAAAATTAGGTTTAATAACCGAAAACCCTATTATAAAGATTATTCCACCAAAGAGTGAAAAAAAATTACCTGTTTTTATATCTATAAAAAATATGAGCAATCTTTTTAATAAGATTGAATTTAAAGATACATTTGAAGGTAAACGAGATAAATTAATTTTAGAATTCTTTTATGCAACAGGGGTGAGATTGTCTGAGATTATTAATATTAAAGTTCATGATATTAACTTTGAGAAAAGTTATGTTAAAGTATTAGGTAAAAGAAACAAAGAAAGACTTGTTCCATTGACCCTAAAATTATCTAAAGAAATAAAACTTTTCATTTTTAAATATGAGCTAAAAGATAATTTATTTGTTAATCTTAAAAGAAAGAAGATGTATCATAAAGAGATTTATCGTTTAGTAGTAAAATATATAAACTTAATTAGCACTATAAGTAAAAAGAGTCCACATGTTTTAAGACATACATTTGCTACTCATATGCTTAATAATGGAGCAGATATTAATGCAATTAAAGAATTGTTAGGACACACAAGTTTGGCAACTACACAGATATATGCTCAAAATAGTATAGAAAAATTAAAACAAGTTTATAAACAGGCTCACCCTAGAGCATAATTCATTATCCTATGACAATACAAATTCAGTCAATTCATTTTAATGCTGATCAAAAGCTACTCAACTTTATAAATAAAAAATTAAATAAGATTATTTCAATTGACGACACTATTGTTAATACTGATGTTTATTTGAAAATTGAAAAATCATTGAATTATAGCAATAAAACAGCAGAAATTAAGATGCACTCATCTTTGTGTCAATTTTTTGCAAAAAAAACTTCTGATTCATTTGAAGAATCAGTAGATTTGGCAGCACAAGCTATCCGAAAACAAGTTTTAAAACAAAAGGCCAAATAACTTTATTTTTTTCTATTTTCTTTGTTTTTAAAAAAAACTCCTTTTTTATCTGGTAAATTAAAAACTTTCATTAAATTTGCAGCCCCTTTATAAGGTGTCGTTCTTTTTATAGCTAAAAAAAAGCCGATATAGCTCAGTTGGCTAGAGCAGCTGATTTGTAATCAGCAGGTCGTGGGTTCGAGTCCCTCTATCGGCTCTTTTGATTACAAAACGTTGGGGAGATACTCAAGCGGTCAACGAGGGCAGACTGTAAATCTGCTGGCTTAGCCTTCACAGGTTCGAATCCTGTTCTCCCCACAGAGGTATATTGCGAGAGTAGCTCAGTTGGCTAGAGCATCAGCCTTCCAAGCTGAGGGTCGCGG